>ERZ825159.955-NODE-955-length-31538-cov-3.894991_pt1 | contig 31538 bp, 34 predicted proteins | sample MGYA00519932_ERZ825159 | MGnify/ENA primary metagenome ERZ825159 (study PRJEB31778, sample SAMEA3449191) | human gut metagenome | biome: human gut; feature: human-associated habitat; material: faeces | place: United Kingdom | collected 2010/2012 ...
AGCCGTCACAGAGTTACGTATATGCATGGAATCGCGCTCGGTTCGCAGCCACTTTTCCAGCAGGTTGCCAGACTCGTTCAGAACGGAAAGGTAGCCGTATACCCCATTCCGGGTGTTCACTGCCATCATTAGTCCGTCCACGCCGAATTCCTTCTCTGCCCTTTTCAGCTCGACAAATGCCGTCATTTCCCGCATCCGCCAGTTATCGGTAGGCATGACCATGGCGCAAGTGTTCTCACCCTCAAAGCCCACGAGAATCGGGCACAGGAAAGTCGTATCAGCCCTTCTATGGACAAGGATATAGAATGATGCACCGTAGGTGTCATCCACCTTGATAGCGTACTCAACATAGGGCTCAAGCCCATACTCGCCGCTGTTCAGTCGAAAATCATCGATGACCGATTCGTTGTCGGTCGTGAGTTTCGCAATGGTAGGCAGCTGCAGGATACGAGTAAGGCTCTTGACGACCTTATAGCAATCCGTCCCCTGCCCCTGCATCCGGTACTTGTCATGTGTCAAGTAGTATTCGCGTTGCCACTCGGCATTTTTATTATTCATGTAAAATCCTCGTTCCCGGCTACTTAGTGCCGAAAATCTGTAGGTATGTTATTTTTCTGCATTGAGTGCTTTCAGCATCTGTTCAGCCAATGCCATAGAAAGCAGCAGCGGGACGGCGTTGCCGATTTCTAATCGTTTCAGGCAATCCGAGCCGTAGAACTGATAGTTGTCAGGAAAACTTTGCAACCGTGCTCCTTCGCGTATCGTGAGTGCCCTCGAATCTCTCGGATGGATGCATCTCGATGAGGACGGACAGGCAAAGTTCCGTGTGATGGTAGTGGCGGGTTTCTCCCACCAGAGTTTCGCGTAGGTGTTCTTGAACCCGCTCTTGGGTCTGAGTTCTTTCGGCAAATCATCCTTGCCCTGTCCATCTTTGAGTGCCGCCATAATGTTGCGAAGATGAGCACTGTTGTTCGAGGCTTTATGCTCCGTGAGCGTATCTGAACTACTCTGCCGGACCCATGAAAGAAAATCGTTATCGGGAGGGGCGGCATACACGGTGCTTTCCTTCCCGCACGAGAGCGCAGGCAGGTCTTTGAGCGCATCATGCAGCGTCACATACGGTAATAGACCTTCTCCGTGTGTAGGTTCCGGGTACTGAAAGGGATTGTCGCCCAAGAACCCGACAAGAATGACCCGTTCCCGCAGCTGAGGTACACCGTAGTCTACGGCATTGAGGATTTTGTATTGGAGGCTGTACCCAATATTCTCGAATTCCTTGCGGACATGCTCAAACAAGGCCCCTTTATCCATGCTCAGAATGCCTTTGACATTCTCAAACAGGAAGGCTCTCGGATGCAGGATACAGAGAACGCGCTTGTATTCCATAAAGAGATTTGCCCGCGCATCCATCTGGCGTTTACCGAGCGTAGAGTATGACTGACACGGCGGGCCACCGACTACGACATCAACTGTCCGGTTTCCTATCGTTTGACGCAGGACATCTTCGGACAAATCTTTGATGTCTCCTTGCAGCATGTTGACCGTTGGATGGTTGAGGGTATATGCTTTCGCAATATCCTTTTGCATCTCGTTCGCCAAGATGATTTCAAAGCTGTCGTTCCTTGAAAACCCGTAACTCAATCCACCGACACCCGCGAACAGGTCAACGACGGTGTATTTCCTTGTCTCTGGCATGATGACTCCAATAAAAAATCCGGCACGAATTACTCATGCCGGACAATGACTTTCTTGTTCTTCGATTTTGTTCATGATGCGGTACAGTTCCGTTCCCACGACTCTTGCAAGTTCGCAAGGCACTGCATTCCCGATTTGCTTATACTTGCTCGTTAGATTCCCGCAAAAGGCCATATCTTTCGGGAATGTCTGGATAGCGGCTGCTTCTTTATAGGACAGCCGCCTTGTACTGCCTTTCTCCCCGAACTGCCAAAGGTCTTTGCCGACCTTCACCATATCAGGCGACCCGGGCCAGAGAGGCACTTGCTTAGCCATCGCGGGAATCGTGAACGATACGCTATCCCATGCGCGTTTCCGGTTCCGGGATATGTAGCGCGAGGAATAGGCTTCTTTGCAGATTTCATCGTCCGTCGCCGGTGCTAAACCCTCTAACGCCTGCCTGATACTGATACGGTCAGGAAACGGTGCAGGAACCTTGAACTCTACGCCATACTTTTCAGCGAGGTCTTTTCGGATGCCCACAAGGAGGATTCGCTGTCTATCTTCCGGGACATGATAGTCCGCAGCATTGACAAGGTTGATGGACACCACATATCCCTTGCTCTCGAAATCCGCGATGATAGCGTCCTTGATTTTTCCGCCGCCAAGCGTAAGCAAACCTTTGACATTCTCAGCAAGAAACAGCTTTGGCTGCTTCTTCGCGACCAACTTGACGCAATGCCGGTAGAGCACATTTCGGCTATCGTCGATTTTCCTTGGTCCCGATAAACTGAAGCCCTGGCACGGGAATCCGAAAGAAGCTATATCGCAATCCGGGATGATATCGTAGTCCACTTTGCCGATATCACCTTCTACCACCGTAGCATTGCTCCACAGCCTATGGGTCTCGCAGGCATCGTGGTTGAAGTCGTTCGCCCATACCGTATGAAACCCGGCTTGCTCTAAGCCGATATCAAGTCCCCCTGCACCGGAAAACAGCGAAACATGCGTGTATACTTTGTTCTGATTCATTTTTGGTCCTATAAAAAAACGATGCAGAATCACTCCGCATCGGATACTTATTTACAAAAAATGAGCGTTAAATGCACGGAATGCACAAAAAACACACGCGCTCATTTATCGAACGCACGCGTGTGTTTAAGATGCTTTTTGTTTGTTGTTGTGCGAAAACAAATAGCGGTATCTTCAACGGCTTTGCGCCGCATCAGCGATTCGCTCTTTCGCAACAACATAAAAATCGGCATCCTTTTCGATGCCGATAAAGTTTCTATTCATATTCACTGCCGCCACGCCGGTCGAGCCGCTTCCCATACAGAAATCAAGGACCGTATCGCCCTCATTCGTGTAACTCCTGATGAGCCACTCACACAACGCCACGGGTTTCTGTGTGCCGTGCGCCGCACATTTCTGCTTATCTGTGGCAAAGGTCAAAACGCTCGTAGGAAATCTCTCGGTGCTGTCGTAGCTTTTTGCCTTGTATTTCCCATAATCCTCAGTCATCTTGGAGTTCCGCTTATGCTCAGCCGTTGAGACCTTTCTCGGATGCCCTGAGGTCTTCTGCGGGTTGTAGGTGGGCAGTTTCCTGTAAAACACTAGGATGTCTTCATGCGCCCTTAGCGGCATCCGGTTCGCGTTGAGGAATCCTACCGGAGATGTCTTTTGCCAGATGAGGTTATATCGCCACGGGATGGTCTTGCCATCCATCAGGGTCTTGGTGTACGCCCCCGCCGAGAAAAGAATCACTGCGCCGTTTTCGGTCAGAATTCTATCCAGCTGCTTCCAAATCCCCTGCTGTTTGTTTTCGGTCCATGCAGACATAGCATCGGTATAGGAAATCCCAACCTTGTAGCAGGAAAGAAGAAACTCAGGCTGGCTTAGGCGTTTGCCGTTCTTTTCAAGAAAATCTTCAAACGGCAATACGGTATCCCAAGCCTGATGCGTAATACCGTAGGGCGGGTCCGCTAAGACGAGGTTTACAGAATGTGCCGGAATCTCGTTTAGTTTTTCGCAGCAGTCTCCCTGCATCAGCATGACGGCGCTCATGCCTGACCTCGGAACAGTTCCTTCAAGGCATCCAGCTGGTCAGCCTGAACCCTGCCGTCTCGGATGATGGTGAAGAATCTGCCATCATCGAGCAAGGTCCTGTCCTGCTGCCCGTACATCGTCACGATACCCATGTGCCGACCTTTGAGGTAGTTCAGCATATCCTTTTCCGGGAACTCTTCCCGGAACCGCCACGAACAGATACTGAACGGAGCGTACTTATTGATAAAATCCTCGCTGTCGCTGTGAAATGCGTCGTCCCGATTCCGGTATCTGTGATGCCGCGCCGTAGTTGCAAGGATATCTACTCCGTGGAGCGTGGGTACATCTGTATCGACCAGAGGTCCGAACACGACCAATTCCTGTACCTGAAACACGAAAGGTCTTTCCGCCTCGCTCTTATTGATGAGAATGGCTCGCTCAATCGCTTCCAGACACCGTTTCTGTGCGAGCGCTCGTGAATATTGCCGCTTCTTTTCCGCCATGACTATTTCCTCCGCAAAACAAAAAAGCCCCGCGCAGACATTTCATCCACGCGGGGCTAGGAATAACTATGAGTATTTAGAAAACAGCTGCTGTCTGCAAAACGACCGGCACCACCGTACCGAGAACCAGAGTCAAGGTCATCATAACCGCCATGACAAGAGAAGCAGCCTTCTGGGCTTTCTTTCGATTCCGCATCATTGTACCTCTTTTCGAGAAAAATCAAGCCGCAGAGAACAAATCCCTGCGGCTTATACTAAATCACTTTATATTCTCCATTGTATCCAATTCGCACGAATGTGCAACTGCCAAGCGACGAACACGAAAATTTTCAGTCACCGGGCTTGCCGCCTTCCTTTCTGCAGCCCGTTAGCAACCTACCGAGCGGCAGCAGCTGAATTCCCAGCGCGTTGCCTATCCCAAACTGCTTCGTCCAGAACGGAAACAAGGCGAACCCCTTCCCGCGCCATTCGTTCTTGTATCCTCGTGTATTTTTTTGTATCTTTTTGTTGTTTTTCTTATTGCAATTCTATTTGCCTCCCTGTATAATAGTTGCAGAATGATACACAAAGCTACAAAATGATACACGCGAAAGGAGCCGCTATATGTTCTCTGTCAAGCTGAACGCCCCTGTCCTGCTTCGCAAGCAGCTGCCGATGGTTGCCAAGGCATTGCATGTTGATGAGAAGGTCCTTGACGATTTTCTATCCGTTTCGGCTTTCTATGGAGTTAAAGATGGCAAAGGTACGATTGTCCCGATAAAGAAAACGGATACCATTGTCCATATCGATTACAAGGCATATGATAGCTACTACTTTGTCGTCGATGCTATCCTGCAATACGCCAAAGACATCGATGCCTCTGTTACTCTACCTGTCATCACTGAAATCGAACTCGGTGCAGATGTTTTCAAGAAGATGGCTCCTGACCAGCTTTCAGATATTGTATATCTGGCAAAACTGCTCCGCGACAGCAACGACCGCATTCCAAGGCTAAAAGAGTTGAATGCGCCGTACATTCTTGTTGCCAGCGAGTGCGCACACCTGTGCAAAAAGGTGGAGTGCCTTGAAGACAACGCACACATGCCGTCCCCCTCCAAAGACTTAGACGGACATGTATATGCTTCCTTGCATGATATCGGTTATTCGATTCTTGACGGCTGGCTGAACAAGGATGACAGTTCCGAGTATAATGATAAGGAGAATGCGGGATATGACCCCGATAAGCTGGCGGCGCTCGTCAAGAAAGCCATCGGTACGCGGACACAGGAGCAGTTTTCCCAGACATCGCATCTCGGCCGCGTTTATGTGAACCGTCTTGCGAACGGCAAAACACAGTCTCAGCCTACCGAGGTGACTTTGAAGAAAATCGCCAAGGCAACGGATGCCGTGACGGAAAACGAGCTTCGTCAGGCATGTGGTTATGAGCCGCTTCCGGGTGAGGATGTCGTGGAGTCTAAGAAACGCATCGAAACCGTGGACGACTACACATGGATTCACGAGAACGTCAATTATTTCCTTGAATTCCTGAAAGCGCAGATTCCGATGGCGTTGCCGCTGTATAATCTGGTCATCCTCGAGAATCAGTACATTGGCATCTACAAGGACGGCTATGACCTTTTCGGTATTCATCGCTGCTCGGCTCCCGTCGAGTATTCTGAGGACGGTACTGTTGCGAATGTCATTTACCCCGTTACTTTCGATTTGACAAATTTTCAGCGTGGCATCCGCCTTTCTGTGGCCGTCGGGCTCTTGGGACACTACAGCAAAAACAATGAGTTGTACATTACCGACTACATCACCGATGTTGATGCACTGTACAAGTATGCACCCTTTTTGCGCAAGGCTATCGACAAAGTGGGAGAAAATTTCAGGGAAAGCGGTGTAGATATTAAAGACTTCCCGGTATTCTACTATACCATAAACCTGAAGAAGGCATTTACAGCAAAGCATGTCTTTGCGAAAATGGAGAAGTTCCTGACCAGTCTTGTGAAAGTTCGTGTGGATGCACTCGGATTCTATGCTGACAACCTGAGCGACGAGACCTTCATCAAGTTCCTTAAAAACCATAAGAAGGTCATGACGAACGAGTACGCCGATAGCGAAATCAAGGATTTCTACGAGAATGTTGTTGTACGGCATGGCGACATCGAGGACTTCTTTGCGGAGAACTCGGACTATAACAGCAAAGCCGCTATCGTCGCCTATGTCATCCAGAATGAGGCTTCGGACGATACTTCCCGCCGTCTGGTAGACGGATTCACCTTTGACGATGACGACAAGGAAGATAGACCCTGTGTTGCCGCATCGAAGCGGAAAATCGAAGCATGGCAGAAAGAGCATCCTGGCAATGGCTTTAACCTGAAAGTGTTCTCTGACACTCTGAAAAAGTATGCCGATGAGTTGGGCTTAGAGTTCGGTGACGTGTACTACTATCTGGTTGTCGAGGATGACAAGGCTGACGAGATGGGCGTCCGCGTCTGATACTTAACCTATAGTCTCTGACTATCCTAGACAAAATACAATGCTGCTACCTATTATCTAGGCGGCAGCATTTTTCGTTTTCCGTTCTGAACAAGCATTGTCCCGCACCGGCATCCACACCGGAACCTCTCTGCTGTGTTTCCGGTGTGTACCCTGCTGGCTGGCTGGCGGCGGGCGGCCTGCAGTGCCGGTTCTCAGCGGCTCTGCGAAATCCGGGCAAAAAGAAAACGAGAACTGCGCCAGTAGCGGAGTCCTCGCAAAAGATAATTCTTTTTGATTACATCGTAAGTATACCTCGAGCCGCACGGATGTGCAAGAGGTCATTTGCGATTCTTTTTGGCGGGTTTCTGGCATCCTAAGCGCACCGCTTTGCAGTAGATGGCAGTGCTTGTTCGGTTCAGAGTTTTCTGCAGAGATTCGCTCGCACCTTCCACTGGAAAGCGTTCCCGGAGCACCTTTTCCTCATCAGCTGTCCAATTCGAGCGTTTCTGGCACACAAGGCCCATGATGCTCGTGTGGTTCAAGACAGAAGCACGGCTGCGGTTGAGGTCTTTCAAAAGAGCTTCGCTTGCACCTTCCCAAGGATACCTCTCAATGAGAATATCCTCCTCTTCCTTGGTCCACCGGCGTCTATTTTCGTATCGGAGCCCCAATGCGTTAGCCTTGATACCGATGAGATAGGCACTGCGCTGAAACAGTTGCACCAGTTCCTGGCTTGCCCCCTCCTTCGGGTATCGCTCAGCCAGAATCTGCAACTCTTCTTCGGTCCAATAATGCCTCGTGCCGGGAATACCGAGCAGGTGTGCCTTGTTTTTGATAGTCGTGGCGCTTCTGCCGAGCAGTTTCTGGAGGTCTTCGCTGGCACCCTCATTCGGATACCGCGCTCTCAGAATCTCGATGTCTTCTGGTGTGAACTTTTTTCGCCCTTCACTCCGAAGCCCCACTTGCTGGGCCTTGAAGTGAATTGCCTGCTTTGTGCGGTTCAAGGTCTTTACGAGCGCATCACTCGCGCCTTCCTTCGGATACCGCTGATTTAAAATCGTTAAGTCTTCTGCTGTCCAAGGCTTTGCCATGGTTTTGCACCTCTTTCGTTCGTTGGCAACAAAAAAAGAGCAGACGCACCACTTGGGTGAATCTGCTCTTCTTCGTCAGAATGTGAATTGTACGGAAGTCGTTTATTATGCTGCTATCTATCGTACAATTATAAGTGTACGCCATTCGCACAGCCTGGCAAGAGGAAACTGTGCTCAAAACGAAACGGCGATGGCTGCGCTGCAATGTTTAGTCGTCGTATATCGGTATGCCGATATAGTGCGGGCGTACCCATTTTTTTGAGCGTGGCGAAGAAAACTCTCAGCATTGTGTACGAGCCGTTAGTCTTGTCCATTTTGCGCCCTTGCACATTTTTCCAACGAGTTTCTGCTGAAATCCGCACTTTTTCCAGCGAGTTTTTGGTTGAACCCTATGTTTTTCTGTGGATGAGCCTATTGAGAGTAATTTTCTGCACCGCTTTTTCAAAAATTTGCGCCTTTGACATTGCCTAACAAAGGCAAACTATGTTCAGAACGAAAATAGCAAGGGCTACGCTTTGTGCGCATCTTGTGTATGGATTGCAACAAGCCGATGCAACCCCAATAATAGAAAGCTCCGGGAGCAATGCAGCCCCCGGAGCTTATTTGATGTCACCTTTTAAAAAAAGATTATTTAGATTGTGCGGCAGACACCTTTTTTTGGTAGAGTTTCATCAGCTCGGTCACACAGGCGCTTTCGCTGGTTCTGGCGGCAGTTCCTTTTGTGAATCCGTAGGCGTCCATAACGGCGCGGTCATTGTCTTGATGGGCTTTGCGGAGTTCTGGCGGCATGGTTAAGTCGTCGTACAAGTCGGCTAAGCTGCTGTCCGGGTAAAGGGCGCGTGCGTCCAGAATCGCTTGCGCGGTTTGTTCGATTTTGGCTTTCTGCTGTTCGGTGGGTGTAGGCCACGGAAAATTGTTGTACACCACATTGATGGAATAGCTGTAATCACTCTTTAGTCTACCGCACACAGCCCGCATCCAAGCCATATGAACATTAGACGTCAGAATACCAAAATGGTACATGGTAGCGTTCGATACGAAACGAACTTTGTTAGAACAAATCATCTCTTTATCTGAGAAACCAAGAGGTACATATTTTCTTCTTTGTGATGAAACTTCTGGAACAATAAGAAATTTACCTACAGGTCGTTTTATTTCCATGAATGACATTGGGGCCGCTGCCGCCGCACGGGTTGCAGCTTTTTTGCTTTCCAGACGATAATCATGTACGGAATTGACACGCTTCATACATTCTGGAAGTTTTCTTATATCAGAAGGAGATACATCATGCAGCCACAAGCACCAACGAGTATAACCGTTAATAAAATCATCAGAACCAACAAATTTTCTAAAGTAGGTTTGTGCAGATGGCTCTTTCTTTAAAAAAGCATTTTTTTCATCATCTGTAAATATGTAATATCCACCTTCAACAGGTTTCCCGCCGCTGCTCATAGAAAGAACTCCATTCAACGGGGTGTTGCGGCTTTCAATAAATACATTTGGTGCGTCCATGAGATATGCATTGATATTATTTGACAGATGCAATTTGTCTCCAATGAATAGCTTTTTGCTATTTGTATTTACGGCGACACTAAACCCCACAATAACGCAATGTACATGAGCTTTGGCACTCGCCTCACTATCCCATCGGAATGTTTGATAAGCAAAATCAATATGTATCCCAAACTGTTCAAACAATGGTTTCCACACGCCCGCAACCTGTTCGCCCTGCGTAATAGAATTCGTCGAAACAAAGGCGGTGCGTATCGGGGTGTTCTGCATCAGTTTGGCCGCCTTATAGTACCACCCTGCTACATAGTCAATTTTACCGGCAGTTTTATACGGCTTGCCCTTTTCATCTACATAAATGGAAAGAATATCGCTCTTTTGTTCCTTGCTCTGCAAGGAATAGCCAACAAACGGCGGGTTTCCCATAATATAATTCAGCTTACTTTTGGGAACCACGCTCTCCCAATCCATCCGCAGGGCGTTGCCCTCTACAATATAGGCATTTGTTTTCAGCGGCAGAAATTCAAGCGGAACGAGCAGAATTTTCTCCGTCTCCTTCATCATCTGGCTTTCCGCAATCCAGAGCGCCGTTTTCGCAACCGTCACGGCAAAATCGTTGATTTCGATGCCGTAAAACTGGCTGATGGAAACCTGTATCGGGCTTTCGCTGGCGGAATACATCGTGACCTGACCGTGGGAGAGTTCCACCAAAATCTTGTTTTCCAAGCGGCGTATGCTCAAATAGGTTTCGGTCAAAAAGTTGCCGCTGCCGCACGCGGGGTCTAAGAACGTGAGGGATGCCAGCTTGCGCTGAAAGGCCAGCAGTTTGGTGTTCTTCGTGCGCTCTACCGAAATGGCGCAGATTTCGTCAAGCTCGTCCTTTAGTTCGTCCAAGAACAGCGGGTCAATGACCTTGTGGATATTTCCAATGCTGGTATAGTGCATACCGCCGCTGCGGCGGGTTTCTGGGTTCAGGGTGCTTTCAAAGACAGCGCCGAAAATGGTGGGGCTGATTTCTGACCAGTTGAAGTTCTCGCTGGCTTTCTCCAGCAGCAGGTTTCGGATTTCATCGGTGAACGGCGGTATCTCGATATTCTCATCGCTGAACAGCCCGCCATTCACATAGGGAAACGCCGCCAGTTCCTGGTTGTCATCTTGCAAATAGGGGTCACGGTCTTGCAGCTTTGTGTCCAACACGCGGAACAAATCTACCAGCCCCTTGCGCAGTCCGCGTGTGTCAAAGCCTTTGAGGTAATCGTGGAACATACCGTGATGTCCAAAAATCCCGGCATCCTCGGCATACAGGCAGAATACCAAGCGAACGCACAGCTTGTTCAGGCTTTTCAGCGAATGTTCGGATTCCGGGTTTGCGTACTGCTTGTAGAAGGCATCATACAACAAGCCGACAATTTCACCTGCCGCTATGGAAACTTCCATCTCCCGTTTGAGGTGTTCGTTCCCGGCATCGACGAGGAATTGCAGCCGATAGTATTCATTTTCCAGATTCGCGAGTTCGATGATTTCAGGCTCACCGTGCGGGCGTTCCATATCATACACATAAAAAGTGCTGAAATTGCAGGTTACCACCCAGCGCGGGTGCTGCGATACGGGCAGCTCCAAAATATACCGCTTAGCCTGTTCAAAAGGGGTCAGCAGCGCACCGTCTGATTGCTTGATGGGCTTGTTCAAATCCTTACCAAGCCCCTTTTGCTCTATCAGAACGTGGGTGGCGGGAATCGTGCCGTCTATGAAACTGGTGTGGTCAAGGTGGACTTGCTCCTCAAACTGAATGAATTGTTCCGGGTGTTCGACCCCATACACATCACGGAGCAGGGACAGCCAGAATGGTTGGCTCTCTCCTTTTTCATAGCCCTTGTCCTTCCAATAAGCGGCAAAATATCTTGCCGCTTGTTGCTGTTGCGCAGTGGTCATGACAGTCACCTCATAGCACGGTATTTATCATTATCATAGCACAAACCCCTGTTTACGGCAATTGCGTTTCACAAAAATAAGAGGGTAGGCGCGAATCGCGCCTACCCTCTGACATTAACATTGTAGAATTTGCCTGTGTGAAATGTAGAAAATCTACCGTATATTTTGTAAACCTTGCACAACTCCCACCAAACTTCGAAGTCACACGTGGAACAAAACCAGCCTGTCGGAACAATGCATCGGAACAATGTCGATTTGGTTTTGATATTGTTCCGCATATCGTTCCGAGCCTATCCCCCACAAACAAAAAAGCCCTGCACACACCAAAGCAGCATGTGCAGGGTCATTCTTTTATCCGAGAGGCCTCTCCAACACTTCAAGGATGTAGGTGAAGAAATAAAACGCGAGGTTTCCGATTTTATCGGAGTCGTGCTCGACATTTGCCATGATACGGCTCAAAGACCCGTTTTTCAGGGACTTCATGGCAGCATAGACGAGCAGATAGATGTTTACATAGGTCATCTGCTCCTTGGGCTTGTAGCTCTCGAACGCTTTCAGCTGGCACTCTCTGGAAATCTTCTGAGCCAGCGAATACCAGCTGCGCAGATAAAACCGTCCTCCCTCTTGGTTCATCTCCTGCTGTACTCGGACCTGATATTTCGGATAGTTGTTGTTGACGACCTCGGCGAACTCCGTATCCTTGAACTTATTCTGGTGGTAGTACAGCCACAGAGTCGAGTTTGCCAAGTCCATGCACGCCGCAGCCAGAAGCTGTGCCTTGTCATCTTCCAGCGGCACAGTATGCGTCACGGACTCCTCTAAAGGCTTGCCGTTGAACAAGTCTACATGCTTATAGGAATCCTTGCCGGCCTTTACTGTCGTATCGATGAATTCCTTGAAATCCTCGACCAGTGCGACATACGCCTGATACTGAATGTCCTCGGTAGAATCCTGAGTATCTTCAACGAAATTTTGCTCGCTCATAGTCTTTCCTTTCTCTGTTCGGCAGTTGTTTTCAACGGCAATACCGCTTGCCTGTATACTTCATAGTACGCAATTCGCACGAATGGGCAACAATTTTTGCGAAATAAAAAGGCAGGCTCCGAAAAGAACCTGCCATGCATATTAGAGGTTAAAGATGCCCAGCCAGCGCCGAAACTTGATACCGAACAACTCCTGTGCCTGCTCGTAGTTCATGATAAGCTGATTGCCGCCCGAAATCTCTGCTTCTAGGGAGTTCGGCAGCTCGTCTGCAATGTATTTCAGTTCGTACCACGGTCCATCCGGTGGATAGGAGTAAATGAGCCGGTTCTGCTTCTTATCCACCCGGAACTTGCTCGGGTCAGCCTGCCACGCCAGTTCGATTTTTTCAATCGCAGCACGACCAATGCTCTCATCACCCATGTAGTCGTTGTAATACAGGATACGCACATAGTCCGGCAAATCGATTCTGCAATCTTCGAAAACATCCGCAATCACGCTGGACGAAGCATAGAAGATATCCGGGAAGTATTCTTTGCCATTCGCATTTTCACGCATTTCCGTCGTCATCTCATCGATGCAAACGAGCATTCGGCGGACATATTCGCCATAGAACGCGGTAGTCAGCTCTGACATACTTTCATTCACACGCTTCGAGTTCTTGGCACCGCGCTCGTTGTCGATTTTAGCACCGATTCGACAGATGATAGCACGTTTCGAGAGGTCTTTTGTCAGAGAAGTGATTTTATTCGATGTGATAGATACGGCAGGATAGTTCACGAGCCTATCTGAGATACCCCATTCATCGTTCTTGATAACCCGTTCTGAATGGTTCTGGAACTGGGTCTTGGCGAGGTCATCGATGTTCAGCGGCAGTCCCTCACATACTCGTTTGAGGCCGTCGATTCTTGTGGCTGTAAAATCCTCCGTTGTGTTTATCTTTACGGTCTCCCCGCACATGAGTTTGACAAGGAACTTGATAAAGGTCGTCTTGCCGCCATTAGAATCACCGTATATAACGCCGTACATCGGGAACAGCTTGGTATCGTAGTTGTTCCTTGATGCGAAATACCGCAGGTACGCCATGAACGGGGTAGCCAGATACCATGTCATATACTTGAAGTAGTCCTTCTTGGCCTGCTCGACATCGCCGTAAAAGTAGTCCATGCCTGAGAAGAACTTCTGGATGCTCTTGATGTTCTTTGCCACCTCGCTGAGATTCGGATTGAGGTCGATATTCTCGTCGTTGAAGGTCATAGTCCCGGCATCATAGTCGATATGCAGTTTCGGAAGCTGCTTAACTGCCTCAGCTGCTACACGCCGAACCTCGGTATATCGTTTCGTAAAAACACGCATCGGTTCCGCTGCTACCACAATACGATTCGCTTGTACCGGCATCTTAGGTATAATTGGCTTGACGAGTTCCTGCATCTTCTTGACATCGGCGACTATCTCGTATTCCACCTCGTCCTCAGGTTGCGCCTGTTCCAAAAAGATAAGCTTCTGCTTTTCAATGGATTGGAAGACGGGCACTTCCTTGATGTTTTCTTTGAGGTAGTCTTCCTGATTCATAGTGCTCACGACTGCCTTATAGGAGACATTGTCTGAGCAGGTCTCCTTGAAGGTCTCGAACAGAACCTTGTAATGCGCAAATGCCGCCTCGTCATCGAAGCAGACGATATTCTCTCGCTGGATGCCGCAAAACGCCGATGCCGACATATTCGCACTGCCGGTGATGACTCGGACACGCTTATGGTCAGCGCTCTCCAGGATAAAGATTTTCTCGTGCGATTTCGTGTCCCGCGATACATACAGTTGTAAGGACCCGTCATCGAGGCGGTTCGCAAGGTTTCCTGCCGACTTAGACTTAGCGAGCCGCTGCACGCTGTCGATTTGCACCGACATGATGGCAGCGATGTCGCTGGCGATGATTTTCTCGCAGCCGAACACGACTTCCGCATACGAGAACTTGTTGATGACCTTATTCACGAACTCGATACCGGACGAAAAAGTGATAGCATAGAGTCTGTCGAACCCGTCAAACAGCTCCTCCCAATTCGTTTCGACCGTATCAGCATATATCGCCTTCACAACACTCAGCGCCTGCGTGGAGATGCTCGCCTTTGCCTTCGTGGTTTTGTTCGCCACGAGTTTGAAGGGCTTATCCGTCTGCCCATCACTGTCCCCCGTATCTTCACCCGGGTCCAAGAGTTCTTCCGGGCCTTTTTCGGTGTATTCGGGGCTTTCCGATGCCATCATGTCCATGAGTGACATCTGATTTTCCAAGTCGTTTGCTTTTCTCCTTGCCATTTTGTGCCTATCCTTCCTAAACAGATTTGGGTCATTTCTTTTGGTCTGGTATATAAGCGTGCAGTTACTTTTTTAGCAACCAATCATTCATTCATGTTTTTTGTTTTTCCGATTAAGTCTGATTTTAGGTATTCCTAGTTTTATTCTACCACTTTAGCTGTCCCATTGTCCGGACTTCAAACTACTCGGTGCAAGTTTTATCCGCCTCAGCCGGATTTTATTCGTCTTTTCTTGTATCCTCTTCGCGTTTCGTTTAATTTCGTGTTGTTTCGTGAATACCAAAAACAGCAGCCATATTTATTGCAAATACATCATTGCATCGCTCTTTTTGTTCTCCAATTCCCATTGTATTCAATTCGCACGGCTGTGCAACTGCCCGTAGAATATCAAATTGCCGGAAATCATACCGCAGAATATCAAAGTGCTGGTAAAATCGGCTTGCTTCGTCCCCCGAATCGCTATATACACAAAAAAAAGCCGTCCACCCGAAAAGGTGAACGGCGTATACTTTTACAGAGGATTATGCCTGCGTTGCTTCTGCTTTCTTTCCGTTGTACAAGGCGGCGACCATATCGACCGCCTCATCCATCGAGCGACACTGGTAGCTGACGACTGTGCCGTTTCCGACCAGCATGTTACCGCTGCGCCAAAACGCCTTCGAGTCCGTTGTGTAAATGATGCTGCTTTCTACACGAAGCTCCACGCCGCTGTTCGTCATTACCGTTTGCATAGTGTACCTCCTAAAATCGTCTCCCGCCGTACAGCCCCACGACCGTACCCAGTGCTTCTTCTTTCGACTGACAGTTGTAGCTGATGATTTTCCCGCTGCAGGTCAGCATCCTGCCGCAGAGGTTGTAGGTCTTGCCGTCCGATGCAATGAAGAGATTGCCGCAGCAATTTACCGTCACACCGGATTTTGTATACACTACCATGCTCTCACCGCCTTTACTGGTTTTGTTTGTTTCGTACTGTTGCCCTTTAACCCGCCGTACTTTGCCAAGACGAGGCACAGGGCGTCTCGAATAGTCTCGGCATGCCCATAGACATGCCCATCATCACCAATGACTTTTGCCCCTTGCAGCCAGTATGAGGTATCATCTGAGGCGAAAACTGTTTTACCGTTGAGAACCAGCGTTACGCCGGATGCCGTTTCGATTTTTGCTATGCTCATATTCGTTTTGCCGCTTTCCTGTGCCGTTCTTCGATTTTGTACTGTTTGTCAGTAGTATTATTATTAACTGCGCGAGCATGTTCAATAGCTTCAATGCAGGCTTTTTCTGCATCTTTTCGTGAATAAAGTGGCATAGCTGTTTCCTCCTTTCAATTTGTTCTCTTATCTTCCGTGCGCAGCATACCAAGCATAGAAACCGTCGTATTGTTCACGTCCCGGTCTGCCTTCGCTTAGGCTTGACGGAGCCTGCAGATGGCTGTGTCGTCCCGCGTTTAAGCCGTTACCGTAGGCTTTTTTCACTGCTTCTTTGAGTTTTTCAGAAAATTCTCGCTCTTCTCGTTCGTTTTCTTGGAATGCTTCTGCAAACGCCTTGTACAAGTCGTAGGTCTCTTTGTCGGGGTTAAACGGTGCGGTTCTGTAGTATTCTGTTACGAACCACTTCTTACCGTCGATGCTAGTCAGATAAAATCTGGTATTTGGAATCGGAATACTTCCCATCATAGTCATACACACATCAACCATTCGTTTAATTCATGGAGAATTTCATCCCCATCTCGAAAACCACCGGACCCGTGATATTGGTTCTGTTCCCGCTCATCCTCCAACGTTTTTACCGTGGCGAGCAGCTTATCTTCTTGACCTTCCGCTTCACCCTTGGCAAAAGCTGCTTTTTCGGCTTCTTCGATGCGCTGGTATCTGTTCTTTCGTTCCTGCTCAATGCAGAGTAGCCCGTTGGCCACCGCGCCGAGAAACTCCTGCACCTCGGATTCCGGGATGGATTCTTGGCTTTCTCTGCTTTTGGATATACAGCAAAAGCCCTCATCGTCGTAATGGATGAAATAGGGAGAGTTCGGGACCTGTTGTACTCGCATAGTGCTATCCCACCTTCCGTTCTGAAAGACGATTTGCCGGGACTGTTTCCCGTTGTCCGCTGCTCGCCGCGTGGAGGCTGTCTTTTTGAGCAGCTGCGCGGACAAAACCGCGCTTTTGAGTTACATCTCTGCATTAAACAGATTGCGGAGCTTGTAGGTGATATCCTCGCTGTTACCGACGATAGCTGCCGCCTCGTTGATGGAAGCGAGCTCCGAAAGACTATCCGCTGCATAGTTGTAGCTGATGGTATAAATCGGGATATCTATACCAGCAATGATGTTCTTCGTATCGGAGAAGTCATATCCGGTATTGTTGTCACCGTCCGTGAGCACAAAGATGATGGGCGTGCAATTCCCACCCAGTTCCTGAGATTTCTGGTAGATGCGGTCCATAGCAACGCAAAGACCGTTGTACATCGCGGTGCTGCCGTTCGCATCGAGGGAGTTCACGGCACCCTTATACAGGGTTTTCTGGGTCAGGGAGAACTGGTCGATGGGCAGGTATTCCCTGACATCCGAATCAAAGCCAATAATGCCAATATAGTTGTCATCATTGATATACTGGATGGTGTTTATCATCGCGGTTTTCAGTGCATTCAAAGGTTCGCCGCGCATCGAGCCGGAAGTATCAACAACGAACTCTGCCACGATAGGAATGCCGGAATCCTTCTCTTCCTTCCAGACACTCTGAGCCTGTGCGATGGTATTGCCGTCATATACTTTGCCTGTATAAGCATAATCATCAAGGCCATTGAACCCGTCCTTCGTCGCCTCTGCCTGGTTCTGGGCGCAGAAGGAAACGAAGGCGGCAATAACTTCCTTCTTCTCCGCAGAGACATTCCCGATGGAATACAGAGGGTTATCGTGCCTGACACCGAACGGGATGAACTCGTAGTTGCGCTGCAAGGTCGGGTCATTCTGGTAGGACTGATACTCCATCACGACACCGTCCACGATACCCTTGTCCGCCGACTGGACCATTTGCTGGGTGGTGAAGGATACGAGAGGGACGTTCGCTTGAAATTTCTGAAAATTCTCGACAGCAGCCGTATCGACAATCGTGTCGCTGCCGCTGCTCGCAAGAGCCGCAAGCAGGAAGTTGAGACCCGTTGCACTCGTATAGGGGTTCGAGTATCCCATCATGAGTTTGCCATCGATAGTTGCGTTCAGAACGGAAGAAACAGACGCTTCACCGTATTCGGAGCGAAGCATATCCCCTGTCTTCTTAGATACAAGAATACCTGCCACATTGCCGGCCAGACGGTCAGCCTCGATGGTCAACTCTACGCCCTCGTTCTTCACCAACTCGCCAAAGAGCGTATTTGAGGGGGTATAGCACTCAGGCTGATACTTTCCCGTCGAGATGTACTCAGCCGCTGTGCCGGACGGAACGGAGCGCAGAGAGACGCTCATGGTCTTGTCTCCGGAAGTCTTGTTGTGCTGGGCGTTGAACTTCTTTGCCATGCTGGTCAGGAAAGAATCAGAGCCGGATTCTGCTGCTTTCTCGCCGGAAGAGAAGATTTCAATGTTGACATCACCGTTCCCCTCCACCACAAACGGGTAGGAGGAGTCGATATCCGGCAACTCATCTTTCGCGTCCAAAAACTCCGATACATCAAGCTGCTGTGGGTTCACAGATACTTCCTGTACCCCGATGCGTTTCATCTTCCCGCTCAAATCCGCATACGCCTGCTCCGTTGTCATGGTATTGGTGCTGATATTCGAGTCTCGCATCACCGTCTGGGAGAACACCGCCAATACCACGCCGACGACCGCTAAGGTCGCTACTATCGGGAACACACCTTTTCTTGTCATGGTCAATTACCTCCATTCAAAGTGTCATATCGTTTCAAAGCCTCGCGGCTGATTTCCTCGTCCTGTTCAAGGTCTTGATTCGTCTTAGTGATGACATCATCAAGTCGTGACATTGCCAAGACCACATCGGTATCCCACGGATTCTGTGCTGAGCGCTGATTGAGTGCATAGGCAAGAGAATCTAAGCGCAGGATAAGACGCTCATTATCATGGACCACATTGTTTATCGTCTTGATGATACCGGCGTATATCTCCTGCTTCTTTTTAGCGGTATCGGTATCTCCGAACGAGATAATGCCTTGTTGGAAAGCTTTGTATTCTGTCTCATCGAACATCGATGCCGAGCGGATAGCGTCATCCAGCCGGTCATAGAATATTCGTTCTGCCGATGCCAACAGCGTTAGGCACTTCGCCTGTTCTCCAGAAGTCTTGCTGTCCTGTGTCATGCTGTATGCTACCGCCATCTTCTGCCCGAACCGCATGACCTGATACAGCATCTGGTTGGCCTGGTCTGAAAACACGGCTTTCGTTTTTACGGTCGCGTTAATTTTCTCCGCATAGACTTCTTCTCGGTTTTCTGGCTTATCTTGCGCAGGCTTTTCCGATTCCCGCCGCTTCTCCCTGTACCGGAATACAAAGTACCCGAACAGGAGCAGGAACAGGACCGGTGCCGCGTATTTCGCCAGAAGCACAAAGAACAGCGGTGCGCCGTGCATATACTCAATCGCGTAGTAGGTATGGATATACGCTTCGACCATATACACGGCAGCTGCTGCTATGATAAGTACGCATATACAAAACATCTCTGCCCCTCACCCTTTCCTTCTCAGGCAATCCTCGCACACGGTTCGGAAACAATCTGCAGACGGTCTTTCATGTTTCGGAAGCGGCTTTACCGCCTGAATATGAAGTTTCGCGCCCTGTTCCGGGGTCCTGCCGCAGACAACGCACCGGAACCTGTCACGCTGCAAAACCTCATACTTGATTTGCGAGGATGCCTGCCTCCGCTCGTTTTCCCGCTGCTGGCGTTCCCGTTCGTGCGCCTTAGCGAGTCTTACGAATTCCTTAGCCTCTGCCATCGAATAGGTCTTAGACTCTTCCATCGGCTTGCCTTTATGCGGCGTATACTGCTTCACCGCAATGAAGGTCGTCTCGGTCACGGGAGTGCCGAACACTGCTGCATTGACCAGCTTCTTCTCATAGTGCTTATACAGCCAGAAAGGGATTTTTCTCCCGCAATCATTGTCCTTCTCGGTCCAGTTGGGGATGCTTTTGAGTTCTTCCTTATATGCCGCAAACTGAATCACATTCGACTGCGCCCATCCGAAAACCTCTTCAAACTGGGGAATCTTTTTCCGAACAGTGCTCATGAACAGCTTATCGAGGGAAGTGTCCTTATACTCTTCAAGGGATTCGAGCGGGTATTCAAGGCGGATTTCTTCGTCCACATCATAGAACTCATATCCCTGATTGACTTCCTCAACGCCCGCCAGAATCTCGCTGGTATTGCGCACATCCTTCTTGGCAGCAGAAACGACGAGAAGCCATATACCGGCCAAAACAGCCAATGCGACAACAATTACCACGGCAATCGTTACCGGTGACATTACTGCTATCTGGTCCTCTACCCAAAATGAAAACTCTTCCGGCATATCAATCAGCCAGTCTATGAAATGCATCGGTTTACCGTACATTTGTGATTCCTCCAAAATTCCAGAACTGTCTGGTTAATCTTTTTCTGATAATTTCTGTGTGGACAACACCGCTATGACTGTCCTTGATTTTCATTATCTGCAATTCGCACAAATCGGCAACTTTTTCGCGTAAAAACAAAAAAAGCAGCCATCCGAGATGGATGACTGCAAAAAATATCAGTGAATTTCGGAAAAATGTTGCAAACGGCCTTGCAAACCCCCAGAAAAATGTAGCAGCGCTTAGAAATGTGCCTGGTCACCGTTGCTTTTCGTTTGAGTACGGGAATGACAGAAGAACGCTCGTGTTGAACACATATTTTTTTTGAGATTCACACCTATTGTTTCAGGTGTTTTCTCGGATGGTATCGAGGATGTCCTTCTTTGTGCCGCGCACCGAACAGCCATTATCCTCAAAGGCCGCAAACAGCGTTTGCACGAATTTCTCGTTCTCATCTTTCGAGATGTCTGGCATCCAGAAAGAGTAGTCACCATCGCCGTATCTGAAGACGATGCCTTCAATTTTCGGGTTCTTGCTCATAGTGTCTCCTTTCTTTCCGTTCTGAGCATTCATTTAGCATACACGTTCGCAGCCAGCACCCCAACAGCGATAATACCGGTCACGAATAGAAGCATGCAGGCGAACATAATACCGAATGAAAGCATAAGGTATGAGATTTGTTCGACCATACTCAGCAGATGAATTTTGTCCGTTAATTTGTCAATTTCATCTACATCCGTCAACTGCTTCTGACGCTCCCCCGCCATGAGCAATGCCTCATAAGCACCGCCGAAACTGAATTCATCGTCCGACAGCGGCTTGCTTTTGGTCTGCATCATGAGGTCTATCAGTTTTTCTTCGAGTTCTGCTTCCTTTGCGCATTTTTCCGCGTCTTTCTCATCCAGCATCTTGCCCGACACCTTGTAGCAAATGAACGATGCAATGCAAAGCAGCGCTGCAATGACAAGCGAAAAAATGAAAATCATGATTCTACCTCGAGAGGAAGCTGCTCAAACGGCAGCGTAAGATAGTTATACAGGGATTCGGCAGTCGGCATATCGTAGCGCATCCGGCGACCATCTTCGAGGTCGAACCAGATGCATTTGCGGACATCCTCATACAGCCACCACTCAATGGTGTCCGCCTTGTCGTCCAGTTCTTCTTTGAGGATGCGGAGCAATGCAGCAAGATACAGATTGTCAGCATCGAACACTACTGCCGAGTCGCAGATTTTGCCGAGCGCATGGTCAAACTCTGAGATTTTCCGGTCTTGCTCTTGAATGTCGGCAATCGTCTTGCAAAAAAGTTCCTTGGAAATCATTGTTTTCCTCTCCCATACAAAAAAGAGCCCCACCAATGACTGGTGAGGCTTTGGCGTATCAGTAGCGGTAATATCTCGGCACGATTTTGCCCTTGTCGTCATCCATCATCATGGCTGCAAAGGTCTCCATCTCTGCCGGGGTGAACTCGGCGGTATAGTCGAGCGTGGTGTCGAGTTCTTTGGCGACATCCGACATTGCCTGCAGGAACGCAGCAAACGCCGGGACCTCCTTGTCGGTCAGCGTCACGCCGGTGCAGATGGACAGGTAATCCTCCCCCACATCCGCAACATCGTCCTCTTCCCGACCAAAGACGCCATGCACGGACTCGATAGCGGCAAGCATCTTATCTACCTGTGCGGCAGTGAACGGCGTATCAGGTTCGAGCGACATCTCGAAGGTGTAACAGAACCATTTATGGATATCCTTAACCGCCGATTCCGGCACATAGTCGGGGTTGTCGCAGAGTTCCTTGCCATCAAAGGACAGCATGACAACATTGCTCTCCACATCGTAGTATTCGAGGCCCTTGTACCGAACCGCCTCGCAGCCGTATTCCTGCAGCACCTCGCTCCAGAAATTGTAGCCGTAGAAGTTCTCTGTGCTGAAAAAGTGAATCATCTCATAGGACAGGAACACCTCAACATCCACATCCGTCACCAGCCGGTCAAGGATGGCGGACATTTCCGGCGTGTGCTGCCAGTCGGTATCAAGACCTTTCAGACCCACGCCGCCGGTCTTATCCTGAACAAACAATACCGTCTTGCCATCGACCTTGATGTTCAGCTTATGCATCGACAAGGATTCGATGCTGGCGGAATTGATAAATTGAAGCAGATAATGTGCGAGGCAGCTGCGGATATCGTCCGCGTTGCTGTCTCCTTTCCGAATCGTGATGCGCTCAATGGCGACCAACTCAGTGCTCATGGTGTTCTCCTTTTTCTGTGGGCGGCAAGACTTATCCTGCGCAGCCAATGTTATAAATTTATTCGATGTTAGGTGATATTATATTGCTTGCAAGTAGCTGACAGCCAGTTTGACAAGCACATACACGCCCGCGAGGTTTTCTGCGATTTTGCAGAGGTATGTCATGATGCTGAACTTCGTCAGCCCTCTCCGCTTGAGCCCGAACATTGCCACGATGGACGCAGTAAGAAGGAACGCGATGGACATCATAGCCTGAACGCCGACCAGTATAAAGACATTAAGGCTGAACTGCACCATGTACTGTGCCTGCACATTTTCGATGCCTTGAAGATGTAAGGCGAGCTCCTCGAAAACAAACGCAATTCCAGTACAAATCGCGATAGCGAGAAGAGTCTGATTCAACACATCGTCGATGACAGAAGACGGCTTCCCGCTCTCAAATTGCCGGATAGCCGCCGTCGTTTTCTTACCGAACTTATAATCGTACACAGCGTTTCCCGCAAACAGCGCAGCCGACGACAGCATCAGCCCCACCGTACAGACATTCACTATATCCATAGCAGTCCCTTGTAAATTCATCAGAACGAGAACTTGCACTCACGGCGTTCGCGGCCGTTCCCGCCCCAGTAGTGACGCCAGCGCGGTGCTTTCCCGTCCCCCTCATTCTTGTACTTCTCTGCCAAATGGTCGCCTACCGTAAAGACCTTGACATTGACTCTCTGTACCTTGCCCTTGAACATAAACGGCTGGCGGTCTTCTTTCTTGATAGGATTGAGGTGTACATCAGAGCCCTTGCTCGCGAGGTAGTAGGCGCAGAGCATCGCAAGGCGCACATACGGCGTACCCTCGTTGTAGACGGGAGGAATCTCCTCCATCGTATCGGGGACCGCCACATCGGTGGTAGAGCGCTGATTCGCAGCTTTCTCAATATACTGCTTTGTGCTTCGAGTCGCTTCCGTCAACGTCTGCCCCTCCTTAATCCAGGCGGGCAGAGACAGGAACGCATAGTTCTCCTTCTCATTCGCAACGCCACCGACCAACACGATGCCGATGAAGGTATCCTTGGTCTTGGGCTCGAACTCGATATGCACGAACATGCCGCAGTAATCTTTGCTGTCATACAGCGGCAGATAGAAGTCCTTGAATGCGAGGCGTTCGAGAATCTCGTGGTGGATGACGATATCGTCCGTATCCATCAGCAGTTCCTGAAAGTCCTTGTCGAAGTCATAGACGACCTTCTCCCGCGCCCAGTTCCCGATGGTGTAGATGGGGAAAACCTGTCCAGCCAACTCCTTATCAAGGCCCGGCTGACGCATCTTCTGCGCGACACGGACACATTGCATCATGGCTTCTTTCGTGTACTCGTCAAGAGTCTTGCCTGCCGGGTCCTGAAAGTCGAAACCGATACGGTTCGAACGGGTAACGGCGTTTGCAACCAATGCGATTCTCAGCTGCTCGTTAGTCATAGTATTTCCTCCGTAATTTATGATATATTGATTTTTTACTTGAAAGCTGTTCGCCAGCAAAAGCTGTTGCCCACTGTCCGCCCCGTGGAGGCCGCTTTGAAAAGACAGTTAGCGGATTTCTCCGCCGTTACGCCTTGATGTGCAGGTGTTCGTTGATTTCTCGCTCAGTCTTGCCCTTAGTGAGGAAAACAGGCTTAACCTTGAACTCCTTGTCCTTTACGATGCGCTCTAAGCATTCCCATCCCTCGCTATCCGACAACTCGAAACCATACGGGTCAATATTCAGAAACAGCCAGATTGGTTCTGCTTGCGGTTCGCAGCACATCATCCAGACTTTCAGAATTTTCGTAATAGCGGCAATGCCTTTCTTCCACGAGACCGCCATCACGCGGCTAACATCGAAAACCAGAAGTCGGGGTTCCTGCGCATTCTCGACATCGACCTTAACGGTATGTGCAAGGACAAAACCTTCAGGAGTGGATTTATATTGCTTGACCGCCATCGGTACTTGTCCGGGGATGAGCCTGTCGTGGTCTAAGACAAGCGCTGCATAGCTGCCGGTAACATCGAACAGGATGATTGCATCGGTACTTTTCTTCAGAATCCTGGCAAGCTGCTGCTTGCACCACAATGCGTTGATGACCTCGTTTTTGGCTGTTACCAGTGTATACCAGGCGTTAGTTTTGATTATCGGTTGCATATTTTCCTCGCGCTTTGGGGCTTATTCTTTGATTTAATCATTTATTTCCTTTTCGACATCAAAGGTCAAACCACCAAGGAGTGGAACGCTCTTCTATCCCCTGTTCTACTTTTTGCCAAGGCGTTTTGTACTTGCCGTAAACCTGTTCGGTAAGGCGCTTGCTGCATTCATCACACAACGAACCATAGGGCATATCCCATAAGGGCGTTGTGATAAGTTGACCGCAGCAATCACATCTCTTCCCTTCTTCTACTTCCGTAACCTCTTTCATGAAGTTGACTGTCTCTGCATCACCAGTAAAAACCAGTGGTGTCAATTCTGCTTCAGTGCGAACGACACGAAGCAAAGTAAGAGGAGAAGAAAAGTCCCAAGGAATATCGGCGGAACATAAAGCATCGTAAATGCCGTTTTCTTTTGAATTAGAAACAGAGCGAAGTCGCGAATAGACTTCATCCTCGGTCAAATCCACTTTTGCCATTTCATTCTCCTTTCAGAGAACGAAACGCTGTGCGTACTCGGTCGAAGAATCCTTTCTTGGGTGCAGGAGCCTTTTCGCGCTGGCGGTACAACCCGTTCATGGATTCATCCAGATTATTAAGCTGGTCGCTCAGCTCGCGGATGTTTTCTGGCGTAGAGAACTTCTTTACGATGTCCCTGTCGGCCTTTTCTTTGACAACGGCAACCATCTTATCCAATGTTAAATCGCAATATTCATCCGTCCAATCACCGATGAAATAAAAGCGTTCTACCACGGTTCTTGTTGCGGTATCTTGGAAAGTCCCAAAAAGAATGGGGTCTTTTTCTCTTTTGATGGCCTCGACTCTTCGCTCTTCTCGTTTTGTGTAATCCGTGAAGACTACATACATCTTATCGAAAATGCCCTTGCAGCACTCGATTTTCCGAATGATTTCTTCCGGAATCCGCCGCTGATAATTCTCCAGCTCCACAATTTTGACGACCTTGTTGTCTACCATGTGGATAAAATCGTCCACATCACTTTTGTAGACAAAGGTATCAATGCCGAGGTCAAGCAGCTTCTTTTCTCGTGTTATATTGTCGATGTGGAAAAGCAGCTTTTTCTGCGCAGCAATTTGTCCGGAACGCTGATACTCTTCGAGAAGAGCAAGGCAGTTCTCATATAGCTGAGAAAGTCCGTCAGCCGTCATTGTCCGCTTTCGGCTTTTTACCTGTTCGAAATATTCGGCAGGAGAAACGATTGTATTGTTCATGATTTTTTCTCCTCTCTGCCTTATTCGGGCAGCGTATCGCATTTGATGTATTCCTCGCAGTATTCAAGGTTGCATTCTGCATATTTCGGGTCTCCCGTCGCATTGACGATGAACCCGCCGCTCGCCATGTAAAGAGTGTCGTCCCTAAGAGCGGCAAGGTCCGCGAAATAACCAAAAGAAAAACCGTGACCACGAACACGCAGCCACGGTATAAAAACTGCCAGCCAAAGGCGGTGACCGGCAGGATAGGATGTACAAGCGGGCAGACATGATGGCATATGCAAAAAATCGCACTTAGAAAGGAAGGTTTTCTGTTCGGCGGGAAAGAGAAAGAGGTTCGAGAACCCGCCAGACCCATTTCCGCTTGTACAATTCTTATTCTATGCAATTCGCACAAACACGCAAGCAAAAAAAAGCAAAAAGAAATCCCCTCGCACCGAATGACCGGTACAAGGGGTTCTCACTTTGATAGAAAGAAGGAAGCTGCATCTCTGCAGCGCAGCACATTCAAGTGCCGCAACCGTCATTGACGGGTCGAAGGTTTTGGTGTTTACTCCGCACCGGCTTACAAGGTCATCATCGATGACACCGTCGAGTCTATACCTCCTACCTTCTATAATGTATTATACCACAAATCGCACTTTTTTGCAAGTTTTTTCTCAAAATTAGGCTCACTTTGTATGCAGCTACGCTTTGACTTTCCCCGCTCCCCTGAGTTCCAGCAGCTACGCAATTTTCGGAGGAGATGCAGTTTTTGCCCGTTTTTCCTGTAACTCAATTCCAAAAAGTGTCCGTATTTCCAACTTTTTGGGAATGAGATGGACCAAATCCCTCAACTCATTTGCAGTTTGCCCTTTGCCTTTCCTGTATGGAAAAAGCACCCGAAATGTGTTATAATTAAGGCAAAGAAATTCGTCCAGAGCGGAGATACACACGTCAATAACCCACGACTAAAGTCGCGGGCTTGCTCCGGCAAGTCCGTGCTTTAGAAGTGTCCGCAAGGATATGTTGACTACCCTTTGCACATTAAGTTGTGCCCCGTTATAAGCGAATAGACAGTTACCGCATGGTGTAAATCCTAGCTGTGCGCTCTAAGACAACAACACATCACGTAAAGCTGAGGCAAAGCCGACAGGTGTGGCTGTACCAAGCCGTTTATAACCTTGGGGAAGGATTTTTACCCTCTTCAGAGGAGAGAACAGCTTTTTATTGGCTGCTAATTTATCGAAAGGAGCATGGTATCATGCAATATGTGTATGTACTTAACAAGCACGGCGAGCCCTTGATGCCGTGCTCACCCGGAAAGGCTCGTCTGCTGTTAAAGCAGCAAAAAGCATGCGTTGTAAAGCGCACACCGTTTACTATTAAGCTCTTGTACGGCAGTGCTGGATACAAACAGCCCATCACTCTTGGTGTTGATGCTGGCAGCAAGCATGTCGGCTTGTCTGCATCTACAGAAAAGCGCGAACTCTACCGCGAGGAGTTTACTCCTCGCAACGATGTGGTAGATTTGCTTTCCACGCGCAGACAGAACCGTCGTTCAAGGCGCAATCGCAAGACTCGTTACCGTGCGCCAAGATTTGATAACCGCGTTCACAGCAAGCATAAAGGGTGGCTCGCTCCTTCAGTAGAAGTAAAGATTCAAGAGCATATTACTGTTATTAAGCGTATCTGCCGAATTTTGCCTATCACTCTTGTAAGAGTGGAAACCGCAGAATTTGACACACAACGCCTGAAAGCAATGCTTAAAGAAAAGCCTCTGCCTGTAGGGACAGACTATCAGCTTGGCGAGATGTACGACGAATACAACGTTCGCCAGTACGTTCTGAAAACGTGACAACTATACATGCCAATGCTGCGGTGCCCACCCGACAGAAAAGAAGCCAGTTCGGCTGCACGTTCATCATCTGGAGAGCCGTCATGTTGGAGGCAATGCTCCTAACAACCTGATTACCTTATGCGTGGCATGCCATAAGGCACTCCACGAGGGAAAAATCACATTGGACAAAGGCAAAAAGCGCGGCAAGCCGCTGCGCGACGCCGCCTTCATGGGCATCATGCGCAACACGCTGCTCGCACGACTGAAGGATGAACTGAACATTCCTGTCAAACAGACCTACGGGTACATCACCAAGCTGTTGCGGGAGAAGAACAAAATTCCCAAAAGCCATGTGAACGATGCCCGCTGTATTGCCAAGGCTCCAAATGCAAAACCGTGCGACACGATGCTCTATACGCGGGCATTGCGTCATCACAACCGGCAAATTCATAAGGCGAAAATCCTCAATGGCGGCATCCGCAAGAAGAATCAGGCTCCGTACCTGGTGAAAGGTTTCCGCCTTTGGGACAAGGTCCGATACAACGGCGAGGAATGTTTCATTACCGGCAGACGCTCAAGTGGGTATTTTGCCCTCAAAAAATACGATGGAACTGTTATCTCGAATAGCGCAAGCTACAAAAAACTAATGTTGCTGGAAGCAGCGACAAATTATATCACGGAAAGGAGCTAAGGGCGCATTCCTCCCACGACTAAAGTCGCGGGTTTCCTGCGCCAAACTCATGACTATCGGAGACATTCTCGTTAATACCAACCGGGCAAACCTCAATAATCTGCTACCGTTATCGGAAGTGAAAACCAAAAAGGATTTCGCCAAATTCAAGAAGAAGGGCTATACCGTCGGCATGACTGCCGGGGAATTTCAGGAGAAATACCCGCTTCTTCCCATTGAGAACATTTATGCATCCTACAACATCCTGTCCTCGCTCTATTATTGCGAGCCTCAAAATCCTACCATCCCGATTGTCTTGAATCTTCAGATTTACGGCGACAAGCGCCTATCTGTTGCAAACGAATCGGATGAAGCATTTCAAAATCGGATTCTCTCGATAGCAAAAGCAATTTCTGAGGGGAATGTCAAGCGGATTCGGTCGTATCTCTTTTCTCTCGAAGACAGTTTCAGGGTTTCGGTGCTCTCGCAGTATATCAAGAACGCAGAGCCCTCAACGGAACTGTACGACCTCTTTATGGATTATTACAAATTGACCGATTATGGGTTCAAGAATCTAAACGAAGCCGATATACGCAAAGTCCTATCCGGTAAATCTGAGGAGCAGAAGAAGAAAACTGCTGAAAAGCTTCGGAAGTTCCCGGATACGGTTACCGTTTATCGCGGAGAGGGCAGCAAATCAACGCCGTATACGCAGTCTTTCTCATGGACGGTCAGCTACAAAGCAGCTTGTTTCTTTGCCTGCAGGTTGCCGAGCGCTGAAGACAGCACTATCGTATCGGCAGAGGTATCGAAGGATGATATCATTGAGTTCTTCCCCGAAAGAAATGAGGCGGAAGTTGTCATTTTGCCGTCTGCCGTGAAATCTGTAAAAGTCGATACTCTGTATGGCTTAGAATCTGTCGAAGAAGAAATTCTCGAAATCATGCCCCTGTACCAGGCCGGCCGCGAAGAGATTCGGCATCTGTATGCAGTTCATGGCAAACTCGATGCAAATGGGTCTGGGCACGATGCCCTGCACACGCTGCGTGTGCTGTTCAACGCGCTTCTTCTCGTTGAGATGGATGGCATTATGCTCTCCGAAGAGGAAACGCAGATGCTGATGGATGCTGTCATTTACCACGACATCGGTCGCACGAACGATGATGTTGACGATAGCCATGGCAAAGCATCCCGCGATATTTATGCCGCTGACCGCAAACCCGAAAATCCCGGTACTGGATTTCTCATCGAGTATCATTGCCTCGATGATGCTGTCGCTCGCAGAGATTTAGAGGCTCTTTCTCTGCCGAACGTTGACCGCATCTGGCTGCTGTATACGATTCTCAAAGATGCCGATGCGCTTGACCGGGTCCGGTTCGGGCTCAGATACCTTAATCCTAAATACCTGCGCAACGATACAGCGCATAAAATTCTGCCCGTAGCACAGCTTTGCTTAGAGCACCTAACATTTTAAGGAGTATACATGGCTATCACACCAACCACGGAACAACTCCAAATTGACAATGAATCGCTGCTTCGCGTTGAATACGGCGATACTTGGGACAAGAAATACAGGGACAAGGGTCAGGCTATCTGGACTTTCCAGCGCCGAAACCTTTCGACAGCGTGCGTCGTCGTTTCTCGCTTGCACGGCATCGACTTCGATGCCGCCTCCACCTTTATGTTTCACCTGGCGAACAACGCGGGTGAATGCAAACCCATCGTGGAAGCCGTAAATTCCCAGCTGGAGCTCGCCATCATCAAACCTGACAAGTTCATCAAGGGTCTGCATAAGTTCTTTCAGGAGCTCACAAAGCCTATTAAGAAAGATAAGCAGTATGCGCTCTACTTTAAGACGCTAGCGTACCTGCAGGAATGCACACACAACGGTCTTATAATTGACGGGAAAGTGATGCACAACGAGGCTGTGGTAATATCCGCTACTGACTTCATCATGCAAGGCACTGAGTATCTCAAGAAGCAGGATTTTGATGTAGCGAACATCGTAGTCGGCATCACCACCGAAAACGAACCCATCATTATCCGAGACCCCTATCCTCTTGTAGATGTACCTGCCTATTATGTCGAAGCACTGTATCTCGGCAAACCGTATGACAAAGCTGACCGGAAAATGTCGGATGAAAAGAAGGGGGACATGCTTGCCACATATTATGCGCGATACGGATACAAGAACATTGAGACACTCGATGACAGCATAACCCTGAGTCGGGAGTGCCAACTGTATACCAATACCGTGCTCTCTTTAGCCACCGTTCTGAACGAATACCTCGTGGACATGCTGCCGGACAAACCGTTGATTCGCAATACCCCGTATCAGGCGCAGTGGTGGCCGGTTCCTTTGTCGCATAAGTTTCCCGTCAGCGCCCTCAAAGAAGCCCTGCACCATCGGCGCAGAACGCTTCCTGCGAACGGTGCGGTTATTCAGTTCGGAAGTCGGCAGATGCTGCGAGAAGTAAAACTGAAAGAAACCTGCCGCGACAACGAAATCATCTGCGTTTACAAAATCAAAACTCCTGATGGAGATGTTTCCGGGTACTACAATACCAACTCGGAGTGGTTTTACTCGATGCTAGACGGTTCAGACTATATGGATTTGCACGACCAAATCACGCACCTTATCCTTTGGCTGTACACTTCCTTGGTCTGTGATGTCCCCGACCTTCTCCCGACGGACGATTCCTTCCGGCGCTCCTTTATCACCCGCGAATGCGTTCCTACCGACTTGAAATTCTTAACTCTCGGCGGAAAGCCTCGCAATTATCTGAAAAAAGATGATGGTGAGGATAGTACACTCAACATCTTCGACAAGTCAAAGTACGATGCATCCAGCAAAAGCATCAACGGCTTTGTCCGCAAACTTCCTGCCGGACAAAAAGCGAGCGAACGGTCTCTGAAAATTGCAGAAAGCTACGGCTTCGAGTTACATGAGGATGAGACTTATGTCATGCCGTTTGTGCGCAGACAGTGGCTCAAAAAGAAAACCGAAGAATGATACCAACCAATTTGGTATTTCGACACAGCAAGAGGAGCGTCCGCTAAAGCAGACGCTCCTCTTTGTGTTTCTTATGCTTTTTGTAAGCTTGTAGCTTACTTTCCGCTGCCGTTCAGGCGCGGGATGGTCTCAGTCTTCGTTTCATTGCAAACCTTGCAAGTATAGGTCTTGACGCCTTCTTTTTCAGCCGTTGGTTCAGTAGTTACGACACCGCTATCCCAAGTATGGTTGTTGGTTTTTGGTGTGGTATTGATAATGCTGCTCACATCACCGCAGACGGGGCAGTAGATTTCGGTGCGACCCTCTTCCTTGCAGGTAGGCTCAATGACACGCATC
>ERZ825159.961-NODE-961-length-31393-cov-4.278448_pt1 | contig 31393 bp, 20 predicted proteins | sample MGYA00519932_ERZ825159 | MGnify/ENA primary metagenome ERZ825159 (study PRJEB31778, sample SAMEA3449191) | human gut metagenome | biome: human gut; feature: human-associated habitat; material: faeces | place: United Kingdom | collected 2010/2012 ...
GAGGATGTTGCCTGCATGTGCTGCATCAGCACCGCCGGTAAAGTTGGTTACATGGCTGCCGGTAAAGCCGCTCGGAACCTCTTTGCCGTTCTTCTCGTTTGTCCAGGTTGCACCATCTGTCAGCCACAGATTAAAGGTACCATAGCTGGTTGAGTCATCACCGGAAGTAACTTCGTAGAGGCTGCGGCCGTTCCAGCTGTTGTCTTTCCCCTGCAATGCCAGATTAACGGCAGAAGAGGTAGAAGTTGTTTCATCCTCCCAATAATCATAGGTTTCTGCAGACTTAGTGAAGACATCGCCATCAATCTTGACAATGCCTGCGCCAGCTTTGCCATTCTTAACATTGACGTTGATAATGCCGTTATCGTCAGAATTCAGCGCAATGTAATTAGCTGCCTTGCTATCCTTTTGAATATCCAGATTGCCGTTCATGGTAACAGTGCCGCCGCTGCCACTGTAAATGCCATTGCTTTCTGTCTGCGCAGAGGTAGTAATGGTGGTGTCTGCGTCAATGGTAATCTTACCGCCGGTTGCATAAACACCCTGGGCCCTGAAGCCGGTGGTATCAGTGCTGAGCTTCAGACTCTTAGCCTTAATAGTAATGTCTTTGGACTTTCCATAGCTGAGGCCGGTAGCTACCGCACGTGCAACATTGCTGCCCTTAAGAACATGGTAGGATACGTCCAAATTCTTGCCATCAGCATTAATCGTAATCGGTCCGCCGCTGGATTCAATAGCACTCAGGTTGGAGCTGTAATCCCCCTTAATTACATTGATTGTTGTATCCTGAGTAAAGTTGTAAATGCCTTTCTCAGTTTCAATTCCCAGACTTACATACTTTTTATCAAGATTACCGGTAATCGGATCAGTAATAACAGTATCGTCTATTTCGTTATATTTATAGAAGCCCTGACCAGGTGTCTTGGTGCCGGTTGCATCGGTGGAGAAGCTGATATCGCCGGTCTTCAAAGCTGCGGAAGAAGCAGTCAGGCCGGAAGCAATCTTGACAGTACCTGCCAGCTTACCATCATTAGCTGTGTAGAAGAGCTTCTGTGCCAGCTTGTTAAGAACTTCATTAACTGTATTCTGGTCTTCTGCCTTATCATAGGCGTTAAAGCCTTTGGTAATACCCTTATTATCAGTAATGAGCGTAATACTGGAGCCGGTATCAGCCTGATCGATAGTAAAGCTGCCGCCGAGAATATTCGTCGGATTATCAGCATCATGGTTATAAATAACATTGGTATTGCCGCTGTACTCAGCTACATTGATATCGCCTGCATTGTTTGCCACAATAATGCTGCCATTATTACCGGAGAAGGAAGCAAGCTTGCTGGCACCATTTACATTCCAGATAGAGTTATCCAGCTTCAGGTGCATAGCATTACCGTTGCTATAGCCGGTCCAGGTTGCATTATCCAGATTAGCGTTTACAGTGTTGCCGGAAAGATTATTGCCGGTCCAGGATGCACCGTTGCCCATATAAAGGTTAACGATACCTGCACTGCTGCCGTTATTATTGCTTACATCCCCCTTCCAGAAGGATTCCTTAGTATTCAGACCAATGCTTACATCTGCACTTGCACCGGCACTATCCATGCCGCCGCCGAGATTTACATTGCCTTCCATCTGTACATTATTGTTGCCTGCACCAATGATAGCGCCTTCGGCATCCTTCTTAACATTCACATTAACCTGTCCACGGTTCTTGGAAGCGAATTCGCCATAGGCACTGATAGCATATTCAGCCCCATTAATAGCCTTGATGACGCCACCGCCAATCTCAACCTTGGAAGCAACTGCACTGATTGCTTCGTTGGCACCGGAAGCATTGCTCTTATCAGCCAAAATATCAACAAGACCGTCAACAGTAATAGCAGACATAACGCCGCTTACACCGTTCATGCTCTTGATAACTGCAGCATTTGCCGGAGCAGCGCTGTTAGCACGCAAGGTAAGTACATTATCAGCACCGGCATTGTGAATATTAATCGTTCCTCCGGCATTAGCGAACAGCGCACCTGTCTGTCCGTTCGTAGTGCTTGTAGCACTAATAGCCATTGCACCGGCATTATTGATATTTACTGCACCCTTACCGACAGCTGCGATACCGGTTGTATGCGTATCGGTTGTTGTATCTACAGTCAGCTTGTTGCCGTTCATATCAATGGTAACATTATGGTTTTCGTCGGAGCCGGAAATAGCAGCGCTAATCTGCGGGAGCCATGCACCACCGGCAATCAGATGCTTTTCAGGTGTGATGGTTGTGCTGCCTGCAGTAAATACATAGGTACCATCGTCCTTCAGTACGCCTTTTTCTATGTAAACCTTATCAGCAGCTGCGTCGCCGGTAATTGCCGTAGTAAATTTTTTGGCTATCTGGCTGCCTGGCTTGCTAGTCTTATAATCATAGTAGCCCTGGCCAGGTGTAAAGGTACCTGTTTCTTCGGTAGAGAAGGAAATATCGCCGGTCTTCAATGCTGCGGAAGAAGCTGTCAGGCCTTCAGCAATCTTCACTACGCCAGCAAGATGACCATCAGTATAGTTTTTGTAGAACAGCTTGCCTGCCAAGTTGTTCAGTACGTTGGCTACTTTATCCTTAGCATCAGCGGAATCACCATCTGCAAAGCCGGAGGTGATACCCTTATTATCTGTAATAAAGGTGATAGCAGAACCTTCTGCTGCATTGGTAATATTGAAGCTGCCGCCAATAATCTTGCTCGGATCAGCAGCATCATGATCATAGAATACAGTGGTATGCCCGCTATAATTTACAACAGAAATAGGATTGTTATCCTTTTGGTAAATCAGGCCTGCGTTATCTGCATCCTTGCCGCCATGCAAAGTCGCCAACGTGCTGCCTGCCCATACAGGATTTTTGGACGCTATGGTCGTAGTTGTCACATGCGATTGCTGTTCGTTGGTCCAGGCTGCACCGTTTTGCAGATACAGGTTGAACTGGCCGATATCATGCGTAGTATTGCCGCCGCTGCCATAGTCGGAATTATACATATCATAGGCTGCAACACCCTTCCAGAAGGAATCCTTATCGGTCAAAGCAACATTGAGAATGCCTGCATCATTCCAGTTAATCAGCTCGCCACCAGTGTATTCCACAACCTTCTTGCCATATTGGCCGGTTGCGTACATATCACCGGTAATCTTGGTGGTCGTATCGCCTGCTGCGCCGTCCTTCATGTTGATGTCCAGCGTGCCTTTATCTACGCGGACTGCATAGAAATTATGCGATTTATCACTGTCTTCGGCTGCAGTAATAGTGCCGCCGCCGACAGACACCTTGGTATCCTTACCGGTCAGTCTGATGCCGCTGCCGCGTACACCGGAAATATCTACCGGACCACTGACAGTTACAGTGGAAGTGTCACCTGTTACCTGAATACCGGAAGCATTCATGCCTGCGCCACGTTCTCTAATGCCCTTGACATTGCTGATTGTCAGCGGGCCATCAATATTAATCTCGCTCTTCTGCCCCTGGATATTAATACCGGTTGCGGAATCACCCTTCGTAACAATATCGGTAATTTCTACCGGACCGGAAATATTCAGATGTGCATTACCGTCAGCGTAAACGCCATGAGAGCCTCTGGTATCCGTATTATTAGCTGTAATAGAAAGCTTTTGCTCTGCGGACGGATTAATAACCTTGATATAAGTATTAGCGCCTGTGTAAATAGCCGCTGCCTGTCCGCCGGTTTGTGCAACATTCAAAGCCAGACCTTTACCGGACATATTTATAGTCATCGGTTTAGACGGAGATGTTTCCTCACCTGCATAAATTGCGCTGGCAAATTTATTATTACCGGCATTCGATTCAGTTACATTAATATGTGCAACACCCTTATCGTCTACCTCGCGGTTCAGACTGATATTTTCCGACTTAGTGATAGCGCCTGTCTTGTAATCAGGCTTATCTTCTTCCGGAGTATAGTCATAGAATCCCTGGCCTGCTTTTTTCGTTCCATTGCTTCCGTCAGAGAAAGTGATATCGCCGGAGGCTTTTACAATAGCACTTACACTAGACGCTGTCAGACCATCGGCAATCTTAACTACGCCGGCAAGATTTGCATCCTTGTAACCTGTGTAGAACAGCTTATTGGCCAGCTTATTCAGCACTTCCTTAACATTATTCTTTTCTGTTGCAGTATCACTAGCTTCAAAGCCGGCATTAATGCCTTGGCTATCGGTTACCAAAGTAATCTTCGAGCCATCAGCTGCTGTCTTGACAGTGAATTCACCCCCGGTGATGTTCTGTGGATTATCGGCATCATGGCCGTAAACAACAGTTGTGTCACCGCTATAATCATATACGGTAATACCCTTATCGGAATTTTGGTAGATTACACCGGAAGCATCCAGCTTAGAAACATTGCTGCCGGCAAAAATTGTCTTCAGCGTATCTACCGAACGACCGGTTTCATGATTCCATACAGAGCCATCTGCCATTGTCAGATTAAACTGACCAGCCGGAGCATTATATGTACTGCCTGGAATATTGCTTACCGCGCCTGTCCATTGAGAACCCTTTGTCATGTTGACATTGATAACAGAAGCTTTATTATCAGTTACCTTCATATCACCGGTAACGTCCAGAATTCCGGCAGTAATGCCTTCTCCTGTATTCAGGTTAATGGTACCCTTGTTGGCCTGCAAAGCATAATATTGGCTATAATCCGTACCGTTAGACATATCGGCAGCTTTAATAGTTGCACCGGCAGTAGATACAGTTGAAGTATTCAATGCACGGATTGCACTGCCCAATACGTTTTCAATATTAAGATTGCCCTTAACAGTTATATTAATAGGCGCATCTGCACTTGAAGAACTGTCTGCATAAATACCGGCAGTGTTCGGTCCAACCTTGTTGCCAGTCTGAACATTCTTGATGCTCAGGTCTTTTTCGAATACAACATTGCCTTTGGTACTTACATATACACCATAAGCACGCTGAGTAGCACTAGATTTAACTCCGTCTATCTCAACATCGGTATTTGCAGTAAGGTTGCCGCCCTCGCCTACGCGAATGCCATAGACATACTTAGCCTTAGTATCAGCATTGCCATCAGCACCAAGACCGGCGGAAACCTTCAGCACGCCATTGCCCTTGGAATCCTTAATCTCCATGCTCTTGTTTTCATCAACATAAACCGTAGACACATAATTAGCAGTTTGATTGTTGGCATTGAGCTTCAAGGTGTGACCCTGTAAATCAATAACAAGCGGACTTACTGCGTCGCCTGCTGCATACATAGCACTGGGAGCATTACCGGACACCCCATCCTGAGCTTCGGTAACATTAACGGAAACAATGCCGTTGACATCGCTTTCACGTGTTTCGCCAATATTTTCGGATTTTACAATCGGGCCGGTTGCATAGGTCTTATCGTCTTTCTCAGGAGTATAGTCATAGAAGCCCTGCCCACCCTCGGCAAAGGTAATGTTGCCTGTCTTCATAGTTACAGAGGAAGCTGTCAGGCCTTCGGCAATGGATACGCTGCCTGTAAGGTTGCTGTCGCCTGCCATATACCACAGCTTGTGTGCCAAGGAGTTCAATATTTCGCTGACATTATTTTTCTCTGCAGCTGTATCACCTTCGGCAAAGCCCTTGCTGATGCCGTTGTTGCCGGTGTAAAGCATCATCTCGGTACCGGTCTTGGCATTAAAAACCTTGATATCACCACCGATAATGGTGCCCGGCGTAGCATCATCATGCTCATACCATACCTTGGTAACACCCTCGGCATTGGCAATATGGATAGGATCGCTGTCATTTATCTTAATAATACCGGCAGATTTTTTATCCTTACCGCCTACAAGGCTGCTCAGATGAGAAATGCCATCATATTTTTCATAGTACGGCCTGCTGTAATCAGGAAGATTGCTTGCATCAAGGCCATCCTTACGGGAAGCATTTTCATAAATCCATTGCGCGCCGTTCTGCAGCCACAGATTTACTTCACCGGCCTTTTCAGTACCGGCATTGTCAATTACACCCTTCCAGGAGGAATCCTGCGTGGTCAGGCCGATGTTAAGGCGACCGTTTTGATAAACCATAGCATTTCCGGCCTCATCAGAGGACTTCATTGCCAACACGTTGCCGACCATTTCTACCTTGCCGTTTTGTGCTTCCTGATTCTTTACATTGACGTTAATCGTGCCTCCGTAGCTTGCCAGAGCATAGTACGGCTCGATAAATTTGCCGAAGCCTTCAACAAAGTTTTCTTCTCTGTACGGTGTGTCGACACGGATAGAATTACCCAGCAAAGAAATAGTTCCCAAATCATAAGCCGGTACATCACCGTCAGCCTGATAAGCATCGGTTCTTACAGCTGTACCGCGTACAGCAAGATCCACATTACCGTTGACAGTGACATCACCGCGGCTATGGTCAACGGAAATACCTGCAGGCTGCCAACGGGCGCCTGTATAGTTGGCATCGCCACCCATGCTGGTTGCACCGCCGGGGCCTACATTGCCATGAACATTCTTGGTAATGATACCCCAAGGATTTTCTGCATCATCCTTACGCATCTTTACGTTGCCGTTGATAATCAGGTTACCCTTATTGGCTGCCGCAATACCGACAGAAGAATATGCCGAGGTGGCAGTGATATCCAGATTACTGTTGACAATAACAGTACCCTCGTTAGCCGTAAAACCATTTACACCGGCCCAGGCATTACTCTTATCGTTTGTCTGATAAATATGGAGCGTGCCATAGTTGCCGTCTACGCCTACATTATTATAAACGCTGTCTTTGCGGGCAGTAATACCATCCTTATTGGTAATAGTAAAGGTATGGTCCTTTCCTTGGAAATCATAAATAAGTTTACCGTCATTTTCTGTTACGGTATTACCATCGGGACTCAGTATCTCGCTGTCCTTTTTAAGCGTGCCTATGAGAGGCTTGCTATAATCAGCGGCATAAACCGGTGCTATGAGAAAGCTCGATGCACTGGCTGCCAGAAGAATACCTGAGACAAGTGACTTCCACTTTTTTTGACTTAGCTTCATAATATATTCCCCCTTATCAAAAAGCAAGGAACGAACAGAAACACCCACTGTTTCTGCTGACTCCTTTGTACAGAGAAAAGCTCCGTACAAATATATATGAAAACCCCGCAAACTGCTACTCATCAATACAGTTTGTGACTTCATAACAAAAATATGCAGACGCTACCATCACGGCAATGATTTTGCGGCAGCACTGCCTGAAGAGCTTTTTGCTTATTCTTAACAGTTATAAAATAAAAAACACAGCTTAATTTTACTTAAGCTGTGCTATATCCGTTTCTGTTCAGCACAAGATCAAGCAAAAAGAACTCTTAATTTATTATTATAGTCAAACCAATACCAATAATTAATAAAGTCCGTTCTCGTAGACCTTTACTAAATACCAATCTGTCAGTACCCTGGCTTAAAGTCATCGTCTCTGCATTCCTTTGTAAGAGGTTAGTTTTTTCCTAATAAGGCATCGACTCTTTTTTACAGTTGCGGAACAGCGTTGAAATCTCATCAAACTTCCCTGCAAAGCATTCATCCGCGTGGGACAAAGCCTCAAGACTAGGATTATATTCTATTGTAATCAAGATAGTCAGAAGTAAAAAATCACTTCATTTATCAAAAAAATGTATACTTTATTAAAGATACTTCATTTGCACTATATCTTGTTTTAGTACTAATTTCAGTTTAGCACTGATATAAAATTTCGTCAAGAACCATTATCAGAAAACTTATTTTTTTGCAAAACTATATATTTACTTTACTATTTTCCATAATGTACGTCAACCAACCAAAAACGCCGACGTCCGCAACCTTACGAGTTACAGCGTCGGCATTTTCATTTACGCCTTACAGCGATTTTATTTTGCTTTCTTCAGGAATTTTTCATACATTGCATGGTCTTCAGCCATCATCTTATCAGCATCGGCACCGATAATGCAGGTCGGGTCGATACCCTGTTTCATGAAATAATCCTTGAATTCCTTGGATTCGCAAACCTTTTTAGCAGCAGCGCGCAGAGCTTCCAGCTTTTCTTTCGGAGTATCCTTAGGAGCAACCAGAGCTGCCCAAGCGCGAACGGTCATGTTGTGGCCCAGCTCTTTGAAGGTCGGAACATCCGGATAGATTACGCTGCGGGTGTCAGCCATAACAGCCAGAATCTTCAGGTTCCCTGCGTCTACCTGGCTCTTGAATACAGACGGGTCAGCCAAAGTTGCATCGATATGCTTGCCTGCCAGAGCAGCGGCAATATCAGCGGATCCTTTCGGATACGGTACATGCTTGAATTGTACGCCGAATTCTTCTTCAAAGGAAAGTGCGGCAATATGCCAGATAGCGCCGATACCGGAGTTACCCATCTTCACCTTGCCGGGGTTTGCCTTAGCAAAGGCTACGAATTCATCTACATTATTATAAGGAGCATCCTTCGGCACAATCAAAGCTGCCGGAGCTGCAATCGGAGCGCAGATAGCTGCGTAATCCTTATAGGTGTTTTTGCATTTGCCCTGATGCGGGAACATAGCCAGCTCAACAGTAACCATGCCCAGAGTATGGCCGTCGGGTTTAGCATTAGCCAGCTCTACCATGCCGGTTACACCGCCGCCATCGGGTTTGTTTACGGGAACAAATTTGCTGCCCTTCAGCTCTTTTTCCATGAACTGAATCAGGCCTCTGGCAGAGATATCGGTACCGCCGCCCGGAGCCTTAGGAATAATTACGGAAATATCTCCGTCTGCAGGATAAGCTGCTTTTTTGCTATCACCACCGCAGCCGGTAAGCATAACAGCCATGGTCAGCATAGCCATCAGCACAACTAAAATTTTCTTCATTGTCTTACATCTCCTTATATTATAAATTTAAAGGGTAACAAGTTCATCCGCGCTCAATTTTACACAAGCAATATTACAACGCTTATAGGTATAGGTAAGTACAAGGTCCTCACCGTCGGCAATAATCGCCGGATAGGAAAATTCCGCAGGCTCTGTTTCCAGGTCAAGCAGCTTTTGCCAGCTCGCACCCTCATCTGTGGATTTGAACAGACTTAAGGGAGAACGCTGACCCCAGTTGGCAGCCACCGGATTGCACACCAGATAGAGTACACCGCCGGCAGTCCGCACCAAGTCAAGACCGCTGTTATTGTTTGGCAGACTCAAAGCGTAGGCACTGCACCAGGTTTCGCCTTCATCCGCAGAATCGCTGCGATAGACAAAGCCCTCGCTGCTGCGCAGCAGCATATGTACGCTGCCGTCCGCACTCTGCCACAGGCTCGGCTGAATTACGCCGCGCCCGTAAAAGGACTGCTGGCTGACGGCAATATTACTGTCGGCAGTCTTTTCGCCTGCCTGATACTGCAGGCCATCAATCTGTACAGCAGAAGATTTATGCCAGCTTGCGCCATCATCATCACTGATATCTGCAAAAGCCTTCCAGATACCGTGTTCGGTAGAAGCACCGGCAAGAATACGTCCGCTCGCCAAGCGCAACGGCTTATTGCGTACAGGTCCGCGTCCTCCGCTCACATCACCGGGCACCAGCTCCTGCGATCCGCTCCAGGTTACGCCGTTATCCGTCGACTGCAGCAGCCATGTCTGCCAATCGGCAATCTGCTGGCCCTGCTTGTAAAACAGCAGCAATCTTCCGTCCGCGCCCGCAAAAAGCACCGGATTCCAGTTCGCCGCCTCCCCGTTCACCAGCAGCTTTGGCTCACTCCAGCCTGCGTCCGTGCGTCTGCTTAGGTAGATACCCACATCGCTTTCGCCCTCATGCGTACCGCCGAACCAGCCGCACAGCAGGCTGCCGTCAGGAAGCGCCAGTACTGTCGAAGCATGGCAAAAGGCCGTCGGTAAACAGCGCATAATCAATTCCTTTTGCATTATATCAATCACATCCAAAAAAGTCGCATAATTCTATAACATAAATATTGTAACACATATACAAAAAAGCGTAAACTATTTTCTTCACATTTCTGACAAATTTTGTCTGTCGTTACGTTGCCTACTAAGCTATTAGCAGCGCTTTACAGGCCGCAAGCAAAAAAACTGCGCAGGCTTTTTGCTTGCGCAGCTGCTTATTTATTCGACATACAGCTTTTCTACATTAGATATACAGCAGCAATATTGTCATGATGTACAAGCCAAATTAGAGCATTCCCTTAAGCTCCCCCGATTAAAATGTAAGCCTCATCTGATGCCAGACAGCATTGCCATGAGTAGATTTATCGGACACGCCCTCATCGGCAAAGCCGAATTTGGCATAATAATGAACGAGCCTATCCTTGCAGGTCAGCACCAGGCCCTTTCTCCCCTGCTGTTTGGCATCCTCAATCGCGCGGCAAATCAGCTCGCCGGCATAGCCATGCTTACGATAAGCAGGAATGGTATTTACACCGAAAATCATCTGCCACGCGCCGGTTTCATCGTGCAGCGTTGCCTTCTCGTACATTTCATCCGTCAAATCAGGCTCATCCGTCACAAAGCCGTCCACGAAGGCAATCAGCTTTTCAGCCTCATACATAAGCCAGAAATGATTGCCGTAATATTTTACCCTGTCAATAAATTCCTTTTCCGTTGCTGCCTCAGCCGGCGGAAAACATTCTGCCTCCACTGCGGCAATCGCGGTAATATCTTCCGTAGTTGCATATTTTATAACCATAAGCTTTTTCTCCTCAATAAATTATTTATTCAAAGCACATGCATCACAATATTTTGTTACGCTTTGAATTTATCCTCATAGCACTAGCAAAAATTGCAAATCATAATAAGTATATCACGAATCGTTATCCGGTTAAATAGAAAAAAGCAGAAGATATTCTTAGCATTTGCCTTTTTGGCAAAAACCTGAAGCGCTTTTATCTATAAAAATGTTTGTTTTATGAACTATTGTTTTTATTCTTTTCCTATGTTATAATAACCTTAGTTGCATGAGTAGCCGCAATTTTGTGGAGCTCTTGCCTGGTCGTGCGGACCAGTGGCGCCTGTCGAGCTTTCGGCAGGTGCCTTTTTTTACATCTGCTGTCTTATATATTTTTACCTTATTTTATGCTATAATCAAAGGAGGAAACATATGCAAAACCTGGCAACGAAATTTGATAATCTGACAATCCAAAGCGACTTCATCTTCAAAAAGGTTATGTCACGCAAGCGCATCTGCATTCATCTTTTAGAGGAATTACTGCAGATTAAAATTGCTGACATCAGCTACTTCGAGGCTGAAAAATCTCTTGAGCCTGACTATGCAAGTCGTGGCATTCGTCTGGATATCATCGTGGCGGACGACAAGAACACGCATTATAACTTGGAAATGCAGGTCAATAATATCAAAAATCCAGACACTAAAAATTATGTGCTGCCCAAGCGTACACGCTATTATCAGGCGTTGATGGATATCGACTTACTGCAAAAGGGCCAGGATTATGACTTGTTGCCTCCAACCTATATCATATTTATTTGTGTCTTTGATTTTTTTGCTAAAGGCAATTATGTTTATACCTTTAAAAAGCATTGTCTGGAGGATTTGAACCTGGAGCTTTCTGATGAAGCAACTACCATGATTTTGAACACTAAGGGTACCCACGGCAATATCTCCAAGGACATCAAAAGTTTTTATGATTATGTTAATAACCATATTATAAATAGCGATTTCACCAGACAGATTGACGATGAAATCAGCTATCTTAAGCTTGATTCGAAAGTGAGGCGAGAATTTATGCTTTTGGAAGCACGTTTGTTAGACGAAAGACGGGAAGGTAAGGCTGAAGGAAAAGCCGAAGGTATAGCCGAGGAAAAACTTGCTACTGCTAAGCGTCTTTTAAGCATGGGTTTGTCAGTACAAGATGTCGCTAAAGGTACTTCGCTTTCTGTTGAGCAGGTTGAAAATCTTAAAGCAGAGCAAAAATAACCAAACCATGACAGAAAAACCTAATCCCTACTCCCACCGCCGTTCGCTGCCGCGAACGGCTTTTTTACGCCCGCACAAAAAAATCTCCCGCACGCTGCCAAACGCAGCTCGGGAGATTTTCTACTATATTAATATAAGCCAAGCCGCAACGCCTGTCGGCTGCAAGAGCCTCTTATTTGCCGCTGTCAAACAGCGCTTCTACAAACTTATCCGGCTCAAAGGGGCGGAAGTCCATAATGCCTTCGCCTACGCCGATCCATTTAACCGGCAGGCCCAGCTCTTCCTTAATTGCCACAACAACGCCGCCCTTAGCAGTACCGTCGAGCTTTGTGAGTACAACGCCGGTAACCTTAGCGGTTTCCATGAACACCTTAGCCTGATTGATGGCATTCTGGCCGGTGGTAGCATCCAGAACCAGGAAGGTTTCGTGCGGAGCTTCGGGAATTTCGCGCTTAATAATGCGGTGAATTTTTTCCAGCTCGTTCATCAGGTTAGCCTTGTTGTGCAAACGGCCTGCGGTATCAATGAAGAGAATATCTGCCTTACGCGCAATGGCAGCCTTCATAGCGTCAAAGACAACTGCCGCCGGGTCTGCACCCTCAGCGTGACGGATAACGTCGCAATGCGCGCGCTCGCCCCAAATCTGCAGCTGCTCGCCTGCTGCGGCACGGAAGGTATCGCCTGCTGCCAGAACGACCTTGTATTTGAACAGGGTGAAGTAATTTGCCAGCTTGCCGATAGTAGTAGTCTTGCCTACGCCGTTAACGCCAACAACCAGAATAACCGTCGGCTTGGCACCGATACGTGTACGTTGGCCGCTGTCTGCCAGCATCTCTGCCATATATTTTTTCAGGAACGGAATAACATCCTCGGTACCGCTGATTTCCTTCTTCTTCGCTGCTTTGCGCACTGCGTCAATCAGCTTTTCGGTAGTTTTTACACCCACGTCGGCAGAAAGCAGAATCATTTCCAGCTCATCAAGGAAATCATCGTCAATCGCTGCAGACAGGCCTACAAGCTCCTGAATGCGGTCAGTAAAGTTGCGTCTTGTTTTAGAAAGGCCTTCCTTTAAACGCTCAAAAAATCCCATTATTCATTCTCCTTTGCATTTATTTTTACGGATAATAGTTTAGAAACACCGGATTCTTCCATAGTTACGCCATACATAATATCAGCGCATTCCATCGTTCCCTTACGGTGCGTAATCACGATAAACTGCGTATTTCCTGCATAATCCCGCAGGAAATCGGCAAAGCGCTGAATGTTGGCATCATCCAAAGGCGCGTCAATTTCGTCCAGGATACAGAACGGCGATGGCTGATAGCTCAAAAGAGCAAAGAGCAGCGCGATAACAGTCAGCGCTCTTTCGCCGCCGCTCATCAGATACAAGCTCTGCAGCTTTTTGCCGGGTGGCTGCACGTCGATATCAATACCGGAATCCAGCAGATTATCCGGCTCGGTGAGCCGCAGCACCGCCGTACCGCCGCCAAATATCTTGACATAACATTGCGCAAAGTATTCGTTGATTTTGGCAAAGGCCTCCTTGAAGCGTTTGGTCATACCGCTGTTGATTTCTACGATAACAGCCTCCAGATTTTCCTTTGCTGTACACAAATCGTTATATTGCTTACACAGGAATTCGCTGCGCTCCTTCACTGCGTTATATTCTTCAATCGCTGCCGCGTTAATCGGTCCCAAATCCGCAATCTGCAGTGTCAGACGGCTTTCCTGCTTTTGCAGCGCCGCCAGATCCATTTCCTGCAGCTCGGCAAAATTCTGACCGCGCGCCGCCGCCTCATCCAGCTGATAATCCTGCTGCAGCTGCTCACGTATATGGCCGCAGTTGCTTTCGTGCCGTGCCAGGTCCAGCTCTGTCTGCTTCAGTTGTGCTTCACTTTCGTTAACCTGCTTGCGCAGTCCGGCAATATCTTTTTCAATATTCTGCTGTTTATCAAGCAGGCTGCCGCGCTCCTGAGCAAAGTCATCCTTGCCGCCCAGAATCTGCTGCAGCTGTGCCAGCAGCTCGTCGCTTTGCTGCTGCAGCTTCTGCTTTTGCACACCGCAGTCTGCAATTTCCTGCTGTCTGCGCTCCTGCTCTTTTTTGTTGGCAGCAATTTCCTCCTGCAGCCGCAATGTATCCTGGTCAAGGCTGTGCATAGCCTTACTGATATCCTGCGTGCGTGCGGCCGAGGTCTGCAGCGTAATTTTGGCATCCTGCAGCTGGTTATCCAAGGCGATAACCGCGCTGCCGTATTTAGCAATTTCCTTCTTCAGACTATCCAAAAGCTCCTTGGCTTCAGTGTCCTGTCCCTCGCGCTCGGCAACTGCCGTACGTAGCTCCTTAACCTCATCACGGTTTGCCATATAGGCCGCAGTGATATTGCTGCGATCATCCAAAAGCAGCAGCAGGCGTTCGTTGTCGCGCGTTTTCTGTTGCTGCACCTGCTCCAGATTGAGCTTAAGCCTGTCGGCCTTCAGCTGCTGTTGACGCAGCTGTGCAGCAAGCTGCTGCAGCTGCTCCTTCTGATTTCCTTCGGTTGCTTCCAGCTCCTCCAGCTTTTCCTGCCATCTGAGCATCTCGGCATGCAGGTGCTTCACCTGCGCCGCAGCCTGCGCAATTTCTACATTACGGCTCAAATAGCCTTCCTTATGCTTTTTGCTGCCGCCGCTCATACTGCCGCCGGCATTTACAACATCGCCGTCCAGCGTAACTACGCGTAGACGGTAGCGTCCGGCCTTTGCCGCAGCCAAGGCAGCATCAATGTTTTCGGCAATCAGCACTCTGCCCAGCAAAAAGCGTACCGCATTTTCCGCCTCGGGCTTGAAGCCAATCAAATCTACCGCATAGCCAAGAATTCCCGGCAGCTTTGCCAGTGCTTCCTCCTCGCGGTTCGGCCCGCGACGCTGTACGGTATCCAGCGGCAGAAAGGTTGCGCGTCCGCTACCAGTACGCTTTAAAAAGGCTATCGCTTCCTTCGCCGCATTGGCCGAGCGCATCACCAAGTTCTGTGCTCCCTCGCCCAACGCTGTTTCGATAGCAGCGACATATTTATCTTCTACCTGCAGCAGCTCCGCTGCCACGCCTACAACCTGCTCACGCCAAGGCTCCTGCGCCTTCAGCACCGCCTTGATGCCATAACTGAAGCCCTCGTAGCTCTGCTGCAGACGCTTTAAGCTCTGCTCGCGTGTTTCGGCCGCAGTCAGCTGACGTTGGCACTGCTGCTGACTGCTGCGTACAGCCTGCAGCTCCTTTTGACCTGCATCATAGGCACTGCGCAGCTCCTCGCCCTTTTTGCGCACCAGCTCCATGCCGTGAGCGCACTGCGATTGCTGCTCCAGCAGGCTGTTGTACTGCTCCTGTGCCTGACGGTCTGCCGCTTCGGCCTCTTCTATACTTTTCTTCAGGGCCTCTCGGCGACGTGCGCGCTGCTCCTGCTCCTGTTCCAGATTGTGCAGCTCGTTGCGGAGATTAATCAGCTCCTGCATACCGCTGAAAAACTGCGATTGCGCATGCTCATCATTGCGCTTCGCCTCTTCCAGCTTGGCGCTCTGCTCGTCACGCTGCGCCTGCAGCTGCTTTACAGCGCCATCGGCCACAGCATGTCTTTTTTCGACAGCATCAAACTCTGCTGCCAGCTCCTGCATTCTTGCTTCCTGCTCGCGCACCTGCTGCTCTAAACGTTCATTGCGCTGCACAAGGCGTTCGCCGGCCTTTTCGTTCTGGCTGACACGTTCATCCAAAACCTTTTGGTCACCGCGCAGCTTTTCTAAAGCAGTCTCGCGGTTTTTGATATCATCCTGCAATTTATTATAATCCTCGGCCAGCTTATCCAGCTCCTGCTGTACCTTTACAGCCTCGGCCTGCATGCTGCCTACCTTCGCTGCCTGCTCGGAATAAGCACCTGCCGCTGCTTCCTTTTTCGCCTGCAGCTCTCTGCCGGTTTCCTCCAAAGCGTCCAAACGACGCAAAAGTACAGATAAACGGCAACGGCGCAGCTCCTCGCTCAGCTCGTTGAACTGCTGAGTTTTTGCTGCTGCCTGCGCCAAAGGCTCTACCTGCGCATCTACCTCGCTGCGGATATCGTTGATACGCGTGAGATTGTTGGCCGTATCGTCCAGCTTGCGTACCGCATCCTTCTTACGCAGGCGGTACTTAGCAATGCCTGCAGCCTCTTCGAACAGACTGCGTCTGTCCTCGGGACGGCTGTTTAAGACCTCATCAATTTTATTTTGGCCGATAATGGACATCGAGCCCTTACCAAGACCGGTATCCGCCATCAGGTCGATTATATCCTTCAGACGGCAGCTTTTCTTATTAATCGCATATTCACTTTCACCGCTGCGGAAAATGCGGCGCGTCAGGCTTACCTGCTCAAAATCGAGCGGCAGTGTTCTGTCGCTGTTATCAAAATCAACGGTGACCTCTGCTACGCCCAACGCTCTGCGCTTGCCGCTGCCGGAGAAGATAACATCCTCCATTTTGCTGCCACGCAGATACTTGGCGCTCTGCTCGCCCAACACCCAACGGATGGCATCCGAAATATTGCTCTTGCCCGAACCGTTCGGTCCGACAACAGCAGTAATTCCCTTGTCAAAGGTCAATTCAGTTTTATCAGCAAAGGATTTAAAGCCATAGGTTGAAAAGGACTTTAAACGCACTAGAAATCACCCATTTTCTCTAAGTCAGTTATTATATCTTTTTATTGTATCATAAAACGGTGTTTTTTTACACCTTGCAGAACTTCACTTATGCTAAAAATTGCAAAATAACCTGCCAGCGCTCTGCCAAATCCTCCAAACGCAGGCGCGCGTTGGCAGGACTTGTAGACGGCAGATAAAAAATTCGCACCTGCTCAGGCATTTTTTTGGCAAAATATTTTTTAAATGCTGCACCCGCCTTGCCGCCGTTGCAGACTACCGCCTGTAAATGCGGCAGCTCGCCTGCAAGCTCCACAACGGCGTTCGGCGTTTCGTTTTTGATGCTGCTGTCCAAGCTGCCCTCGCGCTCGCAATAGCCCAGCGTGTCCCACAGTGCAATGTGATGCTTATGCAGCAAAGCCTGCTTAGCAGCGTAATCCTGCGGTACAGCTTCATCCAGCAGCAGCGCCAGCAGACGCCAGAAGCGGTTCTGGGGGTGCGCATAATATTCCTGCTGCTCCAGCGATTTTATTCCCGGCATGGAGCCTAGAATCAATATTCTGCTGTGTTCATCTACGATTGGTGCAAAGGATTTACATGTGGACATACTCTTATCTCATCTGCCTTATCTTGGATTATCTGCAGCTCAAGGCTAGGGAAGTATTTCTCCCAATAGCGCAGGTTGCAGCTTTTTTGCCCGCGCAGCTTTGATTCCAGGCGTGCAGGACAAAGGATATCAACAGCACCGCAGTCAGTCAGCTTGGCTAATTGCGGGGTAATCTTGTCACGCAGCACCCTGCTTTTTACCAGCTCACCCATCGCCGGATGAAACGGCCCCGCAAGAATGTTGCCCGGTGCGCACAGCTCCTCGTCAGGCTGCAGGCCGATGCGGATAACGTTCACGCCTGCTTCCGTCAGCTCGCGATAAGCCCAGGCTGCCTGCGTCACGGCCTCCTCCAGCGTCAGCGGTACAAAGCGCCCCGCCGCGTAGTCCGCAGCCAGCGGCGTACCCTTGATTACTAATAAAGGATAGATGCGCGCCACATCAGGATGCATTGCTATCGCCTTACGCACCGTTTCCTGCACGCTATCAAAGCTCTGCTCGGGCATGCCCACCATCAGCTGCAGGCCAACTTGAAAGCCGAAGTGTTTTAAAAGCGCCACCGCCGGCGCCACCTGCGCCGCCGTATGCCCGCGCTCCGCTGCCGCCAGCACCCTGTCATCCAGCGACTGCACGCCTAGTTCAACCAGGCGCACACCATGCTGCTGCAAAAGCTGCAAACGCTCTTCATCTATATAGTCCGGTCGCGTGGAAAGGCGCACGCTGCCGATAAAGCCCTCGGCAAGCAATGCGTCCGTCAGTGTCAGCAGCTCCTCCTGCAGTTCCAGTGGCAGGCCGGTAAAGCTGCCGCCGTAAAACGCCGCCTCGTTGGCAACGCTCGGACGCAGCCAGCTGCGCCAGCGCGCAAGCTGCTCCTTGGCACCTGCGACAGCAGCCAGCTTCTGTCCGCTAATTGTCTTTTGGTTACAAAAAACGCATTGATGCGGACAGCCTGCATGCGGTATGAAAATCGACAGAATAGACATAGATATCCCTTCTTTTGAACAAAAACACAGCTTTTATGTAAATTTTTCAGGAAAAAGCTCATTAATGATAACTATTCCTATTGACACTATCCCCTGTAGGGGGTTATTATAGTGTTGCAAGAAATTTAATAGGAATGTGGTGCAGCAATGAAATTATCTCACATGGAGTTTATAAAAACAAGTCTTCCCTTTACATTTTCTACAATGGCGGCCTCCCTTATGGGTGCCGTCGACACTGCCGTAGTCGGGCATTTGGGGAATTATACATACATTAACGCCGTTTCTTTGGGCGCAGTAATTTTCAGCACAGTCTATTGGCTTTTCGGCTTTCTTAAAATATCTACCAGCGGCTTTGCAGCGCAAGCCTTAGGTCAGCACGATCCCAAGCTGCTCGCCGGTGCTTTTATCCGCGGAGTGCTTGCAGCCTTCGGTATCGGCCTGCTGCTCGTCATTTTGCAGGAGCCTATCTGGCGGACAGCATTACTGCTCTTCAATCCCGACGCAGCAACCATGCCTATGTTGGAGCAATATTATCGCATGCTCATCTGGATTATGCCGCTGACGCTCGTTTTCCAGACTGCACAGGGATGGTTCGCCGGCACACTGCATGTACGTATCGCGGTACTCACCGCACTTGCCAGCAACATCATCAACCTGCTGCTGGACGTGCTTTTTGTCATTGTATTGCATTATGAGGTAACCGGCGTTGCTGCTGCCACCTGCATCGCCAATATTACCGGCTTTTTGGCTATTCTGTACTTTTATGCCAAGCATAAGCCCCTGCCGCTGACAGCAGTTCCGCTGCGAAAAATCTTTTCCGGCCCTACTTGCCGCCAGATGCTGCAGTGCGGTTCGCATCTCACCGTGCGTATGTTCTGCATGATTATCATGGTCAATAGCTTTATGCATCAAAGCTCAGCCTTCGGCGGTGAGCTTTTGGCAGCTAATTCTATTCTTTTCCAGATACAGTTCATCATGGGCGATATTCTGACCGGCCTTTCGCAGGCAGGTGCCATCTATTCCGGCATTGCCTTCGGCGAGCACGACCGCTCCATGCTCAATGATACGCTGCGGATCAGCTTTATCTGGGCCATCGGCTTCGGCCTGCTGCAGACTGTCGGCTATTATTGCTGCCGTCACACCATTCTTGGCTGCTTCACCAATCTGCACAGCGTTATTGCCACGGCGCAGCAGTACGATTTGTTTATAGCCTTCTTCCCGCTTATCAGCGCACTCGGTATCGTCTACTACGGCGTATTCAATGGTGCGCTCTACACCAAGCCTATCTGCATCTCCATGCTGCTTACCGCAGGCTGTTACCTTACCGCCTACTTTACACTCATTCCGCTTTATGGCAACATCGGCCTGTGGCTGGCCTTCCTCATCTTCTATATTGCCCGCAGCAGCTTTTTACTGTTTTTTGTTCCCAAGCTGCAGCAAAGAGTAGCTTTGACGTAATCTCAAACAAGACTGCACGTTCTTAACGTGCAGTCTTTTTAACTTCAGCGCAGATATTGGTCAATGGCCGCTTCAAAATCCTCCAGACTTTTGCTGCCCTCACCTTTTTCGATAGCGTGCAAAATGCAATGCTCCAGGTGATCCTTTAAAATAACCTTGGCTGTATTATCCAACGCCTTGCGCACCGCAGCTATCTGAATCAGTACCTCCGAGCAATCCCTGTCGTTATCTACCATAGTCTTGATAGAACGCACATGTCCTTCAATGCGTGCCAGGCGGTTGACAACCTTCTTCTTATTAGGATGGTTGTGAGCGTGTGTATGAGCTTCCTGCAAAGTCTGCTGTTTTTTATCATCCTGCTGCGTAAGCTCCGCCTGACTGCGCACATATTCCAATAAAGATTTTTCCTCTGCCATTACTGTCACCAACCTTATCTCTACATTATTAAAAGGGAGCGCACTAAACACGCTCCCTCATTTTATTCCGCTGCCTGCGGCGTCAAAATGCTTTCGATTACCAAAGCAACGCCGTCATCATTATTGGATGCCGTAATGATTTTTGCATTCTGCTTCACGCTGTCCTTAGCATTAGCAACAGCAACGCCGATACCGGCATTAGCAATCATCTTCACATCGTTATTGGAATCACCGATGCACATAATTTCCTGCGGCTGTACGCCGTAGCTTGCCGCTACGCTCTTAACTGCCTCCCATTTGTTGACACCTGGCTCCATCAGCTCCAGGAAATTGTCTTTGGAGCTGGTAACATCCAGCTTACCGGCAAAGTCCTTCTTGAACTGCTGCCATACATCGGCGAATTCCTCGCTCTTGGTCATAACAAGAATCTTGTACGGTTCTTCATCCGTATGATACAGTGCCTCACCGATAGCAGTCGTCTGGATGCCGCTGATTTTGGTATACATGCGGGAGCATTCGTTCTCCTGCTTAATCAAAATGCTGTCACCCACATAAAGCTGCAGGTAATAGCCCTTCTCGCGGCAGTACTCCAGTACCTCGTTGGCTGTAGACAGCTTCATCTTGTGCTCGTAATAAACCTTGCCGCTCAGGCTGCCTTTAACGAGAGCGCCGTTATAGGTAACCAATGGCACATCAAGGCCTAGCTTTTGCGCATAGGGACGCACGGAAACGTACATTCTGCCCGTGGCAATCAAAAAAATCTTGCCTGCGTCCAGCGCCTTTCTGATAGCTGCCTCGTTACGCGGAGAAATTTGGCAGTCCTTATTCAAAAGTGTATCGTCCATATCGCTGGCTATCAGCTTAATTTCCATGCTCCATCTGCTCCTTTAACATCAACTTATCCAAAACAATAGCTGCTGCCGGATAAAGCAGCAAAAGGAAAATACCGTGCATAATGCCAAAGTTAAGGTCATAACCCGGCAGCATACGGCAAACAGTTACGGCACCCTCCAGGGAGAAGGCAGCCATCACCAGCATAGCCTTCAGGGAGTCATTTCTGCGTTTGGCCAGCTCCTGCAGCCTAGTCAGCAAAAACTGCTTGTCGACAATAACATGCATCAGCTTCAGGCCCAGGCACATAAAAGCACCCTCGATAAAGGAGCCTGCCACAAGACCGCCCAAGGTAACAACCTGCAGCATACCTGTTACATATTCACAAAGGAAAAAAATGACGCTCAGCGTCAGCCACATTGTAGCTAAATTATACATTGTTTTCTTCAAATTAATCACCAAGATACATTATAACACAGACAGCCGTCAAATTACACCAGGCGTCTGATATTTTATGATGCTTTTAAGCATATTTTGCAAGTATTTCTGCATATTTTGTGGTAAAATAAATTTATTAACGTAAGCAGACAGCATTGTCTGTACGAAAGGAGCAGTTTATATGAAGCGCAGTGATAAATTCCGCCAGGCCAACCGCGAAGCCCTGGCTACTGTTGTCGCCACCATCGCCGTCATCATCTTCTGGTGCCTGGCAGGCTTTGGACTTGCAGACAGCAATATTACCTTTTGGCATACACCTCTTTGGGTTTGGGGCGGTTGCGTGGGCACCTGGCTCTTTGCCATCGCCGTTACCGTTTTTCTGACAAAGAAGGTTTTTGTCAACTTTGATTTGGATGACAGCACGGAGGATAAACAGCATGAGTAGTATTTTAAATATTTTACCAGCACTGACCTTTCTGCTGATTCTGTTGAGCATCAGCGCCTACATCCAGCGCACATCAAAAGAAAACAGACAAAAGGATTTCGCCAAGGATTACTTCATCGGCGGCCGTACTCTCGGCGGCTTTGTATTGGCTATGACCACCGCTGCCACCTACAGCAGCGTAAGCACCTTCGTCGGCGGTCCGGGCGTAGCCTGGGTTATCGGCTACGGCTGGCTGTACATGGCCATCGTGCAGGTAGTCGTTATCTTCCTCGTCTTGGGCGTATTCGGCAAAAAGATTGCCCTCATCGCGCGTGAGATTGACGCCGTAACTGTAATCGACGTACTGCGTGCCCGCTATCATTCCGACTTTCTGGCGAACATGGCGGCCGTTGTCATTGTCGCCTTCTTCTGCGCCACCATGGTGGCACAATTTGTCGGCGCCGCCAAGCTCTTCGAAGCAGTAACCGGCTTCTCCTACCTCACCGGCCTCACGATGTTTGGCCTGATTGTAGTCATTTACACCACCATCGGCGGTTTTAAGGGCGTTGCCGTTACCGACGCCTGCTGCGCCATCGCCATGATCGTCGGCCTGTGCATCCTCATGGGCGGTATGATGCATGCAGGCGGCGGCTTCAACAAAATCATGAGCTACATCAGCACCCAGCATCCCGATATGCTTGAGCCGCTTTCCCGCGGCAAAATGCCGATTTCGCTGTACATCAGCCAATGGCTGCTCGTCGGCATCTGTACACTGTCGCTGCCACAGTCCGTTGTCCGCGGCATCAGCTACAAGAATACCAAGGCGCTGCATAACGCTATGATTATCGGTACTGTCGTAATCGGTGCTATGACACTGGTCGCAACCTGGATAGGTGTCATCAGCAAGGGTGTTCTGACTGCGCCCATCACAGCCTACGGCAACAGTGTTGATAACATCATGCCTGTCGCCATCGTGCAAAGCCTCACTCCCTTCTGGGCCGGTGTCATTATCATCGGACCGATTGCAGCAACCATTTCCACCGTATCCTCGCTGCTGCTTTCCTCGTCCTCCTCTATCGTTAAGGACGTTTACATGAACATCAAGGGCAAGCGCGAAGAACAGCTCAGCAATAACCAAATTCGCCTCTACAGCCTGGGCGCAACAATTATCCTCGGCCTTTTTGTTTATGCCATCGCCATCAAACCGCCAAGTGTTATCTGGCAGATTAACATGTTTGCCTTCGGCGGTCTGGAAACAGCCTTCTTCTGGGTACTGATTTTCGGTCTTTTCTGGCCTAAAGCCAACAAATACGGCGCTATTGCAGCCATGGGCGGTGGTGTAATCATCTACTGCCTGGCCATGGTCTTTAAGATTAAGGTGCTTGACCTGCACCAGATAGTGCTCGGCATCGGCCTTTCCCTGCTGTGCTTCTTCATCGGCAACAGCTTCGGCAAAACAGTCGATGAAAAAACACTGCGCATCTTCTTCCCCGAAAAATTCGAGGACGAAAAATAAATAAAGCCGCATATTATTCCAATATCAAAAAATCAAAATCTCTGCTTACGGTGTTTGCAAGCACCTTGGCAGAGATTTTTTATGCTCTGTTTTCTTTACAAAATTAAGTATCTGACACTGTTTACCTATGGTTTTCCTGCATTTAACAGACGCTGCTGATTAATTTCCTCATAGATAAAATTTTCTCAATGCTGACACTCCTGTCTTTTATATCCGCCTTATTTTTATTTACAAAAGCGACAAGTAGTTTTCATTAAGTAATCATAATTATCCATTGACATAGAATGTTATTTTCTGCTATCTTAAAAGTATAAGCAGTTCTCAGCCACTCACCCCACGATGCAGGAAGGAGCGTGCCGTCATGCTAAAAAAATCTGTCATTATTCTCGCAGGAATGTTGCTTTTAATTACCAGTTGCTTTGCCAACACACGCATGCAGCAATCTGCTAAGCAACAAGCAATCCCAAAGGTCAAGGAGGTCACAATTATGGATTTTTCCCAAGAAAAAGAAAATGTTATCTATCTTGCAGGCGGCTGCTTCTGGGGACTGGAAAAGCTGATGCAATCCATACCGGGCGTAATCGATGCCCAAAGCGGTTATGCCAACGGCACAGGCAAAGCAGATGCCAAGTATCAGACAATTTTGGGCGGGAAAACCGGTTTTCGCGAAACCGTGCGTGTTGAATACGATCCGGCAAAGGTAAGTCTTGACCATCTGCTCTTGGCATATTTTTACGTCATTGACCCAACAGTCCTCAACAAACAGGGTAATGATACCGGAACACAGTATCAGACTGGCATCTACTATACCAATACACAAGCGCAGGCTGTCGTAGAACGTATTGCGGAACTGGAACGCGGTCGTCATAAGGTATTCGCAGTCGAAGTTGGACCACTGAAAAACTATTATCCGGCAGAAGAATATCATCAGAACTATCTTGATAAAAATCCTGGCGGATACTGCCATATATCGCCTGCTAAAATCAAGCTGCTCAGCACCTTGAAAATTGATGCCGGTGCCTACAAAAGACCTGCTGCCGAAACTATACGCGATAAGCTTACCGCAGAACAATTTCAGGTAACACAGCAAAACGGTACCGAACTACCGTTCCGCAACGAATTCTGGGATAAATTTGCCAAAGGCATTTATGTTGATATCGTAACCGGCGAACCACTCTTTTCTTCAACCGACAAATATCAGAGCAGCTGCGGCTGGCCCGCCTTTACCAAGCCTATTGAAGCACCTTTGCTAGTAGAACGCAAAGATACAAGCCATGGTATGGTACGCACCGAGGTGCGCAGCCGCAGCGGCGATTCGCATTTAGGCCATGTTTTCACCGGTGACCACGAATCACCCAACGGTGTACGTTACTGCATCAACAGTGCTTCCCTGCGCTTTATCCCCTACGAACAGATGGAAGCCGAAGGCTATGGCTATCTGCTGTATCTTTTCAAATAATACTCTCCAACATAAAACACCCTGTGCATTACCAACGGCAATACGCAGGGTGTTTTTCATTTGCTTAAACAAAGCTTATTCAAATTCCTTGTAAATGCCTTCCTCACGGCGTCTGGTGGCCGTTTTGGAAATATATGTACCATGAACAATATTGGTAAGCTTCTTCTTCGCCAAAATCTTTTGGATGTAATCAAGATGCGGGCATGGCGGCTTATGCGAATTATCCGATACCATGCAGGTAGAAAGATGCACGCAAATCTCCTGCCCCTCCTCCTTAAAGCGGCGCAGGCGCTTCGCCAAATTCTCCAGCTTAACCGTCAGCGCACCGCCGGAGCAGCCACCGCAGGTAAAGCTCATGTAATGCGTATCCTCGGGATAACCAGCAAACTTGCCCTCACGGCTGTAAAAAGCATGCGTACAGTTGTAGCCGCAGCAACGCTGCTGCACTGTATCACACTGGATAATTACTACCAGCTTGCTCATTTTATCATGCCTGCTGCTTTTAAAGCTGCATCCAGCTTAGCCTCAGCGGCAGCGCTGATAGGAGTCAGCGGCAGACGCGGAGCACCTGCTTCAATACCAGTAACCTTGGTAACGGCAGCTTTGATAGGAATCGGGTTGCTTTCTATGAACATAGCCTTAGCCAGCGGTACCATAACCTTGTTGATGTCAGCAGCATCCTTAACGCGGCCTTCGCTGTAGGCCTGCATCAATTGCTGCAGTATGTTGCCATTGACATTGGCCAGAACGGAAATCAAGCCGCAGGCACCAACAGACAGGAACGGCAGAATCAGGCCGTCATCACCGCTGTAAATGGAGAAATCCTCCGGCAGTACACGATACAGCTCTGCAGTCTGTGCTACATTGCCTGCTGCCTCTTTAATAGCCACAATGTTGCTGAAATCTGCTGCCAGACGTGCAACAGTTTCCGGAGCAATATTGCCGCCGGTACGTCCGGGAACGTTATATACGATAATCGGCAGCTTAGTAGCCTTTGCTACGGCTGCAAAATGCTGGTAATAGCCTTCCTGAGTCGGCTTGTTATAGTACGGGCCAACTACGAGGACACCGTCAACACCGCAGGCCTCCATTTTCTTAACCAGGTCAATAGTGCTGGCAGTGCAGTTGGTGCCTGCACCGGCAACAATTTTGGCACGTCCGTTGACACGTGCAACGATGGTCTGCATGAATTTAATTTTTTCATCCATGTCCATGGTTGCAGCTTCACCGGTAGAGCCTTCTACTACCAGTCCGTCACTGCCGTTAGCCAGCAACCAGTCGGCAAAATCTGCACCGGCTTCATAATTGATGCTGCCATCAGCGTTGAACGGCGTAACCATAGCCGTTAATAATCTGCCAAAATACGGTTTTTTCATTGTAATTCCACCTCTTAAAACTAATAGAAACTAAAATTCTCTATGATATATTGCTTATTATCTAAATGATTTTATCTTTTTTACGGCGTACTAGCGGTACGTCGAGGAAACGCAACAACGCAGGCGGTGCTTTATTTCCTCTTTATCCTAATAGGCTGTGGAGAAAGTGCCGGATGCTAGGCGTGTTGACGACGGCGTACTGACAGTACGTCGAGGAAACACAACAACGCAGACGGTGCTTTATAGACAGACTACACTACAGCTTGAAGGCCTCATGCAATGCTTTGACTGCCTCCACCAAATACTCCTCTTTAACAATCGCGGAAATCGTAGTATCGCTGTCCACAGTCTGCAGAATAGCGATATTGTGGCTGGCAAGCGCAGTTACAAAGGTAGCCATAATGCCGGGCACGCCACGCATAGCACTGCCGACAACGGAAACCTTGCCGCAGCCTTCGTTCAGCGTATATTTAAAGCCGGTTGCATCAAGCACCTTACAGGTGTGCTCTACGTCCGGAGAAAATACTGCAAACATTGCTTCCTTCTCGGACAGATTCAAGCAGCCTACGCTGATGCCTGCATCTGCCAAATCCTCGAACAGATTGCGGCCTGCAGTAATATCCTGCGGGTTCAGGTCAATGCGGAACTGTGCCAAATCATTAAGATGAGCAACGCCGCTGGCGCAGGATTCGTTAATTGCAATTTCGCCGCCGTTACCCTGACCGATGCGCTCACTGGTAATCAAAGTGCCGGGAGCATCGCTGAAGGTGGATTTAACATACATGGGAATGTTGCTGCCCATAGCAATTTCCACGGCACGCGGATGAATAACCTTAGCGCCGTTCTGTGCCATCTGGCAAACCTCAGCATAGGAAATCTGCTGCAGAATATTAGCCTTCTCGACAATGCGCGGGTCGGCAGTCATAATGCCCTCAACGTCTGTATAAATTTCAACAAAATCAGCCTTAAGCGCAGCTCCCAGTGCAGCAGCAGAAGTATCGCTGCCACCGCGACCTAAGGTAGTAAATTTATAGTTGTTTTCCGTCATACCTTGGAAGCCGCAGACAACCGGAATGATGCCTGCCTCCAGCAGACGGATAAGACCGGAGGTATTGATGTTTTTGATGCGTGCGGCACCGAACTGGGAATCAGTGACGATGCCTGCCTGACCGCCGGTGAGCGCCATAGCGTTGATACCGAATTTTTGCAGAGTTGCTGCCATTACGCAGGAGGAAATGATTTCGCCGCAGCACATCATCATATCCATCTCGCGCACATTAACGGAAAGGTTAACGTCCTTCAGAGTACCGATAAGAGTATCAGTCGCGTAGGGCGCACCCTTGCGTCCCATAGCCGAAACAACTACTACCGGGGAGTAACCGTTGCGGATAGCCTGATGTACCTTGTTTTTAACTGCAACGCGGGCTTCCTCACTCGCGACGGAGGTGCCGCCGAATTTCTGTACAATGATTTTCATGTAAATTGCTCCTCATATGTTTAAATTAAAATGCAAAATGTACCGGATGCCGGAAAGGCTACGGCGTACAAACTGTACGCCGGGTAGTCTTTACACCGCAGAGGTGCATTATTATTTTTCTAACCAGCCGTTTTTAATCATAACCTCAGCAATCTGCAGAGTATTCAGCGCAGCGCCCTTACGAATCTGGTCGCCTACTACCCACAGGTTAAAGGTATTCGGGTTAGACTCATCTCGGCGCAGACGGCCAACGAAGCAGTCATATTTTTCCGAGGTATATAAAGGCATCGGATAAACCTGGTTGGCAGGATCATCCATCATCTGAACGCCGGGGAAAGCGTTGATTGCAGCTGCCATATCCTGCAACTCCAAATCATGCTCAAATTCGATGTTTACGGATTCGCTGTGGCTGCGGTATACAGGCACACGCACGGTAGTAGCGGTAATGCGCATTTCGTCATCATGCATAATCTTTCTGGTTTCGTTGATCATCTTCATCTCTTCTTTTGTGTAGAGATTATCAAGGAAAACATCAATCTGCGGAATCAGGTTAAACGCAATCGGATAATGCTTCGGCAGGCTTGCGGACGGAAGAATGTGTGCCTCCATCTCACGGCCCTCGCTGTAAGCCTTGGTCTGGTCGGTGAGCTCGTCAATGCCCTCCTTGCCGGCGCCGGAAACAGCCTGATAGGTAGAAACGACGATACGTTTAATGCGTGCCAGGTCATACAGCGGTTTCAATGCCATAACCATAATAATGGTAGAGCAGTTAGGGTTGGCAATAATGCCCTTGTGCTTCAGGATGTCCTCGGGGTTAACCTCCGGCACAACCAGCGGCACTTCGGGGTCCATACGGAAGGTGCTGGAGTTATCAATAACAACGGCACCGGCTTTCACTGCGTAGGGAGCGAACTCCTTGGAAACGCTGCCGCCTGCGAACAGAGCAATATCAATGCCCTCGAAGGAGTCCTTGGTGGCCTCCTGCACAGTATATGTTTTGCCCATAAATTCAATCTGCTTGCCTGCGCTGCGCTTGGAAGCCAGCAGACGCAGTTCTGCAAACGGGAAGTTTCTTTCTTCAATCAGCTTCAAGAATTCAGTACCAACAGCACCGGTAGCGCCCAAAATAGCAACGTTATACTTTTTCATAAAATTATCCCCCTCACTATTTAGAGTAATTTATCTAAGCCGTATACCAGGCCTACTTGGTCAACAATTTTGCGGCAGCCAAGCGCAACGCCTGGCATGTAGCATTCGCGGTTAATCGGGTCGGTACTGATTTTCAAAGTTTCGCCCTGACCGCCGAAGATAACCTCCTGGGAAGCAACGTAACCCGGCAAGCGGACACTGTGAATCTTCATGCCCTCGTAATCCGCGCCGCGCGCACCTGCCATGGTTTCCTTTTCATCAGGATTGCCCTGATGCATAGCCTTGCGCACCTCAGCAATTTTTTGTGCGGTGATAATAGCAGTACCGCTCGGAGCGTCCAGCTTATTATCGTGATGCTTCTCGATAATTTCCACATGCGGGAAGTATTTTGCAGCCTCACACGCCAGCTTCATCATCACAACTGCGCCAAGCGCAAAGTTCGGAGCAATCAGCAGGCTGGTGTTGTGCTTGCGTGCCAGCTCATCAACCTCTTTTAAGTCCGCATCGCTGAAGCCTGTTGTGCCTACTACTGCATGCACGCCAAGCGGCAGCATTTTGCGCAGGTTGCCCATAACAACATCAGGACGGGTGAAGTCAACAACAACGTCCGGTTTGGCAGCTTCAATAGCAGCAACCAGGTCTGTCGTCACCTTAACGCCGTCACCCAGATGTACAGTGCCTTTCTTAATATCAACAGCACCTACAAGCTCCAAATCAGCTTCGCTATATACCTTTTTACATACCTCGCTGCCCATGCGGCCTAGCGCACCATTTACCAAAACACGAATCATGTCGTTCACTCCTTAATCATAAAAATAACCGTTGAGATATTTCCTTTGAATTCTATCTCAACGGTTAGCATGCTAAATAAATATTCACACCCATAGCCGAGATAGCCCTCCGCTGCAGATGCAGCGACAGTCCGGCAGCTTTCACTGACGGCCCAGCACAACGACACGGCTGCCATTGCACTTCGGCGTTAGCCCTTTTGTGATGCTTCTCAGCTCCCGCTCCACAACCTACTCATGCTTTCCGCGCCTCTATCTTAATGGTTTGCTATTAGAAAAATTATATTACTGTTACTGCTATTTGTCAATGAAGAAAATTATTAGCCTGTTCTTATAGCGGCAAGTGTAAAGATTTTACAAAAAAAGTGAGAGGGATTCTATTACGAGAATTGAGCACTTTCTAACTTTTCTCGTAATTGGATTATAAAAGCATACTTTCAGGCTGAAGTAAAAACTGCTGCAGCCCCAAAACCAAAATTCCTTGCTCATTATACCAAGGCTTTATATCATCCTTAACCACAATGATTTTTTTAAACGAATCATTGATACGGACAAGCGAATTTTGTTCCTGCTCCATCTTATCCCTATCAGGAATGGAAAAGGCGGACTGAATATAAAAGCGCTGGCTTCCCTTATTACAAACAAAATCAACCTCTAAATTCACCTTTTCCTGCTTTCTTTCAGCGTTTTTGATACGATACTCCACAATACCAACGTCAACATTAAAATCACGCACCAATAGTTCATTATAGATAATGTTCTCCATAATGTGATTCTCTTCCTGTTGACGAAAATTCAGACGTGCATTGCGTAAGCCAACATCAGTGAAATAATATTTGAATGGCGAAGCAATATACTTCTTACCTTTAATATCATACCTTTCCGCTTTACTCAACAAAAAAGCATCCTGCAGATAATTAATATATGCTCCGATAGTTTTATCACTAACCTTAATCCCCTTGCTAGCAAAAGTATTGGATAGCTTAGAAGGATTAGTCAAAGAACCAACGGACGAAGCCAAAATATTTACCAATGTATCCATAACCACATCGCCACGCAAGCTATTACGCTCCACTATATCAGCTAAATAGACCTTGCTGAACAAATCTCTCAAATACTTTGCTTTTAGCTCATCCTTTTTGCGAGCTAAAATTTGTGGTAAGCCACCATAAGTGTAATAATTCTTCCATGCCTCTTCTCTGCTTCCTTCAAATGCCGAAACAAATTCTGCATAATTCAACGGATAAACGCGTACTTCATCGCCACGCCCACGAAACTCTGTCAAAATGTCAGTAGACAAAAACTTAGAATTGCTGCCGGTAACATAAATATCCAGATTACTGTAGCGATTCAAGCCATTCAACAGCTTTGCAAAGCCATCAACAAACTGTACCTCATCAAGAAAAACATAGTTTATTTTCTCTGGAACAATCTTGCTTTTAATATACTCATTAAGCATCTGAATATTAAGCATATCTTCCCATTCAGGACTATCTAATGCTATGCTTATAATGCACTCCTTATCTACTCCGCTTTGCAACAGGTAATTATAATAAAGATTAAACAACAGATATGATTTGCCACATCTGCGAATACCGGTAATAACCTTAATCTCTCCATTTTCTTTCCGGTCTATAAGCTTTTGCAGATAAAGATTTCTTTTAATTTCTGCCATTTCATACACTCCTATTACGAGATTTTTCACCTAGTGCACTTTTCTCGTAATAAGTATAGCATTATTAACTACTTTAAGCAAGTTATAACATGTTTTCTATTACGAGATTTTGGCACTTTTTCCCATTTCTCGTAACAGAGTTGTCTTTTTACCGCTTCATCGCCACTTTATATTACGAGATTTTTCACCTAGTGCACTTTTCTCGTAATAGAATTGCCTGATTAACATACTTATACTCATCCTTA
>ERZ825159.968-NODE-968-length-31069-cov-3.852357_pt1 | contig 31069 bp, 27 predicted proteins | sample MGYA00519932_ERZ825159 | MGnify/ENA primary metagenome ERZ825159 (study PRJEB31778, sample SAMEA3449191) | human gut metagenome | biome: human gut; feature: human-associated habitat; material: faeces | place: United Kingdom | collected 2010/2012 ...
AACAGTTATATGATATGGCACTTTCGGCGATAAACAGAAAGGCTTTGACCGATGGTATCGCGGACGGTGTTATGCTGAACCCCGGGGCGGTGTGTTCGGTCGCATATAAAAAGGATTATCTCACGGACGGGGAATTTAGGTTTAATACGGACTTAAAAACGGCAGAGGACAGTCTGTTCAGTGCGGCGGTTCTGTCACATACGCCCAACGCGGTGATATGCCCCGAGGTAATGTATTATTATCGACTTAACCAATATTCGGTTACGCACCGATATGACGAAAATTCAAAGGCGGTAACGGATGCATACCTAAAGGCGATACGCGATTTTATCAAAGAAAACCTAAAGTATGATAGCGGCGTTATGGCGGATTTTAAAACTTACCGATGCATTTATGCGATAACGGACAATTTCGAACGTAATATTTTTCACAAGGACAATCCCAACGGTTACGAACGCAGAAAGAAAGATTTTTTGAATCTTTTGAACAGTTCGCCGTACCGTGCGGCGATAGAGAGCGCAAATCCGATGACATATTCTGCCTATGTTACGCGGCTTAAAGTTTATCTGGCAAAGAAAAGGTGGTTTTTTATGCTTGATATGTGCTTTAAACATAATTTTTTGTTCAGACTGTACGGCGGAGCGGCGCGCAGAATCAACGATTTTAAGAGGAGAATTAAACGATGAGTGATACGGATAATTTTCAAAGTGAAATATTATTGAGCATATGTGTTGCGATTTATAATATAAAAGAGGAATTTCTGCGCACGTGTATTGAAAGCATAACGGCGGATATGTCCGCCGGAGCGGAGCTTATTTTGGGCGATGATTGTTCAAACGAAAAGACGGCAGAGATTTGCCGTGAATATGCCGAAAAGAATTATCGTATTCGATATGTACACCCCGAAAAAAACGGCGGAGTGAGCTATATCAGAAACGTTATGATAAACAGAGCAAAGGGAAAAATGATTACGTTTATCGATGGCGACGACATCGCGGTGAACGGATATTCGGCGGCGCTTTGTTCAGCGTTTGATTCATCCGACCGAGAGTATGACATTGTGATGTTTAAGTGGCAGAGGTTTGAAAACATTGTTCCGAATATAAAAATCGAGGATGGAAAAATCGTCGCAATTCCACAGAGTGCGGCACAGAGATTTTCACAGGCGTGTCTGACGGGTGCACCGCCGAATGCTAAAGATTACGGAATATGCGACAGCACTCCGTCATCGGTGTGCATAAAGGCGTATCGGCGTGAATTTTTGATTGAGAATAACCTAAAATTTAAGGTCGGACTCAAAAAATCACAGGATGTTGAGTTTAACACAAGGGCATTTTTTGTGTGCAAGTCGCTCGGATACATGGCTCGGGTCTTGTATCTGTACAGAAATAATCCCGAATCGGTTACGAATCGATACAATCCGAATATAAAGGGAATATTGTATGATTGCATCGGCTGTGACCGCGAAAACTTAAAAACGCTTTATCAAAACGCCGCAGAGATTGAACAAGAGTGGCAAAAGTATAAGCTTATACACTATATAATGAACTTTTTTGAGCTTGGCGTATTTCACAGAGATAACCCGAAAAGCCCAAAAGAGCGCAAAGACGATTTTATCGGTTTTGTGAATACCGAACCGTTTAAGACGTTTTTTAAAACGTTTGATTTTCCGGCGTATCACTGGAACGAGCGGCGGCTTATACTCAGACTTGCCGCTGCCGAAAGATTCGGTTTGTCGGATTTTATGTATAAAAACCCAATACTCTTTAAGGTGTACGGAAAGCTTAAAAAACTATTTGGCGGCAAGAGACAAAATTAAAAAGCAGGTGACGGTATGCGGAGTAGGGCAACGGTTAAAAATTCAATATGGGGCATTGTGCAACAGGTAATAATCTGTGTTATGAGTATGTTCTCACGCAGGGTGATGATTGATACAATCGGCGTTGAGGGCGTGGGATTAAACGCATTTTTGACGAGCGTTATCACGATGCTGTCGCTTGCCGAGCTCGGCATAGGTACGGCAATTGTGTATCATATGTATGCGCCGATTGCCAAGGGCGACAAGACCCAAATCGCAAAGCTTATGCGGACGTATCGGAATATCTATCGGGTAATTGCCGTTGTGATTTTGGCGCTCGGACTGTGCCTTCTTCCGTTTATGGACAGGATTGTAAGCGATACGGATTATTCAAAACAATATATTTCGCTTATATTTATGCTTTTTTTGATACAGACAACATCGTCATACCTCTTTACTTACAAGCGTTCGATTTTGTCTGCCGATCAAAAACAGTATATAATCACCGTGTTTGATTTGGGCTATAAAATTTTCACGATTATTGTCGGAATAATCGTTCTGAAACTCACGCACGAACTTGCGTGGTACATTGTTCTCTTGATAGTATGCACGGTCGGCGAAAACATACTTATCTCAAAAAAAGTTGATAAAATGTATCCGTATTTGAATGAACTCGGCGGCGGATTGACAAAAGAAGAAAACCGAGGAATCGCAAAAGATGTAAGTCACATTTTTGTCGGTAAGGTATCGGGTGTTATCACAAATTCAATCGACAGTATACTCATAAATGTGTTTGTCGGAACGGTTCAGACGGGTCTGTATTCGAATTATAACATAATTATCGGGACGCTTACCGCTACACTCAAACAATTCGCATCGGCAATGCGCGGAAGCGTGGGTAATCTTATTGCGACCGAATCACCCGAGCATATAGACAGGGTTTTTAAACGTCTTGTGTTCATTATGTTTTATATCGCGGCGTTCTGTTCGTGTATGCTTGCGGGACTTATCGACCCGTTTATAACGATTGCGTTCGGGGATGGATTGCTGCTTGCGCGCGTTACTGTTTTTGTGTGTATATTCAATCTCTATATATCGACGATTGACATACCCGTATATAATTTTATTGCTGCATCGGGAATGTTTAAAATCGATAAGTATATATCGATTGCGGGATCGGGAATGAATCTGATTATCTCGTTTGCCCTCGGGCGCAGTATGGGAATGACGGGTATATTGCTCGGTACATCGGCAACGTATCTTATTCAGTTTATATTAAAAGTAATGTTGTTTTATAAAAAGTTTTTAAAGCGCAGCTGTGCGGAAATATTCCTGAAAAATGCAGCCTTTGTCGTATTGACGGCGGCGGAGTGCGCAACGATTTGTCTGTGTACATCCGCGATAGGCGCGGCGATGAGCAACCGGTATGCCGCATTTATCATATATGCGGCGGTGTCGGGAATAATTCCGCTTGTGATTAACAGCCTTGTTTTTATCAAAACGGAGGAGTTTAAATATACCCTAAACCTTTGCTGCGAAACATTAAAACGGTTCGGCTCTGCTAAATAAAGAGCTTTTGCACGGTTATATCGGAGGAATAGCAAAGTTCCCAAAATTTATTTTCGGGAACTTTGTTGCGTTTAATCTGTTTTTCTTTAGGATTTTTTTGATTCGATGTTTATTTTTTCGTGTTCTTTTTCATGTTTTTATATTAATTATATCTATAATACATAATTATGATTGCGTTATATGTTTTAAATATATCTAAAAGAACCATTGACAAATAAGTTTTACTGTTGTAAAATATAAATGTCTTACATATGTAAAACATTTTCGAAAGGAGATTTTAAAATGTCGGAGAAAACAACGGAAATCAGCGGTGCGGAGCTTGAAATAATGCAGATTTTATGGGACGGCGGCAAACCGTTGAAGATTCAGGAAATTTGTGATGCGGACGGACGCGGCACGAGAAATTACAGCACAGTGGCAACCTTGCTCGGGCGAATGAAGGACAAAGGAGCGGTCAGCGCCGAAAAAATCGGAAAAACGTTTTATTATTCGCCTTGTGTCGATAAGGAAAAGTACAAAAAGAAACAAACCAAACGGCTTATACAAAAGTTGTATAACGGTTCGGTCAAAGAACTTGCGGCGGCTCTTTTTAAAGACAGCGGACTTAATAAATCCGATTTTGATGAGATTAGAGAGATGATTGACGAACGAGAGGAGTAATGTATATGGCGGTTCAGATTTTTAAGGCTGTTGTTATAATGTCTTTATCGGGCGGAGCGTTCGCCGCGGCTTTAATGCTTTTGTCACCGCTGACAAGGCGGATTTTAAATCCGATTCATCATTATTATATTACTCTTGCGGCTGTTGTGATGCTGTTGATACCCGTTTCGTTCGGAACAGGCGGCGAACGGTTGCCGCAATCGGCGGCGGTGCAAACGGAATCGTCAATGCGAACGGCGGATAAAGCATCGAATATCGGTGTGGTATCATCCGAAAGCCAAAGCTTAGAAACCAAAACCCAATCGCACGAAGCCGGTTCGCTTTTAAAAAGAATTGTCGATGTCGGGCGCGGAGCCGCTCCGTATTTGGCGGCGGTGTGGTTTGTGCTTGCTATTCTTTTGCTCTGTTCAAAGGTTGAGGGATATATTTGGTTTACAAAACGCCTGGCGGAACATTCGGGTGCGGCGGATAAACCCGATAATGTTCCCCAAAGGCTGGCGGTGCGGTCTACCGATATGCTTCAATCGCCGATGATAACCGGTATCTTTCGCCCCACGCTCTATATACCTAAAAGCGATTTAACGCCGAGCGAACAAAGTCTGATTTTGGAACACGAGCTTGTTCACTATCGCCGAGGTGATATCGTGTTTAAGTGGCTGATTATGGCGACAAAGTGTATTCATTGGTTTAATCCGATTGTATATGTTCTGGCGCAGTATATTGAGCGCGAATGCGAGGCGTCCTGTGATTTTAAAGCAACGCGTTCTATGTCGGATGTCGACAAAAAACAATATATGCATACCCTTGTTGATATGATTGAGAGAGGAACAACATCTTTGTCATTCGGTGCACAGATGTCGGCGGAAAAGAGCGGATTAAAGCTAAGAATAAGAGCGGTAAAACATAAACCGTGTTCGCGGCGGTATATCCGCACCGCAGCGGCGGCTGTTGCGGCGGCATTGATATTCTCGGGAGTATATGTAAGCGGTTGTATAAATAAAGCATTACGCACAAGTTTTGCACATATTTCCGAATCGGACAAAATTGAACCGCCGCAAAACAGCGGCGGAGTAAGCGGTCGGCGTTATAACGGCGACGACAAGGCCGAAAAAACAAATGCCGCGGATGCAACCGAAAGTGATTCGGATAACGGCAATATCAAAGGTATGGACGATACCTTTGGTGATATGTTGGATAATGAAACAATTACACGGAATATGTCCGATGATAATATTGGTAAAGCGAACACGGATATATCATCGGAGAACGGCGATAAGACCGAATATTCCGCACGGAGCGAAATCGGCGGCAGCACCGAAACGTCGGATAACACGCCGACAGAGCCAAAAGGCGAAAATGACGGCAATCCGAAAAATAATGCAATGGAAGCAGAAATGGAATTTAATGACGGGATGTGCGGAATGTATTATGTGACATATAACGGCGAAACGCCCGTTGTTGAGGGAAAATATACCTCGCAAAACGGCTGTTGTGCATTCGAAAAGAATCTGAATTTCGGTGAGGACGGTAAGTTTTATATATACTTTAAGGCAAATATGGACACAGTAATGAGCATAGAGATTTTCGATTCCGAAACGCATAAAAATTGCGGCGGATATAAAGTGCCGAGCGGCAAGGACAAGGCGTATATGTTTTGCGGCTTTGACCCGAACCGAAAGTATGATATAGAGATCAAAAGCCAAAGCGGCTCGGATTGGAGAATTGACGGAGTTTATTACATATATTAAGAAAAAATAAAATTTAAAATATAAGGAGAGATGATTATGAACATTAAAAACACAATTAAAAAGACGGTATGTATGACGGCGGCGGCAATGACGATTTTCGGGGTGTGCGGTGCGTATGCTCAAAAAATCACAACACAGCAGATTGACGATTTAAAGGTGTATAACATAATGGTCGGTGACGCCGAAAGCGGCGACTTGCGCCTTGGTGACAACATTACGCGTGCCGAGGCGGCAAAGGTACTCTGTACCGCCGCAAGCCTCGATACAAGCGTGCCGCAGGACGCTTTTCCCGATGTTGCACAAGACCATTGGGCGTATAAGTATGTGTATGCGGCGAAAGAGAGCGGTCTTGTATCGGGTGACGAAAACGGAAATTTTAACCCCGATGCGAATATAACAAATGAAGAATTCGTAAAAATGGCTGTATGCGTTGTCGGATACACGCCGTATGCCGATGTGAACGGCGGTTATCCTATGGGATATGTAAGTGCGGCGGCGCGTTACGGGCTTACGACCGACCTTCAGCTAGAGCCGCAGACAGCGGCAAAGCGCGAGGATGTTGCAATCATAACCGCCAACGCTCTCGATATTCCGCTTATGGTGAAAAAAGGCGATATGGAAAACGAAGAGTGGGTTATTATGGATGGAAACGGCGAATACGAAAAACAAACGTTGCGTACTCGTCTTGACGGCGCGAATAAATAATTTAACACAAACGTATTCAATCCGATTTTCGGACGTCCGGTCACGGCTGTAAGCGCATATACGGGGATATGTTTATACCATAATTTTAAAAGGAGCGGTCGCTGACCGTTTCTTTTGTTTTGGGCGCGTTTTTGTTCACCATATAAGATTTTTTGCATATAAAGAATGTAGGAGGATTGATATATATGGCTGTAAGAAAGGTAGATTATGCGAGATTCAACGCTGCACTCGACAGGCTTATGTCGGGTAAGTCGGGTGATTTTGACGAAAAGGCGGTGTCCGCCGCGGCATATGATGAGGATGAAACGGAAAGTAACGCCGCAGAGATGAGAGCCGCCGATGCGAGCGGAAGTATTTCGGTTCAGGTAACAATGGCGAACGGAGCCATTCCCATACAGGGCGCAAAGGTAATCATATCGGATGCAAACGGTAAAATTATACAGAGCTGCGTGACCGACCGAAGCGGAAAAATAAGCCGAATAGAACTTCCTGCGCCCTCACTCGAATATTCTCAATTGCCCGGGCTGAGCGTGCCGTACTATACCTATAATATACGGATAGAAAAACCGGGGTTTTATACAGAGGAATTCTTAAATGTTGCGGTGTTTCCGGGAATTGAATCCATTCAGGGCGCGTCTCTCGAACCGCTCGACGCCGATGCCCTTGAGGACGACAGATTGATATCGATTCCCGAATCCGGGCCGCAAATATCAGGCAGCGATACTGCTGAATAAGAAATTGCCGAGTATTTTAACACGGCGAAAGCGGAAATCCGTTTCTTAAAATCGGAGTTCGGATTATTCTCTTTCGGCTAAGTGCATTAATACGCCAAAGATAAAAAGAACCACAAATTATGCCGCGGCGCAGGCTGTGGATTTTATTAGATTCGGCGTCAAAGGATTGGTTTGATACGATATGGCTATTTCAAGCATATTTGCGATACCTGAGGAAATAACGGTGCATCTCGGTGTTCCGAGTGATAACGGTGTTCAAAATGTGAGAGTTCCGTTTGCTTATTATATAAAAAATGTTGCATCAAGTGAAATTTATCCGACATGGCCCGAAAGCGCAATTCGTGCGAATATTTATGCCCAGATAAGCTTTGCTATGAATCGAATCGTCACAGAGCATTATCGTGCAAATGGGTATGATTTCGATATAACGAATTCGACCCAATATGACCAGTCGTTCGTCTATGGCAGGGATGTTTTTGAGAATATTTCACAGATTGTCGATGAAATTTTTAACAGTTATGTCGTGCGCTCGGGTGACGCAATACCGCTTTTTGCACGGTATTGCAACGGCACAACTTCGACCTGTCCGGGAGGTCTTTCACAATGGGGAAGTGTGAGTCTTGCCAAAGAGGGATTCACACCGTATCGGATTTTAAACTCGTATTACGGAGATGTGTCGATAATAGACAACGCCCCGGTTGCAAACGTGACCGAGAGCTATCCCGGAGCGGCTCTGCGCGTCGGGTCATACGGCGATGATGTCAAAAGGGTACAGATTTCTCTGAACAGAATATCAAAAAATTATCCGGCAATCCCAAAAATTGCTTATCCCGACGGGGTGTTTGACGAGCCGACCGAGGCGGCAGTGAAAGAGTTTCAGCACATTTTTAACCTGACCCCCGATGGGGTGGTGGGGCGTGCAACGTGGTATAAGATAATCTCGGTTGTGGTCGGAATCAAAAGGCTGTCGGAACTCGATTCCGAGGCTTTACCGATGTCACTTTTGAATAATCAGTTCATAACCGAGCTTAAAGTCGGGTCACGCGGTGACGGCGTTACCCTTTTGCAATATTATTTGGCATTCATAGCCGAGTTTAACGACTTTATTCCGCTGATTAACGCCGACGGCGTATTCGGTGCGGATACTCAAAGAGCGGTCGAGGCCTTTCAGCAATCGGTCGGATTACCCATAACGGGCGTTGTTGACGAAATAACATGGAACGCTCTGTATTCATCGTTTATTACCAAGTATGACGCCCTGCCGCAGGAACTTAAAACATCGCAGTCCGCGCCCTATCCGGGTGAAATTCTTGCCGAGGGCGACAGCGGTGAGATGGTCAGCACTTTGCAAAAATATTTAAGCTTTATATCCCGTACATATCCGTCAATTCCCGCGCCCGAGGTTAGCGGATATTTTGATGCCGCAACCGAGAGGGCGGTTATTGCGTATCAAAACGAATTCGGGTTGCCGCCGAGGGGCGTGGTGAATTATAACACATGGACGAGTATAGCCGAGCTTTATCGGGATTTATATGAGGGTGAAAAAAAGGATTTCGGTCAAAACCCCGGGTATAACATTGACCGCGATTGAGCGGCGGAATGGAGATTATTATGAAAACATCGATGTATAATCACAGACAGAATGTTTTTGAGGTACAGACGGCGCTCAGAGCGTTATGGAGCGCCGAGAATACGGACACGCGCATAAACCCCGACGGGAACTATGGCGATGAAACCGTTCGCGCGGTCGAAAATGCGCAGAGATTTTTCGGGATTCCGATAACGGGGGTTGTGGATTTGGAAACATGGACACTTTTGTTCGCCGATTTTGAATAAAGCACGGAATTTATAAAACATATGGGGACGGTATGCAAACCGCCCCATATGTTTTATTGTTGAGTATAAAAATTACGGACTTAAATTATTTAAGTCGGTTGTCAGACTTAACGGCAAGCCTTGTGCCTATTGTCTGGAATATCTGAACCAAGACAATCAGCAAGATAACCGCGCAAATCATAATGAGATATTTATATCTGTAATATCCATAGTTGATTGCGATTTTTCCCAGACCGCCGCCGCCGATAATACCGCTCATCGCGGAATATCCCAAGATAGTGGTAATGGCGATTGTCATATTCGAGATGAGTGACGGAACGCTTTCGGGAATCATAACTTTTGTTATAATCTGAAACGGTGACGCACCCATTGCCTGTGCCGCCTCAACGATGTTGGGGTTAAGCTCGCGCAGGCTGCTTTCGACCAGACGCGCGACAAACGGCGCGGCGGCAATAACCAGCGGTACTATTGACGCGGTTGTACCGACAACCGTTCCGACAATAAGCCTTGTCAGAGGAAATACCAAAATCATAAGTATCAAAAACGGAACCGAACGCAATAGGTTGATTATCACGTTAAGAATATGCAAAACTCCCTTTGGCAGGGGCATAATTCCGTCTTTTTCGCCGACAACGACCAGAACTCCGAGCGGAAGTCCGATGATTATTGAAAAAAGCGTTGCGGCAAGGGTTACATACACTGTCTCCCACGTTGCGAGAAGAAACTCACTCTTTAAAATCTCAATCGCTTCGACAACGGCTTCGTTTTGCAAAACAGAACTAAGCATTGTGCGACACCTCCTGTACAATAATGTTTTCTGTCTTTTCGAGGTATGCAACGGCGCGTTTTAAATTATCATCGCCGCCCGAAATTCCGAGCAGCATATTTCCGTACACCTTATCGCCGAGACACTTTGTTTGTGCCGCGAGAATGTTCGCGGCGATGTTTTCGTCAATTGCCATTTGTGTAATAAGCGGCTTGTCGGCAACATATGCGCCGTTGTACACAACGCGGATAACATTTTCGTCCGATGGGGCGGTAAGCGAACCGTCCGAGCTTTCGACCGGAAAAACAAGGCGTTTTGCCGCATCGGATTTCGGAGCGGTAAATACCTCGCTGACTTCACCCTTTTCGGCAACAACGCCGCCGTCCAGAATGGCGACTTTGTTGCATATCTTTTCGACAACGCTCATTTGGTGCGTGATGACGATAACGCTTATGTTCATTTTTTTGTTAATGTCGCGGATAAGCTCTAAAATCGATTGGGTTGTCTGTGGGTCGAGGGCGCTTGTCGCCTCGTCACAGAGCAAGACCTCGGGGTTTGTTGCAAGTGCGCGCGCAATGGCTATTCTCTGTTGCTGTCCGCCCGAGAGCTGTGACGGGTACGAACCGGCCTTGTCAGGCAAGCCGACCGTGTTAAGCAACTCGCGCGCTTTTGCCCGTGCGTCATTCTTTTTAACCCCTGCAAGCTCTAACGGAAAGCAGATGTTGTCAAGACAGGTGCGCTGCATCAAGAGATTAAAGCTTTGAAAAATCATAGTGACCTTTCGGCGCACCTTTCGCAGTTCCGACGGTGAAAGCTCGCCGATGTTTTGTCCGTTTATAATGACCTCGCCGCCGGTCGGGCGTTCGAGCATATTAATGCATCGTACAAGTGTACTCTTGCCCGCACCGCTCATACCTATTATGCCGTAAATATCTCCGTCGCCAACGGTGATATTTACATCTTTTAAGGCTTGAACCTCGCCGTCTGATGTCATAAATTTTTTTGAAAGGTTTTTAAGTTCTATCATACGTCTACCTCGCTTTTTGACGCTGTTAAACAACAAAAACAAATAATTATGCCCCCGATATGTTCGGGGGATAATTATTTGCAGATTGTTTTAACGGATTGAATTTCGTTATTTTGTCGCCTTTATCGCGTCAAGAGAGCTTTGCTTTCCGCCGTAGAGACCGAGCGGTTCAACGTGGATTGCCGCCGCGGATACGACGTGGGTCTTGTTCTGTGCGTTAAAGTCATCGAGATACGGCTTGTGCTGGAAGTAGTTAGCGTCAACCTCGCCGCTGTCAACAACATTGTTCGGCTGAACATAGTCGGTGAACTCTTTGATGTCAAGCGTAACGTTTTTCTTTGCGAGAATCTCTTTTGCAACTTTAAGGATTTCCGCGTGCGGAGTCGGGGATGCGGCAACTGTGATTGTCTGTCCTCCGAGAGCGTCATAGTTCACGCTTGAATCGTATCCGTCACCGGGGTTTTCAACAACGCTTACAACCGCGCCGTTGTATGTCTGTGAGATATAGTTGGCAACGTCTTTACTTTCAAGAGCGGCAACGAGAGCCTTTGTCTTATCGCTGTTTTCACTGCCCTCTTTTACCGCAACAATGTTGCTGTACTGTGAGGACGAGTCCTCAATCAAAAGGGAATCCTTAACGGGGTTGAGGTCGGCTTGAATAGCATAGTTAGAGTTGATAACCGCATAGTCTTGGTCCTTTAAAGTGTTGGGAAGCTGTGCCGCCTCAATCTCTTTGAAAGTAATGTTATACGGATTTTCAACAATATCTTTGATTGTCGCCGTTATGCCTGCGCCGTCTTTAAGCTTGATATACCCGTTGTGTTCGAGCAATAACAATGCTCTTGCCTCGTTGGTTGTGTCGTTCGGTACGGCAATCGATACGCCGCTTGATGAAGATGAGCATCCTGTCAGAGCGGTTGCCGCGATGAGTGCGGCGAGTGCGCCTACCGCCAGTTTCTTTGAATTGCGTTTAAAAAACAGTTTAATTGAATTTTTCATTTCTATCAATTCCTTTCTTGATTTTGTTCCTCTGTTTTATGTGACCTATTATATCATCCGTTCATATTTTTGTCAAATATATAATTTTTATAGATTGACATAAATTAAATTTATATCTCAAAGAAGTTGTATAAATTGAACTGATTTGTTGCAATATTCACAGGGGTGTGATATAATAGATGAAAAAACGACACTATTACAGCCGAGAGATGATGTATCAAGACTTTCGGCGAATACAAAAACGGTGAAATATATGCAGAAAACACAAGATATACAAGAAAAACAAGCGATATGCGAGATGCGTGCGATTGAGTTGCCCGATTATGTAAAAACGGTAATCGAGCTTTTGGACGATGCCGGGTATGAGGCGTATGCGGTCGGCGGCTGTGTTCGTGACAGTCTCAGAAATGTCGAGCCGCACGATTGGGATATATGCACCTCCGCTTTACCCGAACAAATCACAGAGGTGTTGAGCGGTGTTGCAAAGATTATCCCGACAGGGATAAATCACGGCACGGTTACGGTGCTTTTGCGCAAGGCGTGGCATCCGATGGAGGTTACGACATTTCGAACCGAGAGTGAGTATGATGATTGCCGTCACCCGGAACACATCGAATTTGTATCAGCGGTTGCCGAGGATTTAAAACGGCGCGATTTTACCGTGAACGCAATGGCGTATAATGATAAAAGCGGTGTAATTGACCTGTTCGGCGGCAGAGAAGATTTGCGCGGCGGCGTTATCCGCTGTGTCGGCAATGCCGAGGAGAGGTTTTCTGAGGACGCTTTGAGAATAATGCGAGCGATGCGGTTTGCCGCTGTGTGCGGATTCAAAATCGAACCCGACACTGCCGCGGCAATGTACAAAAAACGAGGACTTTTAAAAAATATCTCGGCAGAGAGAATTTATTCCGAGTTTAAAAAGATGCTTTGCGGAGAGTCGGCGGCGGAGATTATGACGGTGCATCGAGAGGTACTCAGTGAGATTATTCCCGAAAGCTTTTCGCACGAAAACTTTAACGAAAAGAATTTGAGTATGCTGAAATTCTTTTCATCCGATAAGGAAGAGGTGGCGTTTAAAATTGCGGCGGTACTTTTGCCTGTTGAGGATTCAAATGTTATTATGCGGCGGCTGAAAAGCGAAAGAGTGACGCGTTTGAGGGTGAAAACTCTGACGGAATTGTTCGGCGGCGATGCACCTATGACCGCGCCGACCGAAAAGTCGGATGTACTCAGGCTTTTGAGGGATTATGGCAAGGAAACGACAGAGGATATTTTGACATTCGGAAGGGGATATGCTTTGTCGCGCGGCGAAACCGCCGAGGACTGGAATCGCGCGGCGAAGATTGCCGATGAGATAGAAAAGGACGGCAGCTGTTATAACATTAAGTCTCTCGCGATTTGCGGAAAGGACTTGAGAAGCTTGGGGTACAGGGGCGACCGAATCGGCGAACGGTTAGAGATGTTGCTTGATGCGGTCATCTCGGGCAAGGTTGAAAATAAAAAAAGACAATTGTTAAAGTATAAAGGCTGACTGATTCGGGATTCGGCGCAGTGTCGCCGCCCGAATTTTTGCATTTTATGGAGTTTTGAACGGCGCACAACCGTTAGATATTCAACAAAGATAAAAATAATTCGGTTTTTTTGGCAAAAACAGTTGCAATTTTACTTGATTTTGGTTATAATATAAGTTATATCGTAAAAGTTTGGAGAATATATGTAATATGGACAGATTTAATGATGATTTCGCGTGCGCCGATGCCGATAAAAAAGGGTTGTTTATCGTGACCGAGGGGCTTGACGGAAGCGGCAAGAGTACCCAAATCGAGCTTATGAAACAAGAACTTGAACGCCGCGGCAGAAAGGTTTATGTCACCGCCGAACCGACAAATTTTGAGACGGGGGCATACATACGCCGTATTTTGTCGGACAGTTTGAATAAGGATATGTACCTTCAGGCGGCGCTGTTTCTGGCGGACAGGCTCGAACACATAACGCACCCCCAAAACGGAATTGCACAATATCTCGACAGAGGGTATACGGTCATATGCGACCGATACTATTTTTCGTCTTTTGCGTATCAGGGAACGGCAAGCGACATCGATTGGGTGATGAAGATTAACCTTGAATGTGAGAGGATCCTAAAACCCGACCTTTGCATATTCTTGGACGTTGACCCCGATACCTGTAAGCATCGCATAGATACCGTCCGTGAAAAGGCTGAACTTTATGAAAAAGACGTGAACGAGATGCGGCGGATACGTTCAAATTTCCTGAATGTGTTCGACAGACTCGCAGATACGCACAGGATTGTCAGAATTGACGCAAACACGGATATAGACGACATATTTGGACGGTGTATGAATGCGATAGACGGCGTTTTAGACCGATAAATTATGATTTCAGAGAGGATATGATATAAATGTACAAAAGACTTTTTACATCTGAATCGGTAACAGAGGGGCATCCCGATAAGATTTCGGATTTGATTTCGGACGCGATACTTGACGCAATCTTAAAAGAGGATAAAAACGCGAGGGTTGCGTGCGAGGTCACGATTACAACGGGATTGGTTTTGGTTGTCGGTGAGATAAGCACAACAACATATGTTGAAATTCCCAAAATAGTGAGAGAGACGGTTCGTTCGGTCGGATATGACCGTGCGAAGTACGGATTTGATTGCGATACCTGTGCGGTTATCTGTGCGATTGATGAACAGTCGGGCGATATAGCGATGGGCGTTGATGATAACGGTGACGGAATCGGAGCGGGCGACCAAGGAATGATGTTCGGGTTTGCGTGTGACGAAACAGAGGAATATATGCCGATGCCGATAGCTCTTGCGCACAAGCTGACGCGGCGGCTGACAAAGGTTCGAAAAGATGGAATCCTCGATTACCTACGCCCGGACGGAAAGTCACAGGTCACTGTTGAATATAACGAGGACGGAAGCGTAAAGCGCGTTGATACCGTTGTTGTATCGACCCAGCATGACGATAATGTCGATATGGAAAAGCTCCGCGCGGACATCAAGGAACACGTTATCTTTCCGATTATCGACAAGTCGCTTTTGGATGATGATACAAAATATTTCATAAACCCGACCGGAAGGTTTGTAATAGGCGGACCGCAGGGCGATTCGGGTCATACGGGCAGAAAGATTATCGTTGATACTTACGGCGGATATGCAAGCCACGGCGGCGGTGCTTTTTCGGGCAAAGACCCGACAAAGGTTGACCGCAGTGCGGCATATGCGGCGAGATATGTTGCAAAAAATGTTGTTGCGGCAGGATTCGCAAAAGCGTGCGAGGTTCAGCTTGCCTATGCAATAGGCGTGGCAAAACCGGTATCGCTCAGAATCGACACGCGCGGCACGGGAACAATCAGCGAGAGCGAGATTGCCGAAAAGGTATCAAAGGTGTTTGATTTAAGCCCGGGCGGAATAATAAAAGAACTTGATTTGCGCCGTCCGATTTATACCCAAACTGCAGCATACGGACATTTCGGAAGAGATGATTTAAGTCTGCCGTGGGAGCGCCTTGATAAGGTTGACGCACTTAAAAACGCGTAAAATAAATATATAAAAGAATGTCGATAATTATGTGGGACAGCCGTATAATTCGATGAACGTTTCACGGGCGGCCATACGGGGTCGCCCCTACTTGTTTGGCGGTATATGTCAAACGATGCGGAATAATACGGAATATTCCCGAATCGCGGGAATTAAATTTTTGAGGAGTAATTATATGTCATATGACGGATTTGTAACACGGTGTGTTGCCGAGGAACTCGGCCGCAAACTCGTAAACGGAAAAATAGATAAGGTATATCAGCCCGAAAAGGACGAGATAATTCTCGGTGTACGCACATTCGGCGAAAGCTATCGGCTTTTGCTTTCGGCGAGCGCGTCAAACGCAAGGGTTCACCTTACAAATGTCAAGCGTGAAAACCCGATGACACCGCCGATGTTTTGTATGCTGCTCAGAAAGCATCTTGTCGGTGCGACAATCGTCAATATATCACAGTGCGGATTTGACAGAATATTAAAAATAGATGTTCGGACGAGAGATGAACTCGGCGACATATGCACGCGCTCGCTCATAACGGAAATAATGGGTCGGCACAGCAATATAATTTTGGTTGATGAATCCGACAAAATTACCGACAGCGCAAAACATATTGACTTCACTGTGAGCGCGGTGCGCCAAATTCTGCCCGGTTTGAAATACGAAAATCCGCCGCAGCAGGATAAAATGGACGCGGACAAACTTTCACTTGAAAAATTAATGGAGAAAATCGAAAGCCTGCCCGAGGACGCTCTGCTTGATAAGTTTTTGGTGTCCGAGTTCACGGGAATGAGTCCTCTGCTTGCGCGAGAGATTGTATACAGGTTTTGCAAAAACACACGGCTCGTTGCCGCCGAATCGGACAGTGCGGCTTTTTCGGTGCATACGGCGGATTTTTTAAAGCGGCTTTGTGAGGATAAGTTTTCGCCGTCACTCGTTATCGATAAAAACGAAAAGCGCCCTATCGCTTTTTCGTGCGTACGGCTCACGCAATATGAAAATGCGGCAGAGGAAGAGGAGTACGATTCCATATCCGAGGTCGTTGATTTATATTATGAGCGGCGAAGTTTAAGAGAACATATGAACCAAAAGGGCGCGGCTCTGTTAAAGCTTGTTTCGAATAACATTGAACGCTGTGAAAAAAAGCTTGTTATGCACCGCGAGAATCTGAAAAAGGCGGCGGACAGAGAAAAACTTAAAATGTACGGTGACTTGATTACCGCGAACATATACAGAATAAAATACGGTGATAAGTCGGTCGAGACGGATAATTTTTATTCCGATAACTGTGAAAAAGTGACGATTCCGCTAAAGGCGGACTTGTCGCCGTCACAGAATGCCCAGAGGTATTATAAACGTTATAATAAGGCAAAAACCACCGAAAAATACGCAAAGGAACAGATAAAAGCGGCGGAGGAAGAAAAGTTTTATCTCGAAAGTGTTGCGGATGCGCTCAAGAATATAGAGACGATTGCGGAACTCAACGAGATAAAACAAGAGCTTGCGGACGGCGGATACACAACGAACCGTGCCGATGGACGGAAAAAGAAAAATTCCAAAAAAGCGGAGCGCAAGAGCGCATCCGCACCGATGAAATTTATTTCATCGGACGGATACGAAATCCTTGTCGGACGGAATAACCGACAAAACGATGAGCTTACGTTAAGGATGGCTTATTCGACCGATATATGGTTCCACACAAAACAGATTCCGGGTTCGCACACAATCGTTCGTACAAACGGAACGGGCAGCGCACCCGATACAACGCTTATGCAGGCGGCAAGGCTTGCGGCGTATTACAGCAAGGCACGCAATTCATCACAGGTGCCTGTTGATTATACTGCGGTCAAAAATGTAAAAAAACCGAACGGTGCAAAGCCCGGTATGGTGATATACGACCATTATAACACGGTTTATGTGTTGCCGAGCGCCGCACCCGATGAAGAATAAAAAAGCAAGGGCGGACAAACCGTCCTTGTTTTTTATTCCTGCGGACGATAATCAATGTCACATATTACGCCGTCTATATCGTCCGCGTCGCATACGTTGAATAAAAACGTCTTTCCGATTTTTGAGTTGTCGCATAAAAAATATCTATGGGTCGAATGTTCAAGCATCGCCATACGCAACTCCGTTTCGGATTCCGAAAAATCGGTTATTTTTCCGTTGCGGCTCAGCCCTTGTGACGAAAAGAACATAAAGTCGGCGTGCATACCTCCTATTGTTCTGAGCGCAATTGCACCGGTGAAAGCAAGCGAGTTATTGATAAGCCGACCGCCGGTGCAATAGGCGCGAATGTGTCTTTGTGAAAGTATGGTAAGAGCCTTTATTCCGTTGGTTATTACAGTAATGTTTTGTTCGGGTTCTATAAAATTCGCGACAAATGATGCGGTTGATGACGCGTCTATAAAGACTGTACTCCCGTTGGTGATGAGTGCCGCCGCTTTCTTTGCGACAGAAAGCTTTATATTCTCATTGAAATTCTCTCTCACCGCGAGGGGGACATCTCTGTTATCGTGAGAAACGATTGAACTTTTGAGGATTGCGGGCGGATGTGCGAACGAAATACTGTACAACGCCGGGGATTTATACGTGACGGTGTTTGGCGGAAGAACCAGAAAAATCGGAGCGTATCTCGGGCGTGGTATGACCTTTACACAGGCACGCGAGAAGCTCAAAGGCGTGACGCTCGAATCCGTTGCGATAGCACAGGTTGTTGTCGATGCGTTAAAACAGAGGGGCGAGAATTTGTCAAAATTTCCGCTTTTGTGCCATATATACGATATGATAACGAAAAATATCACTGTTGATGTGCCATGGAAAAGATTTGAAAAATAGACTTAATTTTAGCGGAAAGAGGCGGATAAAATAGAGAGTTTTGAATGGCTGAGAAAATGAAATTTGATTTTTGCGGCTCTGTATGTTATAATAAAGAATACAGAGCAGTTGCAATCTTTTGGTGCAGGCACAAACGGGGACACAGGGCTTGCAACAAAAGGCGAGAGCTTGACAGCTTTAAAGAAAATATTGATTTAAAGGGAGGAAGTTATGATGAATAACGGTATAGAAATGCTCAACGATACGTTGAGCATATTTGAAAAGGGATATTATTACATAGAAAATAAAAAAGTTAAAATAAAACTGACGAGAGACGAACAGGAAAATGTCAGGGTATTTTTGCCGAATGAGATAAATGAATTAGAGAATTACAGATTTGATAAAAAGTTTTTTTCAGCGGATAAATGCGTTTATGGGTGTGAAAATATAGATTCGTTTTCAGCTGCACGGCAAATGACTAAAGAATTTCTGCATAGCATTATTGGGATTTGACAATATAGAACAAAAGTGGCTTGATAATTTAGAATTATATGATGTGATTGATGAAATATCGACGGATTTATGCTATGGCTGTGTTTTGAATAAATCAGGTAACTATAACGACCCCGAGTGGGTGCGAAAATATGTTGATTGCCGACGAATATGTCGATAATAAAAGTAAAAAAATGGATAAATGCTGACACTTTTTCCTGTTTTTGTGTATTTTATACAAAAACAGGGCGCTGTTTTCTACACGAAAATTAAAAAAGCCATTGAAATTTCATATATCTTATGTTATACTTAGTTATAGTATAAATTATATACCAGGAGGTTATGGCTTAATGGCTAAACATTTTAAAACCATGGATGGTAACTGTGCCGCTGCGCATTGTGCATATGCGTTCACGGAAGTCGCAGCTATCTATCCTATTACGCCCTCGTCCACAATGGCAGAGTATGTCGATGAGTGGAGTGCAAAGGGTCAGAAAAACATTTTCGGACAAACTGTTGAGGTTGTTGAGATGCAATCCGAGGCAGGCGCGGCCGGCGCGGTTCACGGTTCGCTTCAGGGCGGCGCGTTGACAACCACGTTCACGGCGTCGCAGGGATTGTTGCTTATGATACCCAATATGTATAAAATCGCAGGTGAACTTTTACCTACCGTTTTTCATGTTAGCGCAAGAGCGCTTGCGGCGCATGCGCTGAACATATTCGGTGACCACCAGGACGTTATGGCCTGTCGTCAGACGGGCTTTGCGATGCTTGCATCGGGCGGCGTTCAAGAGGTTATGGATCTTGCCGGGGTGGCTCACCTTGCGGCAATAAAAGGCAGAGTTCCTTTCCTGCATTTCTTTGACGGATTCAGAACCTCTCACGAAATCCAAAAGGTAGAGGTTATGGACTATGACGATCTTAAAGGTCTTGTTGACCAAGACGCGTTAAAGGCGTTCAAAGACCGTGCGCTTAACCCCGAACATCCTGTTCTCAGGGGTACGGCTCAAAACGGAGATATTTACTTCCAGGGCAGAGAGGCGGCAAACAAATATTATGAGGCTGTTCCCGATATTGTTGCCGAATATATGGATGAAATCAGCAAGATTACCGGGCGCACGTACAAGCCGTTCAATTACTATGGCGCGGCCGATGCAACCGATGTAATCGTTGCTATGGGAAGCGTCTGTCAGGCTCTTCAAGAGACGGTTGATTATCTCAATGCATCGGGCAGAAAAGTCGGTGTTTTAGAGGTTCACCTCTATCGTCCGTTTTCGGCAAAATACTTCTTTAATGTAATGCCCGACACGGTTAAGAGAATCGCGGTTCTCGACAGAACAAAAGAGCCGGGAGCACTCGGTGATCCGCTCTATCTCGATGTTTGCAGCCTTTATAAGGGTTGTAAGGACGCCCCGACAATCATCGGCGGACGTTACGGCTTGGGTTCAAAAGATACAACCCCGACACAGCTCGTTGCCGTATTCGACAACCTCGCATCGGATGAGCCTAAAAATGAGTTCACCATCGGTATCGTCGATGATGTCACAAATCACTCGCTTGAATTGGGTGAGAGAATCAACGCCGCACCCGAGGGAACAACCCGTTGTAAGTTCTGGGGATTCGGTTCGGACGGTACTGTCGGCGCAAACAAAGACGCAATCAAGATTATCGGCGACAACACCGATCTTTATGCTCAGGCGTACTTTGACTATGACTCTAAAAAATCGGGCGGTGTAACAATGTCGCATTTAAGATTCGGAAAAACGCCGATTCGCTCGACATACCTGCTTGACGAGGCTGATTATATCGCCTGTCACAAGCCGGCATATATTTATCAGTATGATGTTTTGGACGGCTTGAAAAAGGGCGGAACGTTCCTGCTCAACTGTGTATGGAAACCCGATGAGCTGGATGAAAAGCTCCCGGCGCACGTTAAGAAATATATCGCCGACAATGATATAAACTTTTATATCATAAACGCGGTTGACGTTGCGGTTAAGGTCGGACTCGGACCGACAAGAATAAATATGGTAACACAAAGCGCGTTCTTTAAACTGTCGGAGGTTATTCCGTTTGACAAAGCGGTTACGCTTATCAAAGAGGCAATCAAAAAGACCTATGGCAAAAAAGGCGACGAAATCGTTAAGATGAATTGTGATGCAGTTGACGGTGCGATTGACGCATTGGTTAAGATTGATGTTCCGTCAGAGTGGAAAGACGCGGTTGAAACCGAGAATGTCGATAATGACAGACCCGAATTCATCAAAAAGATTGTTGACCCCGTAAACGCTCAGAGAGGTAATAAGCTGCCCGTCAGCGTATTCGAGGGCAGAGAGGACGGTACGTTTGAGACAGGCACGTCAAGATATGAAAAGAGAGGCGTTGCAGTACTCGTTCCCGAATGGCAGATTGACAATTGTATTCAGTGTAACCAGTGTTCGCTCGTATGTCCGCACGCGGCAATCCGCCCCGTTTTGGTTGACGCTGATGAAAAGGCGGCGGCTCCGGCGGCGTTCGAAACAAAGAAGGCTATCGGTAAGGAACTCGGCGGTCTTGAATACAGAATGCAGGTATCGCCGCTTGACTGTTTGGGATGCGGAGTATGCGCAAATGTATGTCCCGCACCTAAAGGCAAGGCTCTTGTTATGAAACCGATTGATGATGTGACCCCGACGGAAGAACCCAACTGGGAATACGGAATTAACGAGGTATCCAACAAGGCTAAACTTGTTGATATTTCGGCAAATATTAAAAATTCACAGTTTGCACAGCCGTATCTCGAATTCTCGGGCGCGTGTGCGGGCTGTGGCGAAACACCGTATATCAAGCTTATAACTCAGCTTTTCGGTAACAGGATGATTGTTGCGAATGCAACGGGCTGTACCTCAATTTGGGGCGGCAGCGCACCGTCAATGCCTTATTGTAAGGATAAAGACGGCAGAGGTCCTGCTTGGGCGAACTCGCTGTTTGAGGATAATGCGGAGTTCGGTCTCGGTATGGTTAAGGCAAATAAAAAGATAAAGGCTACGCTTTCGGCGAGAATGGACGAGGTAAAGGATACCGTTTCACCCGAGCTTGCGGCGGCGTTTGCCGAGTGGCAGGAAAACAAAGAGGATGCAAAAGCGTCACAGGCGGCAGCCGATAAGATAGAGAAACTCATCAAGGACGCGGATATGTCAAATGCGGCGGTTAAAGAAATCGCCGACAGATGCGACTATCTCGTTAAGCGTTCACAGTGGGTATTCGGCGGCGACGGCTGGGCTTACGATATTGGTTACGGCGGTCTTGACCACGTTATTGCATCGGGCGAGGATATAAATATCTTTGTCGTTGATACCGAGGTTTATTCAAACACCGGCGGACAGTCATCAAAGGCTACTCCGACCGCGGCGGTTGCTAAATTTGCCGCATCGGGTAAGAGAGTCAAGAAAAAGGATTTGGGTATGATTGCAACAACATACGGTTATGTATACGTTGCACAGATTGCTCTCGGCGCTAACCCTGCACAGGCTCTTAAGGCCATAAAAGAGGCAGAGGCTTATCCCGGTCCGTCACTCGTTATCGCTTATGCGCCGTGTATTAACCACGGAATTAAAGCAAAAGGCGGTATGGGTAACTCAATAGCAGAAGAGAAAAAGGCTGTTGAAACAGGATATTGGCATCTCTGGAGATTCAACCCCGAACTTGCGGAAGAAGGCAAGAATCCGTTCGTTCTCGACTCGAAAGAGCCGACAGGTAAGATTGTCGACTTTATGATGGGCGAAAACCGTTACTTGATGCTTAAAAAAGGGTATCCCGAAATTGCGGATAAGCTCTTTGAAAAAGCGGAAAGAGACTTGACGGAAAGATACGAAACATATAAGAGAATGGCGAAAGACTAATATTGCCGTTTGCAAAATAGGTTTAGAGTATAATAAATAAGTTTTAGGGGCGGCCTTTCGGTCGCCCCTAAAATTATATCATAATTCGCAAGGCTCTCAATATTTAATCTGTAGGGAACGGTTCCAAACCGTTCCGGTGTGAATTTGTCATACGAAATATGTGAAATAAATTATACGGATAATCGGATAATTTGATAAATGTCGCGGGGCGTCGGGGACGCCGCCCCCTACATGAAAATAGGTGATACGCCGAGTATTGCGGATGGACGGAATTGTGGGGCGGGGTTCTGCACCGTTACACTTGACCAATGCCGAACAAATTTATCGGATTCCGATTCAAGGTATATTTATGTATTAAAGGCGCGGCGCATAAGTTCCGCGCCGTGACTTTTAAGCCACGCGTTACACCTGTCATAATCGGGACAGAATTTATAAACGGCGGTATAAAAACGCTTGGAGTGGTTCATTTCAAGCCTGTGGCACAGTTCGTGTACTATCACGCTGTCGATGACCACGGGCGGCGTGAGCATAAGCAGACAGTTAAAGTTCAGGTTTCCTTTTGCCGTACAGCTGCCCCAGCGCGTTTTTTGCGCCCGTATCGTGATTTGTCCGTAATCCGTGCCGATTATGTCGGCGTAATATTTGACCCGTTCGGGGATGTATTCGGCTGCCTTGTCGGCAAGCTTTTTTATGTCATCGATTGTGATTTGGGAAGCCGCCGCAGCGCTTTCATTCACCGCACGAATCTTTTTGAGGTGATTTTCAATCCATCGTTGATGCTTGTGTATAAAATTCTCTATATCGCAAAGAGCCGCACGGGCGGGAACCCGTGCGACAATTTCTTCATTCGGTTTTATTTCAAGCCCAAAGGTCTTGCGGTTGCTGTATATTACCTTTATGTTCTCGATGTTAAAATCGTTCATAATTATTCCGCAAGCAGCTTTTTTGCCGCGTCAATGTCTTTTATATCAAGCAGACACGAAATTTCGGTTTCGCCCGTGGTGATAAGCTTAACCTTGATATTCGATTCGGCGAAAAGCTCAAACAGCTGTGCGGCAACGCCCGAGGTGTTGCGCATTCCTTCGCCGACAAGAATAATTTTTGTGTTGTTGCCGTTAAGGTCGGTCGAAATATCGGGGCTTACACTGCGAAACGCGGTTGTTGCGGCGATAACATCCGAAAGGCTGTCTTGGGGGACAGTAAAGGACAGATTTATTTTGTCCTTATACGGTGCGGTCTGGCATATCATATCGACCGTAACATCACGTGACGCTATTTCATTCAGAATAAACGAAACGTTTTTTGTGCTGTTCGGAATATTGTTCACCGTGACAAGTGCCACATCCTCGAGATAGTCAATTTGTGTTATGGTTTTAATCATTGTTAATCCATCCTTTCTTAAATCAAATATATTATTTTTATTATTTTTGTGAGCCGATAAGATCTTTCATGCTGTACATTCCGGGTTTAAGGCCTTTGATAAACGCCGCCGCTTTGATTGCGCCGACCGCAAAGACTTCCTTTGACGTTGCCGTGTGTTTAAGCTCGATAACCTCGTCACAGCCGGCAAAGATGACCGAGTGTTCGCCGACAATCGTACCGCCGCGGAGTGATGAAATGCCAATCTCTGTCTTGCCGCGCTTTCTTCTGACGCTGTGGCGGTCATAGGTGTATTCGGGTTCGTATGATACCGCGTCCGAGATTGCATCCGCAATGGCGATAGCCGTTCCGCTGGGCGCGTCAAGCTTTTGATTATGATGCTTTTCTATTATCTCAATATCAAAATTATCCTCTAAAACCTTTGCGGCACGCTGTACCAAATCAATCAAAAGGTTTACGCCGAGAGACATATTTGCAGAGAAAAACATAGCAGTCTTTTCGGCCGCCGCATTGATTTTTGAAATCTGTTCGCCCGAAAGCCCAGTTGTGCATATAACGGACGGAACATCGTTTCGTACCGCAAAATCAATGATTGAATCAGTCATTGACGGATGCGAAAAATCAACAATTGCGTCAATCTCTTTCATAACCGCGCCTTCCGATTCAAGGGTGTTAAAGTCGGTATAAACGGGAATATCAAAATCGGGGGATTGTTTTATATCATATCCGGCGATTATGTTTATATCATCTTTTTCATTCGCCGCGCGGACAACCGCATGACCCATCTTGCCGCAGATTCCGCATAAGAGAATGTTTGTCATCTGTATCACCTCATAAAATTTAAAAAAGTATAGTTTTCGGCTTTTGCCGCAATAACAAAAGCCGAAATAAAATTATTCGATTATATCATTGTTTTTAAGACCGTATTCGGTCAGAACATTTTCGAGTTTAACAAGATTTTCAGGAAGCATATCGCAAAGCGGCAGTCTGAAAATTCCCACGTTATAGCCAAGCAGGTTCATCGCCGTCTTAACGGGAACGGGGTTGACCTCGATAAACAAAGTCCGTGCGAGCTTTAAGTATTTAAGAAACATATCCCTTGAACCGTCCGTATCACCGTTGAAATACTTTTCGCAAATATCGTGAGTCTCTCTCGGGGCGATGTTCGCCATAACCGAGATAACACCCTTTCCGCCGAGCGAAAGACACGGAACAATCATATCATCGTTGCCCGAGTATATAACAAGGTCGGTCTCGGCGGCAATCCCTGCCATAAATCCGATGTCGCCGCTTGCCTCTTTGATTGCGTTGATGTTCGGAATCTCATCTAATTTTTTAAGCGTCTCTACTGTAAAGCCAAGCCCGGTACGGCTCGGAACATTATAGAGGATAATCGGAATGTTAATGCTGTCGGCGATGGTCTTGGTGTGAATATAAAGACCATGTTGCGTGGTTTTGTTATAATACGGTGTAACCACCAAAACTCCGTCCGCGCCGACCTTTTCCGCATATTGGCTGAAATCCACAGCGTGGGCCGTGTCATTGCTTCCTGTTCCGACAATTATCGGAATCCTGCCTGCCGCAATTTCAACCGAGCGGCGCATAACCTCTTTATGTTCATCATCGGGCATGGTCGATGCCTCGCCGGTCGTGCCGCATACTATAAGCGCGTCCGTCTTGTTTGCTATATGAAATTCAATCAGTTCGGCGAGCTTATCAAAATCAACGCCGTCTTTTGTCATAGGTGTGACAAGTGCAACGCCCGAACCTGTAAATATTGGAGTTTTCATCAAACTTCCTCCTTATTAATAATTAGCGTTCAAAATATCCTTTTGCCGCGAGCAGCTCCGCCATAAGAACTGCTCCGCCTGCCGCGCCTCTGAGGGTGTTATGTGAAAGGCAGACAAATTTATAATCGTACTGTGAATCCTCGCGCAGACGACCCATTGAAACAGCCATACCGCCCTCTAAATTTCTGTCGAGTCTCGTCTGAGGACGGTCGGGTTCTTCGAAATAGTTAAGGAACTGTTTCGGTGCGTGCGGAAGGTTAAGCTCTTGCGGAACACCGCTGAAATCCTTCCAAGCCTGTTTAATCTCATCGATTGACGGTTTGTTTTCAAAGCTTACGAATACCGCAGCCATATGTCCGTCCGATGCCGGAACGCGCAGACATTGAGTCGTTATTGCCGGGCCGTCGGCATCGACAATCTTGTCGCCCTCGATGTGTCCCCAAATTTTAAGGGGTTCAATTTCGCTCTTTTCCTCTTCGCCGCCGATGTAAGGAATAACGTTATCCACCATTTCGGGCCAGCTTTCAAAGGTCTTGCCTGCGCCCGAGATTGCCTGATATGTGCAAGCCAAAACCTTTGTAACGCCGAACTTCATAAGAGGGTGAAGAGCCGGTACATAGCTTTGAAGAGAACAGTTGGATTTAACCGCGACAAAGCCGCGTTTTGTACCCAGACGTTTTCTCTGTGCGGCGATAATTTCGGCGTGTTCGGGATTGATTTCGGGAACAATCATAGGAACATCGGGTGTGTGTCTGTGTGCCGAGTTGTTTGAAACAACGGGGCATTCAGCCTTTGCATACGCCTCTTCGAGGGCGCGGATTTCGTCCTTTTTCATATCAACGGCACAGAAAACAAAGTCAACCTGTGACGCAATCTTGTCAATATCCGCGGTTGCGTCAAGAACCGTCATATCCGCAACGTCACTCGGAATGGGAACGGTCATTGACCAGCGATTTCCGATAGCCTCGGAATATTTCTTTCCGGCGCTTCGCGGTGACGCGGCGAGAACTTTAAGGTTGAACCACGGATGTTCATCAAGCAGCGTGATAAAACGCTGTCCGACCATGCCCGTTGCACCTATTATGCCTACGTTGTACTGTTTTCCTGCGCAGTTTTTAACATCTGAATTACTCAAAATATATTCCTCCTGTAACAGCCGTAACCGCAATTAATCGGTTTTGAAAAGCAAAACATCGGCAAATTTCGGTTACTATATTATTCATATGTGAAATTCATCTTACACTATAATATTATATGTTATTACGGCGGATATGTCAAACGTTATTTTGGTAAAAAAGCAGTTATTTATAAGATGTTTTTGGTGATTATATATAAAATCTTGCAATTGTAATTAAAATTTAATAAATCGGCATTACTTTTTTTAAAAATTGTACTGGAATTTGTCATATATTTGTGCTATTATATATATTGAAAAGTTATAAGGACTTTGAAATATGAAGATTTCGCTTTGAAAATATTCAATCAAAAAGAAAGGATGGTTTAAATGAACATCTTTGGCAGTTTTGGTTTCGGACGAATCGGCGGCAAAAAGAATCGGCGCGGCTTACATAAAATTATGGCGCTTGTTTTGTCAATTTCGTTTTGTGTGTGCGCCATTTCGGTGTGCACGCCCGTATTTGCGGATTACAGTATTCCGTCATATCTGAGAATAGGGCTTTTTTACGGCGCGAACGAAAAGAGCGAGGTTACTCTGTCGAGTGAACACGGATTCTATTTCGGTACGTATTCGGGAACGGACTTCACCCAGACGGGAAGCACGAACGCAAAGGAAATAAAGGTAGCGTTCACCAACGGCGGCGTTGCGGCAACCTCGGGCGGCTCGGTTGTGTACAAAGCCGATGACGCCGCGGTCGGTCTCGGCGTTTTTCCGACAGTGGGCGGAATGGAACGAAGATTAAAAATAGACGGCATCGAATATCGCGGCGGACTTGATTTCAAGACCGTGAACGGAAAGAACGTAATAACAAACGTTGTGTTTATGAACAACTATCTCTATGGCGTTATATCGCGCGAGATGAGTCCGTCATGGGCACAAGAGGCGCTTAAAGCACAGGCGGTATGTGCGCGGAATTATGCGGCGAACAATCTCGGAAAGCATTCGGAATACGGATTTGATTTGTGCTGTAACGTTTGCTGTCAGGCGTATTCGGGAACAAGATATGAAACGGACAAGTCTTATGTCCCGGTTGACAGCACAGCAAACCAAATTCTTACATATAACGGAAAGCCGGCGCAGCTTTATTATTCGGCGAGTGCGGGCGCGAGAACCGAGGACGTTAAAAACGTATGGGGCAACAGCGTTCCGTATTTGATAAGCGTGGACAACAGCTATGAGGATACGGCAAACGTTCCGAACGGAATATGGACAGGCTCTCTGACGCGTGACGAGGCGACAACCATTATGCGCAACAAGGGATATAATGTAGGAAACGTAACATCGATAAAGGCGACAGAATATTCCGAGAACGGACGCGTTTTAAAGCTTGAAGTGATGGGCGATAAGGGAACAAAGGTGTTTGAGCGCGAGGCGTGCCGAACGATATTCAACACCGTTACCAAAAGCCAACAGTTTACTGTATCGGGAAATAACGAGGGACAGAATATTCCGACCGTTCAGGTCAGTGACGGCAACGACATCACGCCCAAAAAGGTGAATGAGATTGTAATGCTCACCGCCGCAGGGCGTGCAACGCTTGAAGCAAAGACGCTTTTTACTACGAACGGAACATATCAGAAACAGTATGATATTACCGAGAACAGCGGTGCGGAGAATACGGGCTTTGTGTTCAACGGAACGGGCTGGGGTCACGGAGTCGGAATGAGCCAATACGGCGCAAAAGGAATGGCGGAGGCAGGATTTTCGTATGTTGACATACTCTTGCACTACTTCCCCGGTACGAATTTGGAAAACGCGTATTGATAAGACGTAGGGAATGGTTCTAAATCGTTCAGCGGTGGATTTATCAAACGAGATGTATACAAAAAATATAAGGTTCACGAAAAATGAGGAGTGTACCCGAAAATTTGACGATGCAGAGGACGGTTCTCGTCTGCCGACTCGGTCAAACCGCAAAACGATTGCCATCGGCAATCTGCGACCTCGACGTCGCAAGTACAAATGAACAAACGGAATAAATTATGCTGAACAAACGCAACGAACAAAATTAATTTGATTTTAATATAACAAAAGCGGCGTATAATATTCGCCTGTGATAATAACCAAAGGAGAATCGGAAACGAAAATGACAACAAAGGATTTTTATTATGACCTTCCGCCGGAGCTGATAGCGCAAACGCCGCTTACCGACCGTTCCGCGTCAAGGCTTTTGGTATTGAACAAAGAAAGCGGCGAAATTTCGCATGAGCATTTTTATGATATACCCGCCCATCTCAAACCGGGTGACTGTCTTGTTATGAACAACACAAGGGTTATCCCGGCGCGGCTTTACGGATGTAAAGAGGGAACGGGCGGAAAGATTGAATTCCTGCTTTTAAAGCGTCTTGAACTTGATAAGTGGGAGGTAATCCTAAGACCCGGCAAGAAAGCAAAACCCGGCAGCCGCTTTGAATTCGGCGGCGGACTTTTGCGTGCCGAGGTTTTAGAGGTAATAGAGGACGGCAACCGTATCGTCAGATTTGAGTATGACGGAGTATGGGAAGAAATCCTCGACAAGCTCGGTGAGATGCCCCTACCGCCTTATATCAAGGAAAAATTAAGCGACAAAGAGCGGTATCAGACCGTCTATTCAAAGATAGAGGGCTCGGCGGCGGCACCAACGGCAGGCCTGCATTTCACAAAGGAATTGCTTAAAAAGATAGAGGATATGGGCGTTGAAACGGCGTATCTCACTTTGCACGTCGGTTTGGGGACGTTCCGCCCCGTATCGGTCGATAATGTCGAGGAGCATATAATGCACAGCGAATTCTATCAGGTTTCGCCGGAGACCGCCGAAAAGATAAACAGAACGCGAGAGCGCGGCGGACGGATAATCGCGGTCGGAACGACCTCGGTCAGAACTCTTGAAACGGTGGCGGACGATAACGGTCGAATGCGTGCCGCATCGGGCGAGACAAGCATATTTATCTATCCGGGGTATAAGTTCAAGGCGGTTGACGCACTTATAACGAACTTCCACCTGCCCGAATCAACGCTTGTGATGCTTGTGTCCGCGCTTGCGGGAAAAGAGAATATATTTAAGGCATACAACACCGCCGTACGGGAAAAATACAGATTTTTCAGCTTTGGCGATGCGATGCTGATTGAATAAACACTAAGGAGAGCAACAATGTTTAAATTAATAAAAAAATGCGGCTGTGCGCGCCGCGGCGAGTTTGAAACCGTCCACGGAACGATACAGACCCCTGTTTTTATGAACGTGGGAACGGCGGCAGCGATAAAGGGAGCGGTTTCCGCGCCCGAGCTTAAAAAAATAGGATGCCAGGTTGAGCTTTCGAACACATATCACCTGCATTTGCGCCCCGGTGACGAGGTTGTCCGCGATATGGGCGGCTTGCACAAATTTATGAACTGGGATGCGCCGATTCTGACCGACAGCGGCGGTTTTCAGGTATTTTCGCTTGCTAAGCTGCGCAATATAAAGGAGGAGGGTGTGTACTTTTCATCACACATAGACGGGCGCAAAATATTTATGGGTCCCGAAGAGAGTATGCAAATCCAATCGAACCTTGCGTCAACGATTGCCATGGCGTTTGACGAGTGTATCGAGAACCCGTGCGAACGCGATTATGCACAGCAATCATCAATGCGCACGGCGCGCTGGTTAGAGCGCTGTATCAAAGAGATGAAGCGTCTGAATTCCCTTGACGGAACGATAAACAAAAATCAGCTTTTGTTTGGGATAAACCAGGGCGGAACATATGATGATATACGAATCGAACATATGAAAAGGATTGCCGATATGAACGCGGACGGATATGCGATAGGCGGACTTGCTGTCGGCGAGAGCACCGAGGAGATGTATCGCGTGATTGAGGCGGTCGAGCCGTTTATGCCCGTTGACAAGCCGAGGTATCTTATGGGTGTCGGAACGCCCGTGAACATACTTGAGGCGGTTGACCGCGGCATTGACTTTTTTGACTGTGTAATGCCGAGCCGAAACGCGCGCCACGGAACGATGTTTACATCGGGCGGAATTATGAATATGTGGAACGCCAAGTATGAGCGTGACGACAGACCGATGGACGAGAACTGTGATTGTCCCGTGTGTCAAAGCTTCAGCCGCGCATATATCAGGCATCTTTTTAAGGCAAAAGAAATGCTTG
>ERZ825159.982-NODE-982-length-30718-cov-3.339660_pt1 | contig 30718 bp, 21 predicted proteins | sample MGYA00519932_ERZ825159 | MGnify/ENA primary metagenome ERZ825159 (study PRJEB31778, sample SAMEA3449191) | human gut metagenome | biome: human gut; feature: human-associated habitat; material: faeces | place: United Kingdom | collected 2010/2012 ...
TTATGGCAGACAGGATCAGTCGTGACAGGGATTTCCTGGCTCGTGTCTTCCAAGAAATCCTGGGTATCGTATGCCATGAAGATGGGGTGTCATTTGACGCAGGAAGTATCAAAATAGAACCGATTACAGTCGAAAAGAAATATCCTGGTACAAGATTCTATTTTACTGCCCATCTTGCTGATCGAACACGGAGGCTATAGCAATATGTATATGGATTCAATAAAATACAACGAAATCACCCAGGTTAACCGTGCTTCCCGTAAAGCATACGAGCAGATTCAGTCCGAAGGAATTAAAGATGTATATTATTTGTCCCGCGAAGACCTGAACATACCGTCCGATGGTTGGGTTGACTATGTGCACCCGTCCGACTTCGGAATGAAGCAACAGGCGGTTGTCGTAGAAAGAAAGGTACGGGAAATCCTGCATATTCCCCTTGGCTCCCTGACAACAACCATCCCCGTCACCCAACGCCGGGAACCGCATATGTACGAATGGCTCTCCCGTCACCGCGCTTTCCTGGAGCAGGTACGCAACCATCCGCCTAAAGCTGTAATCTTAGGCAATTCGATCACCCACTATTGGGGTGGCGAACCGGAACACCGTAACAAAAATGGACGGGAGACCTGGGAAAAAGTCATGCGTCCTGCCGGTTTCCAGAACTTGGGCTGCGGATGGGACCGTATCGAAAACGTGCTTTGGCGTATATACCATGGCGAACTGGATGGCTATAAGGCCGGAAAAGTCGTCTTGATGATCGGCACGAACAATTGCGGCCTGAACAACGACAAAGAGATCGTCGAAGGTCTCCGCTTCCTCCTTTCCGCCATCCGTCAACGGCAACCGGAAGCCTCCGTCAAAGTGATCGGCATCCTTCCCCGCCGCAATCAGGAACAATGGGTAAGGAACATTAACTTCGATATTAAGGAGATGGTGGAAACGGAAGGTTACGAATTTGCCAATCCGGGAACTGCCCTATTGCTGCAAGACGGCAAAATAAACGAAAGCCTGTTTATCGGTGACGGTCTCCATCCAAACGACAAAGGATATGAATTGATTGCCGGAGAGATCGCATCCTCCAACAAAAGTTATTGAAAAATAATCCTTCATTCCTTTATCTGTATACTGGAATATTTCGCATTCAGGTTATTACGGATGAAGGAAATGACATAATTCATTTTTCTGCCAGCAACTTTTAAGACCAAACAACCCAAGTCTTAACACAAAACAAACTGCTTCTTTTTCTTCCGCCAAATGTCGAACAAGTGTCTGACATTTGTAAAACGCTTGTTAGACTATTGAGAAACAAGCGTTTTACAACTGTGGGACAAGAACGATCATATTACTTACGAAATAAAAGACTATGAGACAAGGCGGTAGAAACGTGTAATCCGTCGTAGGCCAGATGGACATGAGGCGGCAACTCCTTCTCTACCTCCGCATGCAGACCAATGCGATGACTCATGTGGATCAGATAGGTTTCCTTCGGTTTTATCCTTTCGATATTAGCAAGGGCTTCTTCCAGCGATTCATGCGTAGGGTGGGCTCCCCGGCGGAGAGCTGTCAGAATCAGCACATCCAGGCCTTCCAGTTTGGCATACTCTTCTTCCGGAAGATATTTTACATCTGTCAAGTAAGCCATATTACCGATACGATAGCCGAAGATCGGCAGTTTCCCGTGCATCACCCGGACCGGCGTAACCGGGATTCCGGCAACCACAAAAGGCTCGTTTCCGATCCGGTGAAGTTCCAGGTTCGGAACTCCGGGATATTTATGGGCACGGAACACATAAGGGATACGTGTCTCGATAGCTTCCGCCACATTATCTTCCGCATATACATCCACTCCCTTTTCACGGCAAAAAGGGCGTAGGTCGTCCAATCCGCCGACATGATCGTAATGTTCATGCGAAATCAGGACCGCATCCAAACGATACGTCTTGTTGCGGATCACCTGCCAACGGAAATCCGGGCCACAATCCAACAAAATCCGTTTACCATCCGTCTCCACCAGTACGGACGTACGCAGACGCCAATCCCGTTTATCCGAACTGGTACACACCTCACACTGACAACCTATTTCGGGAACTCCGGTAGAAGTCCCCGTCCCTAAAAACGTTATTTCCATTTATCCTACATATTTTACCTCAGGCATAATCTCGATACCGAACCGGTCATGAACAGCCGTACGAATACTTTCGGCAACCAGTGCGATCTCGTGTCCTTTGGCTTCACCCAAATTGACCAATACCAATGCCTGCTTTTCATATACGCCGACCGCACCATGCGACTTGCCTTTAAAACCGCACTGCTCGATCAACCAGCCTGCCGGGACCTTCACCTTCCCCTCTCCTGCCGGATAGGACGGCATGTCCGGATATTGCCTCTTCAACTTTTCGTAATGGACAACCGGAATAACCGGGTTCATAAAGAAACTTCCGGCATTTCCCAACTCATCGGGATCAGGCAATTTTTGATGACGGATCGAGATCACGGCATCCCGCACAGCTTGCAACGTTATCTTTGGATATTTAGCCAGTTCCTCTTTCAAATTGCCGTAATTGACAGAAAACCGAGGCTTTTTGCTCAAACGTATATTTACATAAGTAACAATGTGCGGGTCGTTATGCTCATTCTTGAAGAAACTATCCCGATAACTATAAAGACATTCTTCATTTGTAAACATACGTTTCTCGAACGAAAGCTGGTTATATGTCTCCACCGTCTCGACCACATCCTTGATTTCCGTACCGTATGCCCCGATATTCTGGACAGCGGCTGCTCCGACTTCGCCCGGAATGCCGGACAGATTTTCTATCCCTCCCCAACCTTTGGAGACGGCATAAGCGACTACATCGTCCCACTTCTCGGCAGCTCCAATGCGAAGCAATACCAAATCGTCTGTCTCTTTCGCAACAGAGATACCTTTTATCTGCGAATGCAAGATAACCCCGTTAAAATCATTTATAAACAACAGATTACTGCCACTTCCGATATGCAACGACAAACATTCCTGAAAATATTCGTCCCGGAAGATCCGCCCCAGTTCTTCTTCATTCGTATATTCCATAAACCAACGGGCCTTCACCGGAAGGTGAAAAGTATTATGTTTCTCCAGCGAGTAATTCTCTTCTATTCTCATTTCGCGTATGTTTTATTTTGCAGGACAAAAGTAACGATAAATATCAAATCAATCAGCAGGTATATAAAAAAGCCTTTCAAATATAGCGACCAAAGGTTATTTAACATTTTTTGTTTCGCAAATCGTAACAAATGCATATACGTGTTGTTAAATAAGAAATGAACGCTGATTTCTTTATATGCAAAAGGAGATACAACATATCAATGAAAAGCGTACATTTGCCTTGAATATCATTAATTAAATAAAAACATTCATGAACAAAGCAGAATTGATTGAGGCCTTGGCCCAGAGATCGGGATTACAGAAACAAAAAGCGAAGAAACTATTGGAGGCTTATGTAGACATCGTAACAGAAGCTATGTCCCACAACGAGGAGATCGTATTGATCGGTTTCGGAACATTGATACCACGTCCTCAGACAGAGCGTTTAGCTCGTAACCCCAAAACAGGAACACCGGTTATGATTCCAGCCAGAACGACTGTAAAATTCAAACCGGGTAAATATTTGCTGGATGCAATTAACAAACCCGAAGAAAAGAAGTAAGACTTTTTACCTGACAAAGGGAGGCAATCTGAAAAAGGTTGCCTTCTTTTTTGCGACCTGTCCAAATTATGAGTAATTTCGGCGCCGGAAAAATGACAATTCAATCATGAAAATAGTTAATCTTGGAGAATCAAACTCGGTGTTAAACCGGTTTGTCGCAGAACTGCGCGACGTCAATATACAAAAAGACAGTATGCGCTTCCGTCGTAACATCGAGCGGATCGGTGAAATCATGGCTTACGAGATCAGTAAGGATTTCACCTACAGCAAAAAAGGTATTCAATCTCCTCTCGGGATAGCACCAATGAACACTCCCGACGATTCAGTCGTCATCAGTACGATCCTGCGTGCCGGCCTCCCCTACCATCAGGGTTTCCTCAGTTACCTGGATAATGCGGAAAATGCATTTGTTTCCGCTTACAGGAAATACAAGGACCGTCTGAACTTCGATATTCATATCGAATACATCGCATCTCCCCGATTAACAGACAAGACATTGATTATAACGGATCCGATGCTGGCAACCGGCAGTTCTATGGAACTGGCCTACGAAGCATTGCGCACCAAAGGCCACCCGGCGCATATCCATGTCGCTTCCATCATTGCCAGCAAGCAGGCAATCGAATATCTCCAGCGTAAAATGCCGGACGACATCACGACTATATGGGTCGCGGCTGTCGATGACGAACTAGATGATCATTCTTACATCGTTCCGGGACTGGGAGACGCCGGCGATTTGTCCTATGGTGAAAAAGAATAAGATATGAATCTAACGGGGTAAAGTAAACCAGAAACGGGACCCCTTCCCTATCTCGGACTCTACCCCGATTTTACCGCCAACCTGTTCTATTATGCTCTTACAGATCGAGAGCCCCAAACCTGTCCCCTGCTTGAAACTGTTTCCTTTATAGAAACGGTCGAATACATGTCGCTGCACTTCCGGCGACATACCGTCACCGGTATCCGTCACAGAAAACTCAATCTCATCCCAGCGTATCTCGTAACCAAGCAGGATCGTTCCTTTGCTGGTGTGTTTGATGGCATTATTAATAAAGTTGGATATGATCTGTGTCAGCCTCACCTTATCACAACGCATGATATAGGAAGGCAAGTCCGGAACCACACAGAGCGCGACTTCAGCCGGTACTTTGATACGAATCGAAACGACCAGTTCTTTACATAGCTCCCGCAAGTCGACCTCGACAAGTTTCAATTCGATTATACCAGATTCTATCTTCGCCAGATCCAGCACATCGGAGATCAACTGTAACAACAGTTCATTGTTTTTTTGGATAATCTCGACAAACTGCTTCTTTTCCTCCGGATCGTCCGTATCGACCAACAACGTGGAAAAACCGACAATGGCATTCAGCGGAGTCCGGATCTCATGGCTCATATTGGCAAGGAATGCAGATTTCAAACGGTCGAGTTCTTCGGCTTTCTCACGCTGCTTCTGCGTTTCCTTCAGTTCGGTTATATCATAATTCACACAGATCATTTCAAGTCTGTCCGGATTAGTCGACTGGGTGTTCCGCATTACATTCACACGAGTCCAATGCCAACCTTCTCCATACTTCACCCTTAATTCCCGCCGAATACTATCACACTGTCCTTTTTTTACCTGTTCAAAGAAATTAAACATAACCTTCCGGTCTTCAGGATGGATCTGGCTATAAACACCTATGACTTCCAATAGCGGCACACCTTCTTTTTCTCCTAAATTCTGATACCATTGGTCGATAGCATACCCTTCACGAGTCAACAAATCAAATTTGGCATATCCAACTTTTGCAAAACGGCTGACCAGACTGAAGAAATGTTCAAACTCCTCGATACGGTTATATGCGACCGCCTTATCTGTATTATCAAGATTAATAAACATATAATTAATCAGATCTCCATATATGTCATACAACATGCAGACTTTTGTGAAAATATCGATCGTACCATTCTTCATTGTCGGATAGAACCCTTTGTCCTCAATTGTGTTAAATGAATAATCCATGTGAAAAGAGACTGGCTCCCGACTAATCAGTTTTTCTCGTATTTCATCATTAATCATAGGATTTTCAAAGATATTAAGCCCCAAAACAGACTCTTTGGAAGGAAGGCCGAATATCTCGACATCCATATTATTCAAATCCACCAGATAGCCCTTCTTATCATACAACTCTATTCCGACCGGTATGTTGGTATAAATATTCCGAAGTAACTTTTCACTATGGTCCAAAGCTTCATTGGTACGGGCCATCTTCGTTATTATACTAATGATATTGGAAATAGACGACAACCATTGATAGTCCTCCAAGCTCCACATACGATACTTATCTACTATATCGATTCCCATATACCCCCAAGACTCACCTTTGATTATTAATGGAATTAAAATCAGAGAACAGGTTCGACGCGCTTTCAGGTAGCGCTTCTCCTCAACCGCTTCAGGAGGTAATTCATCCAGATTATTAATTAGGATAGGATATAAATTCCGTATTTTATGTGTAGACCAAGGTAACGTAGCAACCGGAATGTTTTGCAAAAACGGACGGACAGGCTCAACTCCCTCACTACACACCTCATATGTGCAGCCAATCTGCTTCTCATCCTCATATTCCATAATGTATACACGCCCCTTCGTATCGATCGAAAATAGAACCTCCGTAAGAGCCAAATGGATCGATTTATGCAAATCATTTGTCTGGATAAAAGAATGTAAGGCATGGGACAAACTCCCCAAATGCCTGAGAACACTATCAACCTGTCCATTCACGACAGGTCTATTCTCCTCCATTTCACTAAAAGGAATCAACTGTAAAATACCCAATACGGTCAACTTGCCATCGGAAGCCTTTTCACGTTTATAAATTTTTGTACGGACGAACCTATAACCATAGCAAGTCTTTATAGGGAAGATCTGTTCGTATATACCAATACCTTTAAAGAAAGCAAATTCGTTAGCGATACGATCCCGATAGTCTCCACGGATCAACAAAAAGAAATCTACTATGGATATTTTCGGACCATCCAACTCCAAGAGACTAATCAAATAGTCAGAACAGATATAACATCTTTCTTCAAAATCAGCTTTCCACCAGCCAACCTGAGCATTGTCTAATATTAATTGATACTGGTCTACATCCATGAATACGACTTCTTTATTATCCTTCATACAAAAGTCGTTATAATAAACCGAACCAACAAATTTTATTTCCCTTAATATTCAAGGATTTTCCACATACATTAATCATAAAAAATAGCAACATAAGCTAATTTCTGCTTATGCTGCTATTTAACTATAGATAAAAAAACGTTATTTCAACTCTTTAATGCGAATATTACGGAACTTGACAGGAGAGCCATGACCTAAGAAACCGATATGTCCTTTCTTATTGAACAGGCCCGGATGTTCCTTATGATCGGCAGTACCGTTCTTTGTCGCTTCACGGATATTGCCTTCCATGATTACCACCCCGTTGACCGTTACCTTGATGTTATCCCCATTAGCTACAATTTCTTCATAATTCCATTCACCCGCAGGTTTAAACGCACTATGATGTTCCGCCTTAGCCGGGATAATTCCATAAACGGAACCGTGATGCTGCAAAGGAGTAATATCCTTATAAATCGGATGTTCGCAATCCAGAATCTGGATTTCCATACCAACATAAGCGGCATCCCCTTCCATCGGGGTACGGATACCGACACCGTTATTAGCACCCGGCGTCAACTGGAATTCGAAACGGTACACGAAGTTGCCATACTCGTCTTTCGTATACAGGTTTCCACCATAGCTCTTGCTCGGTATCATGGAAATGCAACCGTCTTCCAGGGTATAATCAACCGTGTTACCTGTCCATTCATGCATATTCGTACCGTCAAACAGAACCTTAAAACCTTCCTTCTCTTCTTCGGCTGAAAGTTTGAACGGTTCCTTGCGTTCGAGTTCTTTTACATAAATATTCCGGTAATAAACCTTGCTGCCATGAGCCTGCAATTCAATCTGTTCGACCGGGAAGATCGGGAGCTTGCGATCCCAATAGTTTTCCAGAATCACATCATCCACCACTTTCTCTCCGTTCAGTACGACTGTCACACGGTCACCGACCATCTTGATGTAAAAGCTGTTCCATTCACCCAGCTTATTATCGGCCACTTTCGTCGGCTTGCTCTCGTTCATCTGGTTGTTGTATAATCCACCGGAACCGACTTGCGCTCCTACGTTTACACGCGAAGTATCCCATATCTGCACCTGAGGCGTACCACGCAAGTAAATACCGGCATCCGCTTCAGGACCGGCCGGATCAAGCATCCAGTCCACATACATTTCAAAATCACCGTATTGTTTTTCCGTGCACAGATTGTCACCCTTGCCATTGAATATCAGCATACCGTCTTCCACGCTCCAGCCTTTACGCATGACCTCATCGGCTTTCGCCTGCTCTTTGGCCAACTGTCCCGGTTTCATCTTCGCACGGGCAATCGGATTCTGTACCAAACCTTTCCAGCCGGTCAAATCCTTACCGTTAAACAAAGAAACGAATCCTTCGCCTTGCGGCATCTCGGCCAGATGTTTCTTGATCGCTTCTTTTTGATAGCCGGCATCCGGATTGTCAAGCACCTCCATTACCTTATTCAACAAAGCACGGACATTTGCCCCCATATACTCCTTATTACCCAAAGCAATATTCATGACTGCATTGGCGGCAGCCTGCTGTACAGGTTTCTGATCCAGAAATTCACCGGCATACAGCATACCCAAGAATGTTCCGGTTTTTTCAATCTGTTGTAAAATCGCGATCTTCTGTGCATCCGTTTTGGCAATTTCCATTGCCTTACGCAAGCTTAACAAACGGTTTTCACCTGTAAATGCCGGATTGGAAACCAGTTTCACATAAGTAGTGAGAGCCGGATCAAAATAGTTGGACGACGGGCTTTCCTTACAGATCGTATATAATTCGTCCGCCACTTCAATACCCTTCCAGTTCAACAGGGCTTCGAAGGCTGCATCCCTTTTGACACCCGTATTAGAACGGAAACCTTTCACGACTGTCGCCAGCGCATCCGGTTGTCCGGTAGAAGCCAACACCAGATAATACAAATAATCTTTATTGCCGGCCTGCAACATACGACGTGTCACCGTTTCGACCCGGTCGGCAACCGGAAGAGAGGACAATGCTGAAATAACAGCCCGCTGCATGGGAGGAACAGCCAATGCGTCAGCCGTTTCCAGCATACCGCACATATTGGTTATATCACGTTCTCCCACTACATCCTTCAAAGCCACATAAGCCGCGGCTTTCACTTCTGGAGAGCCTATCTGTATCTGATCAAGTACGGTATTGATATTGGCAGTAGCTTTGCGCATGGCCAACAACTCAAGTCCAGCTATTTTTCCCGCATTAGCAGCAGAAGAGACGGCCTTTGCCACTGCCCCGTCGATATCTCCAGGGAAGGCAGCCAAAGCATCCTGTCCCAACAGGACGACTTGCTTGTCATTGCTCTTCAGCAATTCGGCCAACGAAGGAATATAGGACTTATCGCCTATCTTCACCAATGTCCAGGTTGCAGCCTGCTTCACGTCAAAGTTAACATCACCGAGCTGCTCCAACAGGATCTGCTTGGCAGGAAGATCGAAACGAATTTCCAGATTCTGGATAATGTCATGTTTGACAGGTTTCTTGGCCTCGCGTCCGATCCAGTTCAAGATGTCTATTTTCAGTTCCGGTTTGGCTTTAGGAACCATTTTCATAAGTTCTATATACAACTCTTTATCTGCAAAACCGGAAGCATAGCTCAAAGCCGCATTCCGGTAGTTCTTGCTCGGATCTTTCATGGCAGCAATAACCATCTTAGATACTTTAGCCGGTTCCTCGGCTGCTAAAAGTATTTGCAAGGCAGCTTCCCGTGTCTGCTCCTGTCCGGCTTTAGCCGCTGCTTTCTGCAATTTCTTTGCAGCTTTCATCACCGCATCACGATCACTCTGGACCAATCGCTTCAACAAAGCGATATAAGCTTCGTTGGCACCAGTCACTTCCATCGTGTAACCGGCATTCTCGGCCGCTTTTGCTAACACTGGCAATGAATTAGAACTTCCGACACAACTCAAGGCATACAATACCTCTTTCTGCGTATTCGGATCAGACGCTCCCTGCAATACCAACAAAACAGGTTCAGCCCCATCCACCCGGGCATCGGTAATCGCACGGATCACATCCTTTTGTGTTTTAGAAGAACCGGTACGACTCTTCAAAGCAGCAACCAATGCCTGACCTGCTTTTTGACTGCCATTAGAAGCCAGCGCACGAGCGGCGGGACCGCTCAACGACTCATCGTTCAGATAAGAAGCCAGTACATCTATACATTCGTCTTTCCCCAACATCTGAAGTTGGCGGATAATAAACGCTTTTGTTTCACGCTCGTTCACCATTTCCAAAGCCTTCAGATAAGCCTTTGCAGTCACTAACCGGGCATTCTCCTCCCCTTTCGCCATGACATAATGCGTAAGACCGCTCAAAGCGTAGTCGACATTTGCGTTACTGCCTTTGCCCGGAGCATTTATCATGTTTACCAACATCAGAACACCTTCTTCGCCGGTAGAACTCAAATCACCAATCAATTTATTGTACGCCGCTTGTTTCGCCGCAGGCATCTGAGCCAACACATCGGCAGCGGTCGTTTTGGCCGTACGGTTGGCCGGAGTCTGCGCCATCAGCATGCTTCCGCAAAGCAACAGGGCAGCTATTGAAATATATGCTTTTCTCATATTATTATCTATTTATGTAATTGTCAATTGTTAATTATCAATTGTCAATTCGTTATATATTCCAGGGTGCTCTCATCGGCTGGTCCAGCAAACGATTTGCAGCCTCGTCGTCAATAAATTCAAGTTTTACAGGATCGAAATTCAGCGTCCGGTTCAAACGCAGAGCCACTGCTCCCATATTGACAATAGTAGCCGAACGGAAACCATTCTTTTCGTTCAGGGCGAAAGGCTGGCGTGTCTTCACACATTCTATAAAGTCCGTAACCTGAGGTTCGGGTTCGGGGAAATCGGCAAGTTTCCTCTCCCAATCGGGAATATCGCATACAAAATTTTTATAAACATTACCCTTCGGTCCGGCAATATACGGCGTATTCGGATCACCGAAATCACCACCCCAAAGGACAATCTGACAACCATCGTCATACGTGTAGGTAATGGAACGCCAAGTACCGACAGCATCCGGATGCTGTTGCGGGGCATCAACCTCCACTTTAATAGGACTGGTATCGTCTTTACCTAGTATATATTGTACGGGGTCGATGTAATGCTGCCCCATGTCTCCGAGCCCTCCACCGTCATAATCCCAGTATCCGCGGAAAGTCTGGTGTACGCGATGCAGGTTATAAGGCTTGTAAGGAGCCGGGCCGAGCCACATGTCGTAGTCCAACTCTGCCGGAACCGGTTGCGGTTCGAGATATTCTTTTCCTACCCAGAAAAACTTCCAGTTGAAACCGGTATGCGCACTGATCGTCACCTTCAACGGCCATCCCAACAATCCGCTTTGCACCAGCTTCTTCAACGGTTTGACAGGAGTGCCCAGTCCATAGAACTGGTCTGTAAAACGGAACCATGTATTCAGGCGGAACATACGTCCGTATTGCTGTACGGCCTCCATCACACGCTTTCCTTCACCGATCGTACGCGTCATCGGCTTTTCACACCAGATGTCTTTCCCGGCTTTAGCGGCCTCGACAGACATGATACCATGCCAATGAGGTGGAGTGGCGATGTGCACAATATCAACATTCGGGTCCAGAATCAAATCGCGGAAATCATGATAAGCGGCTATTTTTTCCTTCACCAGTTTCTTTCCCAATTCAAGGTGATTTTTATCAACGTCACAAACGGCAACCAAACGTGTACCGGCATAATTGACATGGCCTCTTCCCATCCCTCCGGTACCAATAATACCTTTAGTCAATTGATCACTCGGAGCGATATACCCATTTCCCAATACGTGACGCGGCACAATCGAAAAGAGCGCAACCCCTCCAAGAGTTTTCAGAAAACCTCTTCTGCTTGTTCTCATAGTAAATTATAATTTATATAGATTAGCAACCTATTATTTTAATAATATAAATAATATCTGACAAATATACAAATTATCTAATAATCCTTGCAGATATTCACGTGTTTTTATCACATAATCATGTCTTGCACCATTCAATTCGCATTCAATAGTCAATGCTCCTTGAAATCCTTGCTTCTTCAGTTCTGCGATGACAGCCGGGAAATTCACCTCTCCGGTAGGAATGGGTACTTCAGCTCCCAATTCATACGGATTGTTCGGGTCCGGATATCTACCGTCTTTAGCATGGAATTCCTTGATAAGGCTGCCGAACTGCTTCACGGCATCAAGAGAATTCGCTTTTCCGTACATCAATAAATTAGCCAGGTCGCAATTGATAAACACATTACCAGTAGCGATGTCTTTAATGGCACGAATCAAAGTCGTCGGCGTTTCCTGTCCGGTCTCAAAATAGATCATCACACCGCGCTGCTTGGCATAATTCGCCAAATCCTGCATGACCTTGATAAAATCTTTATATTGTTCGGAAGAGGGATCTTCCGGTATAAAACCGAAATGAGAGTGCATAGCGGGAATTTCCGCCATTGCACAGAAATCAATCATTTCATGATATACTTTAATTTTTTCTGCCCGTTCTTCTTTTGGCACCAGACCAATCGTAGCCGGCCCCTGGCGAAAATTCCAAACACAATGGCTTCCGGGCACACCGACAACCGTTGTTACCTTTATATTATGTTTCTTGGAGGCTGCCTTTACTTTTTCAGCAAAATCTTTTGTAAACTTGTTTTTCTGATAATTAAGTTCACAAGAACCAAATCCCTGATCATGCAGATCCTTAAAGCTTTTATCTACATCGCCCAAGTCATATTGGATAACCCCAATCGTTATCTTATCCTGAGCCATCATTCCGGAACACACAAACAGCAATGCAAAAATCAATAAAGAGAATTTAGTTTTCATCATCTGATATAGATTAAGTTATAAATAAAGAAAATTAAAAAGAGGGACAACCAAAGGGTTGTAAGTCTTTTTGGCCTCCCTCTTCATTTATGAAAAAACAAAAGTAATAATTTATTCCATTGTCGGATTAAAAGTTCCGCCCCAATTATTGTTTTGTTCGAGATTCGGATTTTCCAATATTTTACTTTCTTGGATTGGAAAGAAATAATAGGATTCTTGAATTAAGAATTTATTTTCAGCAATAGCACTGATAGGAACCATTCTAAGAACATATTTGAAATTTTCAGGAGTCAACAAATAGGAATTCGCTTTTCTCTGAGCCTCTGTTATCGTCATTTCAGATCCATCTTCATTAATAGCAATCGCTTCAATTCCATATTTTTGTAATCCATTTAATTGCATCATATTACGAGTTCTTCTAAGATCCATAAAACGATGCCCTTCAAAACAAAGTTCCACATTACGTTCATCCAAAATTGCCTGTCGAATTTCTTCTCGACCACCAACTTTTAATCCATACAATCCATCCTCTCCGGCTTCGATCCCTGCACGCTTCCGGATTTGCTTCAACATATCAACTGCAACATCCCGGTGCCCCACTTCATTAGCCGCTTCTGCATAAATAAACATAACTTCTGCTAATCTCATAAATGGATAATCATGATCAAAAGTAGATACCAAATCTTGACTCAAAGAAACATCAGAACCTTTACGGACATACATCCCACTAATAACGTCATTTTGCGTAGCTGTACTTCCTACATTCGGATTAATTCCATATGAATCCTCCCGAACAGCAATCCCAACAGATGTATATTGACGGTATCCAGTCGATGTACCAGATACGGGATACAAAGCTGCGTTATATAAAATACAATCTTCAAACCGAGGATCTCTATTCATCCAATATCTCTGTAAAAAAACATCCTCATTTCCTACATAATACTTGCCAGTTGGATCATCAAAGCTTTTACCATCTAACATTGGAAAAGCTTTTACCATATCCCAAGTTGGCGTGTTATTAGCATTACTCCGACTCAATGAAGCCGGTCGAATCGTATTCTCCCAACCTGCAGTTTTATCAGGATTACTATATATAATAGGAAATACAACCTCCGAGTTCCCATCCACAAGCCAATTGTCACTATATTTATCGGTCAATTTAATTCCTTGAGAGATACAAAAATCATAAGCTTCTTTTGCTGCCTCATATGCTTCATTCCAATACTTATTATCATATCTATTTGAAGGATTAAATTGCGGAGAAGCTTTATAAAGTAACATTTTCGCCTTATAAGCCTTTGCAAAGCACTGATCTATACGTCCATAATCATTTCCTTTCGCTTTTGCAGGAAGCAAACTAATAGCATCATCCAGATCTTTTATAAGCAAATCAAAACACTCAGCTGTAGAATTTCGAGTCACAAATAAATCGTCCTTATCTTTATCCTGTACTTTTGTAATATAAGGCATTCCCCCATGATAAACAATCATTTCACCATATTGATAAGCTCTCATAAAAAGCATTTGTCCTGTCAAGCTATTTTTTACAGACTCAGAACAAGTCCCTTCAGCAAGATACTCTATTCCTAAATTTATATTACGTATATTCGTATAATTCCAACGTTTATAGCCACTACCAGAAGTCGTAATCGTGCTTAACATAAAAGGAATACCTGTCTGTTGTTCGGCCGTATTATCTGCACCAGTATCCCAACCTTTAAAAATATCTCCATAAAGATCTGTAACATATGCAGTTGCCAAATTATCATCATTCCAAACCAATTCAGCATCATAATTCCACAAATTCGATATATCTAAGCTATTGCATCCATTAAAAAATAGAACGATAGCCAAACCGACTAATGAATCTTTTAATTTATTCAGTTTCATAATTTCAACTTTTAGAATGAAAAATTAAGTCCAAATGTAAATGATCTCATCAAAGGAAATGAATCATAATATTTTTGCTCCGGATCCATGAATTCATTCATGGCCGATATAGAAAACAAATTTGTTGCATTCATAAACACCTGAGCATGAAGTAATCCCAGCGGACGTAAGATCGAAGCTGGCAAATTATACCCTATATTCAAATTTTTTAAGCGAACATAAGCTCCATTACGCATCCAAAAATCTGTATTTCCATAACCCGACTCATACTGATTTTTACCGATCACCCGGGGATAAACACCATTTGGATTTTCAGGACTCCAACATTTATCACTAGTCCAAATTGGATAATAAGGACGAGTGTTTCCGCCATATTGCGGAATACCTTTAGTTGCATCACAACCAACTAGACGATCATAGCTACCCACTCCTTGGAAATGCATGTCGATTGTTATTCCTTTCCAACTAAAACTTCCCCCAAAACCATAATTAATACGAGGAGTTCCATTTTCACTTAGTAAATTATAAGCGTCATTTCCATCAATCTTTCCATCCGGTCCTAAAGAATAACCATCACCACGAGTATCTTGGAACAAAAGTCCACCCAAATAAGGATCTCGTCCATATTGTTTAAAACCTTTAGCAATCAACTCATCAACTTCTGCTTGATCTGTCAATAAATGATCTACCTTCAATCCTGTAATACGACCTGCCGACATACCGACCAAAGATAAATCCTTTAGATTTCCCGTCATGTAAATAACAGATTCGTCTAATACATCCCAACGATCTTTAGAATATCCGATATTCATATACAAAGAATAATTTATGCCATGTTGCACTTTATCTCTCCAAGTCAAAGTAAACTCCCCTCCTCTCCATGAACGTTCTGCATAATTTTCAGGGGCTAAAGAAGCACCATAAGTACTAGGCAAAGTAGTAGTTCGAGACCCCAAAATATCTGTTTCTTTCCGATAAAAGCCATCGATCGTTCCGCTCAATCTATTACTCAACAGAGTAAAATCTATTCCTCCATTAATTGTTGCCGATGTGGCCCAAGTTAAATCAGTAGTAGGCATACTACCCGTTTGAATACCATTTGCCAATCCTTTTCCAAACATATAACTACTTCCGGTAGTATACCTTTCTATGTATTGAAAATACCCAATCGATTTATTAGAAGTATTCAAATCATTACCAGTCGTACCATAAGAAGCACGTATTTTCAAATCATCAAGCCACTCCGAAGTATTTTCCATAAAAGCTTCCCTGCTAATACGCCATCCAAGAGAAGCTGAAGGGAAAAAACCCCATCGGCGATCTTTCGGAAACTTATTATTTCCATCATAACGAAATGAAAATTCTGCCATATATTTGGAATCATAATTATAAGTAGCACGTCCAATCCAAGAAAGATGCGAACCTAAATTTTCGGATTCATTAACAGAGACTGTCCGTCTTTCTGGATCTGTAGAAAATACAAACCACTGATCATAATCTGTCAAAGGATCATTAGCTGTAGCATAGATCGCTTCACCTTGACTTTCTGCTTGTTCAAAAGTAATCATTCCACCGACTTCATGTTTTCCGAATGAATTTTTGTAGTTTAATGTCCAGTCAAATTGTTCATTCCAAAACTGACGAGCACCATACGTTAAGTTCTCATAGTTAGAACCAAATGTATAAATATTATATTTATTCAAATCTAATGGTCCCGGTATAAATCTGTTATCAGGATCTCCAGACTGAAAATTATATGCTTTTTGATGAGACATATACTTCTTACGAGCATAGTCGTTTATAATGTAATTTCCCGTGATTTTAGTTGACAATCCCGGCAAAATTTTACCTAAATCAATATTTAAAGATAAAATTCCATTCACATTACGCCTACGTGTCTTAATATAACGGTCACCTAACACAACATCAGCAACATTCCAACCTTTAAAGTTGCTTACATCCGGATAAATTGGATAATCTGTTTTTTCATTCGCAGGAGTACCATCTAAATAAGCATAAGAAGGAACTGTTCTCAAACAATTAAATGTAGTCCGATAAAAATCAAATATATCTTCACTATCATCTCCACTTCCTGGCCAATTAAATCGTCTATCATCTTTTTGATATCCAGATATATTTGCATTCAAAGATATATATTTAGACAAATTCACTGTTAAGTTTGAACGGAAAGAGTATTTATTATTTTCCAAGTTTTTATAAGAGCCTTCTTCTCTGATAAAGTTGCCTAACACATAATATTTTACCTTTTCTGTTCCTCCTGTAGCACTAATAGAATGCTTCGTATTCCACGGATTCTGCCAAATCAAATCATTGACATTATAATCATGTGTTTTTGCATATTCCATCTCTTCTTCATTATTCGGTAAAGGCAACCCGTTTGCTTCAGCAACCAAATTCTGATACACCAATTCTTTATAAGCACTCATTTCATCCGAAAAAAGCTTACGCGTTGGCCTATTAAATGTGTAAGATCCTTGATATTCAAATTTAGGTTTACCCATTGCATCTGCACCAGACTTCGTTGTCACCAACACAACCCCATTTCCAGCTTTAGACCCATAAACAGAAGCTGTAGCAGCATCTTTCAAAAAACTAAGTTGGTCTATTTCATTTGGCTCAAGAGCATCAAATGCGGCCTTATCCCTAATAATCCCATCAATAACAAACAACGGATCTCCGAAGCCACCACGCATACGGATTTCAGAACTAGCCCCCATAAAGCCAGAACTTCCAACAATAGTCAACCCAGGAGCACGTCCAGCTAACGTATTTGATAAATTAGTTGTTGAAATCGTTGAGAGCTCTTCCGTTTTCACATTCGTTATTGCACCAGTTAAATTAACCTTTTTTTCAACACCATATCCAATTACAATAACTTCATCCAATTTCTGAGTATCCTCAAGCAGTGTTATCTGATAAGAATTTTGTCCTCCATCTATCTTAATTTTTTGATCTATATAACCAATATATGAAATAAGTAGAATTGCCCCATTCGATATTCCATTCAGAACGAATTTTCCATCTACATCTGTTATTGTACCAATTCCTTTGTTATCTTCAAGCGTAACATTCGCACCGATTATCGCTAAACCTTCTTTATCGACAATCCTTCCTGATATTGTGTGTTTTTCTTGCTGTACTCCATTTTGTGCAAACTCTGACCTCTTTATTTTTTTTACACTATCATCCTTCAGAAATACACGATTATTTACTATTTTATAAGAGATCCCTGTATTCTTAAATACCTCTTTCAGAACATTTTCTATATGTTCATTTTTAAGATTAACAGAGACTTTGGAGATTTTCTTATTTAATAAAGTCTCATCATAAGAAAATTCATACCCAGTTTGTTCACTAATACTTCGTATGACGGTACCGACTGTCGTTTGATTCAAGGCCAGTTCCAGATTCACATACAAAGAATGCGCATCGCTTGTCGCCATAGCGGGCGATGCAGCTGACAAAAACATTGCTAATGTAGCAATTGATGCATTTTTAATCATACATGTGATTCAATAATGTTAGTACTAAGTTTTTAAGTTTATAGTTTTCTTTTGTTGTGTGTGTTACTTTTCTAATCAGTCATTTCATCATAGGCATTCATTTTTTATTATTCATATATAAAGATTTCTTTCCCCTCTATCCGATATTGGATGGGAGCTAAATATTTCAAGAGTTTCAAGATGTCAGGCAAGCTTTCATCCTCATTGATCACACATCGGAACTTACGCTGGGCAAGCTTCGTTGATTCTAAATTTATGTTTACATTAAATTTTACGGAGAGTTGGTTAACTATTTCCCTCAACGTGACATTTTCGAAGACAAACTGGTTCAGTCGCCACGCCGTACATACATTCACATCCACAACCTCTGTGGCATATTCGTTCTTATTGTTGTCATATGTCACCTTTTCTCCCGGTGACATATCTAAAATGGGGTTCCACTGCTTATCGAGTAAAGCAACTTTACCTCTTGTTAAAACGGTTTCTACGTTTTGGTGTTTCTCGTCTGTTTTTACATTGAAAGCGGTTCCAAGAACCTTAATATTCACATAATTGGGAAACATATAGTGGGTACTGAGCATTCTTTGCAAGGAGAGCTTTCGGTTATTTTCGGCAAAAACCTCAGGTATCCTCAAAGAAGACCCCTCCTTTAACCAAACAGCCGATCCATCCGCAAGCACGATTTTTTTCACATCTTCCCCTTGTTCCACCCTGATCGTTACACAATTGTCCGGTTTCAGATAGCCCCATCCCACATAAGAAAAAGAGACAAATAACAAGATTACGGCTGCGTATCTCATCACAGAGCGAAGTATTTGAAATCGCCTTCTACTATTTATCTTGGCATTCAATCCATTCAATGCCTCTTCGATATGCTCAGGCGTATTATATTGAGTGAACTTCCACGAAACGCGAAGTTTCATCAATTCAGAGAAAACCTCCTCATTATCAATTGATAATTTACGCCATTCTTCCACCTGTTTCATTTCTTCAGGAGAAAGCATGTCTGTCAAATATTTTGCTAAAAGTCTATAATCAAAATCCATTTTTATTTCCTATTACTTATACTAAACGAACAACTTCAGAAAAATACGGAGCAAAAAAGCATTTTTTTCATACAATTAATGGGCAGTCATTCAGCAGGCAAATAAGACATTAATAATTAACCACTTACAACAAAAACAAAAGTTTCAATCTCAGGCAACCGGACAAACTAACTCGTTTCCCGTCGCAAACTAAGTCAAATCACCCGAAGAACTAAATGAAAACATATAGTAAAGTAGCCGTTAGCAGTTACTATCTATTACCCTTATGTAGTACTACCTATTGTCGATTGGTAGTACTATATAAGGACGATAGGTAGTACTACATATCAATAATATATTATATGCTTTGAGTTAGTTTACTATGACTTTCGAATTAGTTTCCGGCATGTTCCGTATTAATTGCTCCGTGAAAACGAGGAAACTCCGGACAAACCGCCGGAAATAAAAAGGTGTCGGTTCTATGCCGGTTACAAAGTTCAACCGACATCCTTTAATTAAATGTTTATTAGAGAGATACGAGCAAAAATGCCAGATGTCGGTTTCCTGTGTGTTTTTATTTATATTTTTACGCAAAATGAGACAAGTGCGATTACCCGGATCTCTGTCAGAGTAATCGCACTTATGCGAAGTGTAGCATTGAATGATGAAGATTACTTTGCCGTATATGACTTCTTTGTAACGACTTTACCATCCAAATCAAGAACCTCCAGATTCATCTGATCACCATTAGTCTCCACAGAAACCACACTGTTATTTGAATTTACCAATACCGGAAATTTGATACCGGCACTCGGTTCCTCATATTTGTTTCGATGGAGATGTCCGCATAGCATCAGATCCACTCCGAGTTCATTCAGGATAGGTACGAATTTCTTCAAGACGTCTTTCTGTCCATGCCAGATATTGAGGTCAGCAGAAGGAGGCATATGTGCAATGACAACTTTAAATTTAGCCTGCTTGAAATTTTCATTTTTATATAGTTCCTTCATCCATTCCACCTGATCCGTACGATAACCGTCATAATCGGTAATACCGCTGTACTCGATATCGGAATCCGGTTTGTCTTCCCCCGTATCCAACATTATGAAACATACAGGTCCTTGTCTGAAAAGATAATATAGGAACGGTTCTTTCGGAGAGAAATATTTCTGGAACGAAGTGGCGAACTCACCACGGGTTTCATGATTTCCGCGAGCGTAATACATAGGTTTCTCCGAAGCGAACAAATCGATGCTTTCTTTCATGAATCCATTAAAGATTGTTTGTTCGTCCTTAAATTCCGAAACCATATCCCCATTGAAAATAATCAAGTCTTTATCCTTGTAGTTCGCATTATTCAGCAGTTTCGTAATGATGTTTTCACGTCCGTGAATATCATTGATCATGACAAAAGAGGTTTCTTTTTTATTTGAATCGCACGTTGTAAACGTCAAAGCATTCTTTTTGTATACATCCGATGCTGCCACACGTCCGTATATGACATTAATCCCTTCATGCGACAACACTTCCTGAGAATAAATACGATAACGATAGGTTGTTCCGGGAGTCAACGCTTTTACCTTCACGGCATGCAGCAAGGAGGTATTTTTAACCCCATTAGTCGTATCGAAATACTTAGGCCGTTCTTCTCCATAATAATGAGTTCCGTCATTCGGAGCCAACTCTACCCAACCGATAGACGGTTTATCCGCTACCCAGACAATAGTTGCCTCATTCTCTTTTACATTCTGCAGATAAGGCCCGTAAAGGATCTTTATCTGCGCAGTTGCCACCTGAGTGGCAACTGCGAGTAAAAGGACATATATCAATTTTTTAATATACTTCATTGCAAATAAGTTTTATTGCATCTATTAATAACCATCGTTCTGGACCAATTGAGGGTTCGCATCCATTTCCGCCTGCATAATAGGCAGATGGAATTGCTTCTTGTCAAAATAACGAACTTCAACCAAACGGTCTTCACGAGAAGCATTCACATCGATCACGGCGCGACGGTCCGGATCCGGTTCATCATAGTCGACAGTACCACACAAACGATACAAGTCACCAGGCATAACAGTCTCTGCCACCTTCTTTCCGGTTTTGGCTCCGCTCTGGTCATACTCGTCCCAGCGAACGATATCTTCAAAACGGAAACCTTCACCAGCCAATTCTATCGTACGTTCCCTCCTTACCAGTTCACGTACTTTGGCCTGTGTATCATATTTAGAACGGTCAACAGCGATATGACCTCCGCGCAAACGTAACCGGTCGATGATGTTCATCGCTTCCTGCAAATCCTGATTCAGTTCGACCAAACATTCGGCTTTCGTCAACAATATTTCTGCATACCGGAAGATAATCGGGCACAAGGCATCGTCATTCATTGCAGCTGAATATTGTCCCTGGTTGGGATACAAATATTTAGCCCACAACATACCGGTATGGGAAGCATTATCCGCCGCCGTATAATAATCTTTATTCGAAGAGCCGTTCGGCAGCGTCTTGTCGAGCGTATTGAAAACCCGGGGTACATTATTACGCCCCACCCAATCCAATCCGGAATAAATAACCGTATTTTTCAATCGTGGATCACGATTGAAAAACGGATGGACCGGGTCATAACCGGAACCAGCTTCATCGATCAACTTGCCATCTGCCATTTCAAACATATCAACCATGTTTTGAGTCGGCACAAAAGAAGCCCAGCCACCATCCGAATTATTATAGAAACGGATCACATCACCATAAGCATAAGTCGTTTGGACATGTTCATAAGTACAAATAATTTCTTTTGAATTCTGTCCGGCCATAGAAAACATATTCAGAAAATCAGGATCTAATTCATACTGATTCAGAGCTATTACTTTATTGGCTGCATCCAATGCCTCCGTATAGTTGCCCCACAACAAATTGAAACGGGCGATCATCGAGAGGACCGTTCCTTTGGCAATGCGTCCTTTTTCTGCCGGTTTCTCCGCTATATGTTCGGCACTCCACATCAAGTCGTTCATAGCATGCTCCTTCACCTTTGCTTCCGGTTCACGCGGCAGTTTAGCATCGTCAGCCGTTGCTGGTACAAAATCCATAATAACAGCATCCCCATACCAAGTTGCCAAATAAGCATGACTATATCCCCTAATTGCCCGTACTTGCGCCAGAAAATCATTCTTCTCCGTTTCTGTCATGGCTGAAGCCGGAACCAAATCGATATTTTCAATTACGAAATTACAACGACGTATCGTTTCATACTGCCTCCAATAATTCGGAGCCGCAGTAGGAGAAACGCTACCTCTACCCATGTTTCTCATGTTAGAAGCATTCGTATAATTGAAGCCGATATCCGAATAGCTGTCTTCGTAGAAGATAAACTTCGATCCAACATAGTTATTGACCCACCAATTGTAGGCAGCGGTTACTGCTGCATCGACATCCTCGGACGTGTTCCAGAATGTGTTTGTCGTCAACTGATCTTTCGGATTCAAATCAAAAAAATCATCACAAGAAGTAAAGATACCTGTCCCGACCAAGCAAACAGCAAGACCTAATATATTTTTCAGTTTCATATATAATTCATTTAAAAAGTTACATTAATACCGAATGAATGGCTTCTGCTAATAGGATAAACATCCAAGTTTCCCGACGGCGACTCCGGATCAGCATTGAACGGCAAACTGTCGAATGTAAACAGATTTTCGCCTGTATAATAAATCTTCGCATTGGCTATTCCTAACTTATTCGTCCAACTCTTCGGCAACGTATAACCGAAATTGACGTTCTTAATACGCAGGTAATTCGTGTTCATACACCAAAAAGATGAATTCACGCGCTGAGGAGAACTGATCGAGTTTTCCTCTAGGAACAGACGCGGCCATTCCGCATTTGTATTTTCAGGAGTCCAGGCATCCAACCAATTCGTACTCGGATGTGAAGTATCCCCGATAAATGAACCGACGACATCTCTTGAGAAATAACGGTTTGTTCCAGTCACACCCTGCATAAATACCGACAAGTCAAAATTTTTCCAACCAGCACTCAGTGTCAAACCAAAAGTCGTTTTAGGCTGTTGCGTGCCTTTCACCACCCGGTCTTTATCTGTCAACTTTCCATCTCCATCCGCATCTTTAATCCGAAAATCGCCGCCTTTGAAAGGCAAAGACCATGGATTGCCATACTGTTTTTCGTAAGCGGCAGCCTCCTCGTCGCTTTTGAACAACCCATCTACTTCATATACATAAAAAGATTGATAGGGCTCTCCGATTCGATTAATCATATAGCCATCGATAATCTCATTGACCCCAGCCAAATCCAACAACTCATTCTTATTATAGGAGAAATTTGCATTGATTCCCATTCTCCAATCCTTATTGAAGGAATGATTCCAAGCAAAGCTTGCTTCCACACCACTGTTCCGTAAAGAGCCTTTATTGTCCTGATACGTCCCCGATATACCAAACGTATCAGAAACAGGAATATCCATAATGATGTCAGAGGTCTTACGATTATAATATTCGACACTCAGCATAAACTCGTTCAAGAAATTTGCATCAAAGCCGATTCCCCAGTTTGTCGAATTTTCCCAGGAAATAGTCGTCACCTTATGGCTTACAACCGTAATACCTTGATGAACAGAGCCGCCAAACGGGAAATTCTTTCCTATATATAACGTAGGTAAATAAGGATAATATTCATCCGATACGGCATCCTGGTTTCCGAGCAACCCCCAAGATCCTCTAAGTTTCAGTGACTGCAACCAGCCATGCGTGTTTTCCATAAAATCTTCTTCGGAAATGCGCCATCCAGCAGAGAAAGAAGGAAAATATCCCCAACGATAGCCTTTTGCAAAACGAGAAGAAGCATCGGCACGGAAATTGGCTTCCAAAAGATACTTGCCTTTATAGTCATAATTGAGACGTCCGAAATAAGATAACAAAGCCAGTTCACGGGAATAACCACTGTTCGTTTGTGTCGAAGAATCGCCACCGTTCAAATCGGTCACTTCACTATTCGGGAAACTTTTGCGGAAAGCGTATAAATTCCGATAATCATACTTCTCGATCTTATAACCAACCATTGCCTTGAAATGATGATCTTGGTTAAAAGTCTTGTCATAATTCAACAATGCATCCAACGTATAACGACTCCATCTCGAAATCGTTTCACCCAATTGATCAGGTCCATGATAATTCACATCGTCATACCAACATTCCTTACGATAATCTTTTGTTTCCTTTATATTCGTTACATAAGCACCTTGTAATGTGAATGTCAGCCCATCTATAATATGATAGTCAAAGGCCAGTATTCCAGAAAAATTTTGCAACAAATGATATTTCCGACTATTAATATCGACCCAAGCGGCAGGATTTCCATCTGAGATCGAACCGTAAGAACCATCTTCCTTCTTATACGGAATCCAAGGAGCTATACGGTCTGCTTGACGTATCAATTGAGTAGAACCGCCTCCATAAGACGCATTCGGTTCGGAATAGTCGTTATGAATAAAAGCCATGTTAGTCCTCATGGTAAATTTATCCGACAATTTGATATCCAGATTCGTTCGCAAATTAAATTGTTGACGATCCGAATTCCTCAATGTGCCTTCCTGCCCTAAGAAACCTGCAGAAGCCATATATTTCACATCTTCCGACCCACCACTGACATTGAGGCTATGTTTATGCATAAAACCGGTCCGATAAATATAGTCTGTCCAAACTGTATTCGGATGCCCATAAGGATCCGTTCCATCCTGAAATAAACGGAGATCTTCGTCTGTAAAACGAGGAGACGCCCCATCCTGTGTCAATAACTGATTATAAAGACGGGCATAATCATAAGAACTTAAGCGATCAATCAAAGTCGATACATTCGAAAAACTAACATTACCATTATAAGAGACTGTTGCTTTTCCGGCTTTCCCTCGCTTGGTCGTAACCAAGATTACCCCATTGGCAGCTTTAGAACCATAAATAGCGGCCGAAGCGGCATCTTTCAAAACCGAAATCGATTCGATATCATTCGGATCGATCGAATCGAAAGTTCCAGTTTCTATCCCATCCACCAGAATATAAGGGTTAGCATTGTTCAAGGTTCCGACTCCACGAACACGTATAGTTGACCCGTCACTACCAGGCTGCCCTGTTCCAGATGTTATCGTAACCCCCGGAGTCAATCCCTGGAGAGCAGAAGATACATTCGTCACCGGCCGGTTGATCAATTCATCTTTGCCAATTGTGCTTACCGCTCCTGTCAGGTTTACTTTCGTTTGTGTTCCATAACCGACAACAACCACCTCATCTAAATTCTGTGTATCTTCGTGAATTGTGATTTTATAATCGTTTTTTCCTTTCGCTACAGCAACCTCCTGATCTACATAACCAATATAGGAAATCATCAATGTCGCACCGTCTTCAATTCCCTCCAATGTAAAATCACCGTCGACATTTGTCACCGTACCAACACCAGCACTTCCTTTCACTATGACATTTGCCCCGATAACAGGAAGACCGGTATTATCGACAACCGTACCTCTGATCGTTCTCTTGACTTGTTGAACACTTGCAAAAGACACATTTTCTGTCTTTGCGTTATCTTGTAGGAAAATCCGATTATCGACTATCCGATAAGAAATATCCGTATTCTTAAAGACTTTCTTTAAAACACTTTCGATGTGTTCATTTTTTACACGGACGGATACTTTTGAAATTTCTTTACTTAAAATAGATTCATCATAAGAAAATTCATAACCCGTTTGCTCGCTGATACTTTGTATGACCAGACCTACAGTTGTCCTGTTCAAAGACAATTCCAGATTCACATACAAAGTATTCGCTTCATTTACCGCCATCGCAGGCGATGTTGCGACTAAAAATGCTGATAATGTCGCAATAGATACTTTTTTATTCATACCATGTGATTCGTTTTTGTTAGTACTATAAAAAACAGTTAACTTTTTACCGGATACACCCGTACCCGCCAATAACACTTCCCATACCGGACAGCATTTTTTTAATTAACCGCTGCAAAGGAATACCCCCGATATTACGGAACTGTTTACCTCAGATTACATTTCAATTTCCCATAGACATTCATTTTTTTGTTTGTTTTTCAGATATATAAATTTCGGAACTCTCAATTCGATAGGTAATCGGCGCCAAATAGCAAAGCTGCTCCAAAACATCCGGCAAGCGCTCGTCTTCATTGATCACGCAACGAAACCTGCGTTGAGCCAGCCTCGACGACTCGATGTTTACATTTACATTATATTTGATTGATAATTGATTGGCGATTTCACGAAGTGTAGTATTCTCAAAAACCAGTTGGTTAAACCGCCATACAGCACAGACATTCACATCGACATGATCCGTAAAACAGGTATTTTCATCCCAGGAATAGGCAACACGTTCTCCCGGATTCATTTCTAAGATTTTCTTTCCGTTCAAGGCATGCAAGCTGATACATCCTCTTACTAAAACGGTTTCTACAGACTTATTTCCAGCATTAACATTAACATGAAAAGAAGTTCCATGTACCTCTACTTTCACATAATCGGTAGCAACGATAAATAGTGAATTAGCATTCTTTGCGATGTCAAAGAATGCTTCTCCTTGCAAGGAGACCGTCCGGTTGACGGCACTGAATGACTGCGGTATTTTCAATACGGAATTTCCCCTTAACCAAACTATCGAACCATCATCCAGCGTTACTTTTTTTACGCCTTCACTATCTCCTAAAGCGATAGTCATATAAGTTTCCGGCTTAAAATAATTCCATCCGACAGCTGAAAACGAAACAAGCAGCAAGATAACAGCTGCATATTTCAACAAAGACCGGGCAATCCGGTAACGCCTTGCCCGGTTAATCCGGACATTTACCTTTTCCAAAGCCATATCTATCCGCTCGTTATCCGCATACTTTGCTGTATTCCACGAAAGACGCAAACGTAACACTTCAGAAAAAACAGTTTCATTCTCAGCCGACAAATCACGCCACCTCATCACTTCCTCCATTTCTTCCGAGGAAAGGCTGCCAATCAAATATTTTACTAAAAGTGCGTAATTAAACTCCATTTTCACCTTGTTATATTAGGCAAAACGACCAGCAACGAAAAACTACTGAGCTAAAATGATTTTTTCGTTCATCTTAATTTATCAAGCGTATGTGCCATGCGAAAGAAAAACGGCACAAAGCATATAATAATCATTTCTGGACATATGTCCCTTTAAAAACCGGAGCGCCAAATACAAAGACTCTCCACCGTGCGTTGCGGCATCTGGGTCTGCTCCGCAACTTCTTTAGCCGTCAGCCCTTTTATATAAGTAAGGATGAAAACTTCACGACGCTGCGCTGGCAGGTGCTCCAGTAATTCATACAAATGGCGATAAAAATCCTTAACGGAAAGCTCCTCTATAACAGAATCATCACCTTTCAATAGATTTTGATAATCTTCCAAATACTTCTCGTAAGTATGAGAATGGTATTTTTCAATCGAGAGGTTTTTCTTGAAATAGTCCAGACAACGAGTATAAGCGGATTGAAAAAGATAAGAATGGAAACCATCACTGACATATAGCTTTTCACGGTTTTCCCAAACATACAGAAAAACATCCTGAACAATATCCTCCGCTGCTTTTTGCTCAACCATAGAAGCAGTATAAGCCATTATCCGGGGATAATAGTAACGGAAAACACCATTAAAGGCTTCTCTATTCCCTTTCTTCAGTTCATACAATAAAGAAATATCGAACATACTACCAGCGATTTAAGACCATTCAATTAACATCCCACCCGCAAAAATAATAATATTTTTACAAACTTTGCTTATTTACAGACATTCTCCTTTAATAAAATGCAAGACAATGGTATTTTTTATACTTTTGTAGATAATACTTTAAAAACATGAATAATTTCACAAAATATATCTGTGCCGGATTGGCTATCGCCTTACTCATAATACAAGCGATTATGATTTGGGGATTATATGGAAACTTCAGCGGCTCTCTGAACGAATTGTCCGACTGCACAAGAAAGCAGCTACCGCAGCTAATCGACCTGTTCACGACAATGATTGTCACGAATTGGGTTATCATTGCAGCCCTGCTTTTCACCCTGTTCCGCCCGAGCAGAAAACAGGATAACTATTAACTTCTAGAATTTCTTTATCAGGAAAGACGGGGTTACCCTCAGATAAATCCCGGCAGAGAAACTGGTTTTGGCAAATGATTTATAGCCATTCTGCTCCGTACCGCGAAACACGACAGGCAAATGCTCATAGATATCCAAATCAATGCCAAGCGAAAAACCTTTTGCCAATTCACGCGAATACTCTAAGCCAAAGTAAACACAAGAAGGATCATCGAAGGTAAGACCTTCATCGGATGTCGAGACAGCTCCATAAAACGGACTGCCGAACATGGAAATAAACTGATGGCATCTCCAATAGGAAGTCTTCACACGGAAATCGTAAATACCGGCAGATGCACGTGCATACACACCATAGCCGTTATCGAAAGGCCACAACTTACCGGCCTGCTGATAATAGCCGGCAGCATCCAGTTCCACATTTACACTCTTGAATATCTTATGCCCCGTGTTCCACACTCCCCCAATTCCGACAGCACCGTTCATCAATGTCTGGACAGAATTGGTCAGGATCGTATCGATCTCTCCTCCTCTGTGCTGGACCAAAACTTGCAAAGGAGCATAAAAATGAAAACGCGAATTCGGATCGTTAAACTTGAAACGGGTAGACAAACCAACCGTAAAAGCCTCCTGATGGATATCTTCCCTGAAGATAAAACTTTCCCAATTCACCCACACATCCAAATCGAACCGGCGGGAATTATACAACAATTGTAATCCCATCTCTGGATCGGCGACCATATTCAATTCCGGATTGTACAATGGCTCTATCAGATTATGATTGGCCGCCCCATACAAATCGCCCAGCACGATATTCACATGATCAGACAAGGCCACCTGCGCCCGGAACCAAGGAAGTGCATGAAAACCTTTCTGATACTGATCACCTTTCCAATGCGCAATATCCTGATAAGCCATATTCGGATAGCGATTCGCCCCCCAAAAACGTTGCAAATGAACACCAGCTTCGAGTTTCAGCATTTCCAACGGATAATAGACAGCCTTTGCCTGCAACCAAAGTCCCGGCAATGTATAGCCTTTCATAAACGAACCGGTATACTCATCATCCTTAAAGAAACTCAGATTATCAATTTCGACCGAAAGTTCCCCTTTCTTTTCCGGATCTATCCGGAAATCCGTCTTGAAAACGCGGTCCGGAATCTGGGCATAAAGTGTGTAGATAAATGAAGTACCCGCCAAACAGAACAGGATACACAAACTAATGCGCAAACAAGAAATATTTAAAAGACTTTTCATCTATTGCAAATTTAAGTACAAACGTAACAATTAAAAAGGAATAAACGAAGAACGGGGATATAGAATCTTGTCCATATCCCCGTTCGTATACTTTGATGCTATTATTTATTAGCGTCTCGGTGTTGCTTCTTTTACAACCATCTGGCGACCTTCGTATTCAGCACCGTTTAATTCTTCGATAGCGTTTCTTGCTTCGTTTTCGTTAGGAAGTTCTGCAAAAGCAAAACCTTTAGAACGACGAGTGTCGCGGTCAATGATCAATTTAACTGATTCAACCGTACCGTACTCTTCCAAAACCTGTTGTAAATCAGACTCTCTAACCCGATAGTTCAGGTTACCAATGTAAATATTCATACAAAAAAATGATATAAAATAATTAATAAAAAATTGAAACAATAAAACTTTTAGGAAAGATCAATGTCTGCTAAATCATATTCTGCAATGAATATTAAGTCGGAGATAAAGAACTACACAAACAGTTTTGCTTGTCGGGTACAAAGAAAAGCATTAAAAATGGATATTGCACCATGAAACCAAGAATTAATTCATAACAATTCAAAAAAAACACATAGAAAAGACTTTTCCCTAAGAACATCCTTAATAACCATAAAAAGTTTGAAAAAGAGGCTTCAATACAATAATATGTAAAAAAGGCCTATTTTATAGTATTTCTGACCAATTAAGCCAGCATATAGCCTTTTATGTCTCAACCAGAAAACCTAATTTTGCCCCAATCATTTTGAACTTAATTTGACATGGAAAAAATCGAAGTTAAAGAAGCCAAAGGAAAACTTGGTATTCTGGTTGTTGGGGTAGGCGGTGCAGTTGCGACTACCATGATTACAGGTACGTTGGCTGCACGTAAAGGATTGGCTAAGCCTATCGGCTCAATCTCACAGTTAGCTACAATGCGTTTAGAAAACGGAGAAGAAAAAGCGATCAAAGATATTGTTCCTCTGACCGACCTGAATGACATCGTTTTCGGCGGATGGGATATTTTCCCTGATAATGCATACGAAGCGGCCCTATACGCAGAAGTCTTGAAAGAAAAAGACCTGAACGGCGTAAAAGACGAATTGGAGGCAATCAAACCGATGCCGGCCGCATTCGACCATAACTGGGCAAAACGTCTGAACGGCACACACATCAAACAGGCCGCTACC
>ERZ825159.994-NODE-994-length-30544-cov-4.649447_pt1 | contig 30544 bp, 27 predicted proteins | sample MGYA00519932_ERZ825159 | MGnify/ENA primary metagenome ERZ825159 (study PRJEB31778, sample SAMEA3449191) | human gut metagenome | biome: human gut; feature: human-associated habitat; material: faeces | place: United Kingdom | collected 2010/2012 ...
ATCTCAAATTAGATACGAAAGTGAGGCGAGAATTTATGCTTATGGAAGCACGTTTGTTAGATGAAAGACGTGAAGGTAAAGCTGAGGGCATTGCTGAAGGCGAAGCAAATGCCAACATTGCTACTGCTAAACGTCTTTTAAGTATGGGGCTTAATGTACAGGATATTGCCAAAGCTACTTCTCTCTCTATTGACCAGGTTGAAGCTTTGAAAGCTGAATAAACTCGATACGAAAAAATTAAACACAAATTACTAAAACCCATGTCCCGCCGAAATCGGCAAGACATGGGTTTTCTGTATTCTCGGTGCACACTTTAAGAGCGTGCGCTATTTTTATTTTATTATCTTCTGCAGTACGCCTGCATCCGCAAGCCTCTGCTTTACCCCTTCTGATACAAATTATAATAATGCCCTTTGCGCGCCAGCAGCTCCTCATGGCTGCCGCACTCCGCAACAGCGCCCTCGTCAAGCACCACAATCTTGTCCGCATGACGGATGGTGGAAAGACGGTGCGCAATAATCAGCGTAGTGCGTCCTACCGCCAGCTCATCGAGCTCCTTTTGTATCTGCTGCTCCGTAATATTGTCGAGCGCACTTGTAGCCTCATCCAGCACTACTACCGGAGGATTTTTGAGAAAGACACGCGCAATCGCCAAGCGCTGCTTCTGGCCGCCGCTCAGCTTCACGCCGCGCTCACCCACCTCGGTATCGTAGCCTGCAGGCAGCTTTTGAATGAACTCATCCGCCGCAGCCGCCTTCGCTGCCGCCTGCACCTCATCCGCTGTCGCATTCGGTTTAGCGTAGGCTATGTTATAGCGCACGCTGTCGCCAAAGAGAAAGACATCCTGCTGCACCAGGCCGATTTGCCTGCGCAGCGACTCCTGCGTAAATTCACGGATATCGCTACCGTCCAGCAGAATTCTGCCGCTCTGCGGCTCGTAAAAGCGCAGCAACAGGCTGGCAATGGTTGTTTTGCCTGCTCCCGTAGCGCCCACAAAAGCCACAGTTTCACCTGCTGCCACGCTCAGCGAAAGGTTGCGGATAACAGGTCTGCCGTCCGCATAGGCAAAGCTGACGTTATCAAAGGTGATGTTCCCCTTGCAGGGCGGGCAGATTTTAGCATCCGGTGCATCGGTAATCTCGGGCTTTTCCTGCAGCAGCTCATAAAAACGCTTGAAGCCTGCCATGCCGCGCTGATATACCTGAATGAAGCCTAAAAGCTGCATCAGCGGCTTCATAAACAGGCCCACGTAGAGGAAGAAGGCCACCAGCTCGCCGAAGCTCATCAGCCCCTGATTTATCAGCAGACCGCCCACGACTAATATCGCCACATTGATAAAGTTGCTGAAGAAAATCATACTGCCGACGAAATATGAGGTTATTTTAAAGGATTTTTTACATACCGTCAGATAGGCATCCGCCTTTTCCATAAACTGCGCCATATCGCTGCGCTCGCCCGCGAAGGCCTTGATCAGACGCACGCCGTTAATGCTTTCCGCAGCCTTGCCCGTTACCTCGCCCATTGCCACACGATTAGCGAAAAAGGCCTTTTTCATGCGCAGGTTGACGAAAACGGTATGCACTGCCTTCACCAGAAGCAGGAAGGCAATAAGGCTGCCCAGCATAGGATTCATGTAAATCAGAATAACCATTGTGCCGACCATCGTCAGCCCACAGACGATAAGATCAATCGGCGCATTGCCTGCGAAGCCGTTAATTTCGCTCAAATCGCTTGTGAGGCGCGAAAGCAGCTGGCCGCTTTTGTTTTTATCGTAAAAGCCGAAGGACAGCTTTTGCAGATGGCTGAACAAATCGCGGCGCATGTCGCGTTCCATGGAATAGCTCATGGACTGCGCCCAGTAGATGATGCTGAAATGCATGCCGAAGTTTACCAGATACATGGCCAGCAGTGCCGCCGACCATTCAAGGAGCAGCGGCAGATTTTTGAGCGGCAGCTGCTGTTCCAGCATCAGCTTCACTACATAGGGAAAGAACAGCTCGAGCAGCGCACGCAGCAGCGAGCCTATCACGAGAAAGAGCAGAATACCCTTATACGGTTTATAATAGCTGAGAAATGTTTTGAACATAAAGCTTCCTATCCTCTATTCATATATATTCTAAAGCGCGGGCAGCAGCTTTTGTCAAAACGCTGCCGCGACGTTATATACTTTCTTTTATGATGATACAGTCTACACTATATAGCAGGTATAAAGTCAATAGGATGTGTTCTTAAATAATATCATAAAGCGAGTTATTTGCCAATTGCTATAACACAAGCGCTTCACTAAAAAACTGCCTTTCCTAAAATCGAAAGGCAGTTTTTGGTGTTGCTTAAGCCTTATTCGGCAAGCAGCTTACCTGCTTCCGCCAGCTTGGCCATTGCTTCGTCATCGGGAGCACCCAGCGCCAGTACGCCGTCAGCTACAAGTGTCGCACCCGCATCATTAACGCGTGCTTCCCAGTCCTGCATATAGCTTCCGCCCCAGCCATAGGAGCCGAAGAGCGCTACCTTTTTGCCTGCCAGCTTACCTTCAAGCTCGGTGAAGAACGGCTCGAATTCGCATTCCTCCAGCACCTCTGCGCCCATTGCCGGGCAGCCCAATGCCAGAGCATCATAGCCTGCAGCCTCGTCAGCAGTGATTTCGCTGACATTTTTTACAACAGCCTCCGCACCGGCAGCGTTAATTGCTTCTGCAACAGCGTCAGCCATCATTTGTGTGTTACCGGTACCGGTCCAAAAAATTACAGGAATTTGTTTCATGATAGTGTCCTCCTTTTGCTTTAAACTTTACTTTTGATAATAACCCTGGATTTGCTCCAGCAGGAAATCAGCACCCTTTTCGCCCATAAACGGCAGGTGTGTTGCCACTACGCCATTCATAAACGGCGCGCTGATGAGCACCTTCATGTTGCTTGCATCTGCCTGCGTAAGCGCTACATCATCCGCGAAAAGCAGCGTGTCGCGCAGCTCACGGATTTCCTGCAGCCATTCGCCCTCCTCGGCGTAGGCTTCTACGTCTGCCGCCGGTTCGGTGATGGCCTTCAGGCTGTGCGCGCACATTTTGTGCGTCACGCTGATGCCTGCCTGCTCTAGAAAAGTGCTCACACCCTGCACCAGGTCATAATCGCCCTTAACAGCGGCCTGCCTTGGCTTGCTGCCGCCCATCATGGCAAACATACTGAGCATGGACATGCCCTTTTCCTTCATTTTGATGCGCATCAGCACCACGGGCTCAGGAGCCTTACCAACTGCTGCGCCTACCTGCTCCAAAAAGCTTACGGTGCCGCTGTAGCCGTAGGGAACGGCATAAACATATGGCGTACCGAATTTTTCTTCAAGATATTTGGCAGCGGCAAGGCCTTCGTTGCCCAGCACAATATTTACCTGTGCCTTGCCCATAGCCTGCAGCTCGTCTACGCTGGTGTCGCAGCAAAGGCAGGCATTACAGCGCAGGTCCAGTGCTTCACTCAGCAGGCTCTTTACCTCCCAGATGTCGCTTGCCATGCGGTAGCGCCACGCAGAGGCGCCGATGATGTTGTACACGCCCGCCTCCTGCACTGCATCCTTCTGTGGCAGGTTGCGCACCAGCAGCTTGTAGGTTTCGGCCAGGCCGACGCTGTAATCACCGCGGAAGCCGCCCTGCTCGAAGGCCACAAGCTTAGCCTTGACCTCGTTTTGCATATAACGGCACACGCCCTTGATGTCGGTGCCGATGACGGCAGTTACGGAGGAGGCTACGACGAAGATAACCTTCGGCGCATAACTTTTGTCCAGTTCGATAATTGCTTCCTCCAGACGTGTTACGTCGCCCATGACAACATCGTCCTCGCTCATATGCGTGGTAAAGAGGCGGTTTTGAAAGCGCAGGCCCAAGCCTCCGTATAAGCCCATGCTGTAGTGCGTGGTGCCGGCAGGGCCGTACTCCAGCACGATAGCTCCCTGTACGGCCAAAAGGCTCCAGATAATTCCCATTCTGTCCGACGGTGTCGGTAAAAATCTTACTAAGCTCACAGGCCGGCCTCCTCTCTGAATTTCTTTGCGTCGGCTACAGCCTTCGCCACTGCCTGCAGCATGAAGCTGCTGCATTCAAAGCCCAGCATTTTGCCTGCCGGGTCGCTGTGCAGCAGGGCAATGCCCTTGCGGCGCAGGCGCTCACCGAACTCATGGCCCATATAGAACCACGGATGCAGTACGTCGTAAACATATTGCAGCGGTGCGATATTTGCCGCCTTGCAGATGTATGGGTCGGTTTGCGCCAGAATGCTTTCGATATCAGCAAAATTAGCCTCGCTCAGCTTATTGCTCTGAATCAGCTGCGGCACCAGGCCCAGGCTGCACAGATAGCTGTTGAGCTCAAAGCAGTCATACTGCGTATTGCCGTAGATATAGGGCACGCCCTTTACGTCAGGCAGCACCTTCTGCTCCATTTCCTTGCATTCCTCAAACTTAGCACCAATCTCCGCAGGCAGCGGCAGCTCCAGATAATTAAACAGATGCTGATAGGTCTGCAGGATTTTTTCCGGCGCTGCGAAGCGGTTAAAGTAAACATAGGGAATGTTATACTGCTCCTGCATAGTCTGCGCCAACGGCAGCGCGATATCATGCACGACGATGTTCACCTTCGCTGCGGGAGCACGGCGGATTTCCTCAGCAGTGCAGCCGCTGGGCAGCTGTACGCCCAGCTTGACGCCTGCTGCCTGCAAAAATGCGTGCAGCTCCGTGTCGGCAAAGTTGCCCATGCGCTGGCCCAGAACGTTGACACTGCCGTCGCAGTCCTGCTTTTGCATCATGGCAGCGCAGGCAGTAATGGCGCGCTCCAGACCGGGGAAGTGATCCTCGCACTTAAAGTGCTCGGTATGCACCGCCATTACCGGAATGCTGTACTGCTTCGTCAGCTCTGCGGCAATGGCGTCGTAATCATCGCCGATTACCTCAATTACGCAGGTGGTGACGAGCATCACGCATTTCGGCTGATATTCCGCCACTATTTCTTTGAAGGCCTTATGCATGCTTTCGGTGCTTCCGAAGGTCACGTCATGGCTGTCGAGCACTACGGAAACGCAGCGTCCCGCAATACCGCCGTAGCGCTCGTTGATGGTGAGGCTTTTGGTGTAATAGCTGCATTCGTCCGTGCCTACGATTACCAGCAGACAATCGTCGATACCGCCTGCCACCATCGCCGCGCCCATCAGCGGACAGTGTGTGCCGGGGAACAGTGCTGTTGTGAGCTGGGGCACATCCTTGATCGTCTGCACCTTGCTCAGGCGGTTCAGACGGCCTAAGATTTCGTTGCCGTCCATGCCTGCAGCTTGCGGCGGCATACCCATTTTCTCAGCCATTTTACGCATTTCGTCCTTCTTTTCGCCTTTCATTGCCTGCATCATGCTCATCATCTTGCCCATGTCGGGCATAGCGCTCTTGTCGCCGTTTTTCTGCTTGTCCTTGATGGCTTCGATGGCGCTTTTGGGCATGCCCATTTTTTCGGCCATCTTCCAAATTGCATCTTCCTTTAAGCCCATGTACTGCCTCCTATTCTTCTTCGTCCTCGCTCATAGCCAGCACACGCTCGGCTAATTCGTTGTATACCTGTACCATTGGGGAATCCTTGACAAATTCGCTGACGGTACCGCCCTGATTTTCGGCGATTTGGATATCGCCGCTGCGCGGTACGTACTGCACAACCTCGGTGCCGATTTCTGCAGCAGCCTTGGCTACCAGCTCCTGCTCATTCTCAATGTTTTTGGCGTTGAGGATGATGCCCTTCAAGCGTGCATAACCGCGACGGCCAAAGTTTTTGATGGCCTGGGCGATGTTGCTTGCCGCGTAGAGGGCCATCATTTCGCCTGAGGATACGATGAATACCTCGCGTGCGTAGCCTCCGCGAATGGGCATGGCGAAGCCGCCGCAGACTACGTCGCCTAAAACGTCGTAGATGACGATGTCAGGCTTGTAGGTTTCAAAGGCTTCCAGCTCGGCCAGCTTTTCGAAGGCGGAGATGATGCCGCGGCCTGCGCAGCCGATGCCGGGGGTGGGGCCGCCGGCTTCTACGCACAGGACGCCGCCGAAGCCTTCAAAGACTATGTCTTCTAATTTCAAGGCTTCGCCTTTGGCTTTCAGTTGTTCTAATACTGTGGGGATGCGTTTGCCTTCCATGAGGTTTTTGGTGCTGTCGCTTTTGGGGTCGCAGCCTACTTGCATTACTTTGTAGCCTTTTAATGCAAGTGCTGCGGATAAATTAGAGGTGGTGGTGGATTTGCCGATGCCGCCTTTACCATAGATTGCTATTTTTCTCATGTTTTTCTCCTTGTGGGTATTATTATTATTTATGAATTGGTGTGCTTCCTTACGCTTGCGTGCTATGATACTTTTTGCCCGGGGCGGCAAAAAGTATCCAAAAAACGCCCTTAATGGCTGCTCCGCCGGATTCCGGCGACTAGATTCGCAAAATTTTTCACGTCGCTGATTTTTGCGTGACGTTCATCCGCAGGATGCGTCAACACTCCAGCGAAAAATTCCTGTGCCTGTCCGTTGCTTGCGCAGTTCGCTTGACATCGTAGTTCTAGCGAGCCCGTCGTCCGTTCCGGTCTGCGCAGCGCCAAGGGTAGTGTGCTGAACGTACTAGCTAAGAATGACGTGCTGTTTGTTTAAGCGAAGTATAGCCTGCTTCCCTTACGTTTGCGTTCTATAACATTATGCCTAGTTTTCGCGTGCAAGCCTATTATTTATATTCTATTACAAACGGGAATCCTTGTACGAAGTAGCAGCGTACTTTTTGGCCGGCGTCGTTTTTGGCAGCACTGAAGCGCCATTTATAGAAGGCGCTGAGGGCGTTGTTGTCCAAGGTGCTGTTGCCGCTGGAGCGCACTACTTCGGCGCTTTCTACGCGCCCGTCAGTTCCTATAACGCCACGCACGACAACGCGCCCGCCGATTCCTGCATCACGCAGCGCCTGCGGATAGACCGGAGCCGCAGTTGAAGCTACGCGCGGAGGTACCTTGGGATTGCGCGCAATGCCGGGGCCGACACCATCGCCGACGCCGGTGCCGTGTCCCGCACCGTGACCGCCGCCTCTGCCACTGCCGCTGCCTGCACCAATACCGCTGCCGGTGCCTGTGCCATGGCCTGTTCCGTGACCGCCGCCGCTGCCTTTTTTTGCACCTGCAGGCACATGCTTCACTACATGCTTCACAACCTGCTTATGCTCTATCTTGCCATCAGGCAGAGTAATCGTTTCTTCTTCCACGACTTCCTCCACCTGCTCCTCGCCATCGTCGGCAGCATCAGCGACAGCTTCATCGCCGCCACCGCCTTCTCCGCCGCCGGCATCAAAGAACACAACGTTGTCAGCATCCGCAACCGGCGGCTGCATAGCAAAGACGCCGGAAAACGCCAGTACGACGAACAATATAAAATGTATTATCAGTGAACCGCAAAAGCCAAAGCGCTGACGTGCCTTCGCCTGCAGCTTTTCTATCTGCTTCATCGTTACTTACCGCCATCCGTTGCCAGGCCAAAGCGTGCTACGCCTGCCCCCTTCAGCTTATCTACAAGCTTAATCACCTCGCCGTACTCCAGCGCCTTTTCCGCACGGATGACAACGGCGAAGTTTTTGTTCTTCTTCTGCTCCAGGCCTGCCTGCAGCGCCAAGGCCTCCGCATCTGTTTGGGCATCGCCCAGATAAATGCTGCCGTCGGCCTTCATCGTCACGGCGAAGGTTGTCGTGGTATCCGTCGCCGCATTTTTAGCCTGCGGCAGCTTCACCGGAATCGTTTTCAGGTCAATCATATACATCGTGCTCAGCATAAAGAAGACCAGCAGGAAGAACATAATATCAATCATCGGGATAATCATCAGCGGCGGCGTTTTCCTGTTACGCACATCTCGCAGCTTCATGATCTTGCTCTCCTTGTTTCAGCCTCCAGCAGCGCGCTGAAGCACTGCTCCATATCCGTAATCATATTGTCCATACGGTGAGCGAAATAGGAATGCGCGCACAGCGAAAGAATAGCTACACACAAGCCCGTCGCCGTTGCAATCAGCGCTTCACCGATGCCGCCGGTAATCGCCATCGGCGCACCAGCTTCTACGTTGAAAATGCTGAAGGCACCGATCATGCCCACAATAGTACCCAGCAGTCCCAGAAGCGGGGACATCGTTACGATAATGCCCAGGTAATCCAGCTTATCGCGCAGCGTCGCCATAAAAATACCGGCACGGCTTTCGAGGAAGGCGCTCTTTTCTGCCTTGCCGCCTGCAACAGCCTCTACATCGGCAAGCATTTGCGCGCACTGGCCGCTGCCCTTGCGCGCCAGCTCCGTCGCCACAGCAAAATCACCGCTGCGCACGGCGGCACAATAGCGGGAGGCAAAGGCTGCGCCGCTGTCCACGCTCTTATAATATATAAACCGCTCAATGGCGATTGCTATCACAGTTATAGAACAGGCGAGCAACGGCCACATAACCAGTCCGCCCTTCTGAAAATACATTATCAAATCTGTTATTGCCTGCATATTTTCCTCACAAATCTACAAATGCTGTCGTACTTTTATAGGAGTTGCATACTGCTCCCCAAAGTACAGAAAGGAGCAGTATGCTGTATATTATGGAATCAAAGCTCTAATTAAAAGGTCATCTCTGCGCCGACACGCCAGGTGCGGCCGTCAATAGTATAGCTATGATTTTCATCATAGGGTAAGGTCTTGTCAAAGATATTGTCTACACCGGCATAAACATGCAGGTTTTTAGTAATTTGCTTGTCTGCAACAAAGTTAAACGTGTTAAAGGTATAGGTATTAACATTTTTGGAAACCTTGTACAGATAATCTACATACCACTTAGACCACAGAGTTGCGGTAAACGGCAATTCTGCATTATCAGTATAACTTAATTGGACAACACCGTTTTGTCTGGCTCTGTTATTCAGACGAGCATTAGTGGTTTTATCCTTAGCATCCGTGTAGTTATAAGTAGCCTTAACATTCCAATTATCATTGAAATTGTAACCAACCTCTGCTTCTGCACCACTGATTTCCGCTTCGCCTACATTGTAATATTTGCTCTTGACAACCATGCCGACACCAGGAACATAGCCTTGATAGAACATATCGGAATCAATAAGGTTATCTATTTCATTATGATAATAACCTAATTTGCCGGACCATTTACCTTGCTCTGCTTCAAAACCAATGTCGAAATTAGTTGCTTTCTCAGGTTTTAAATCAGGATTGCCTAATACCTGAACATTCATCATGCCCATGCGTTTATCCATGGTAGAGTACAATTCATATACTGTCGGCGCACGGAAGCTCTTGCCGTAGTTGACCTTAAAGCGGCTATTATCGCTGAAGCTATAGGTAGTACCAATTTTAGGAGATGTATGACTGCCGAAGGCATTGTGATGGTCAAAACGCACAGCAGGAATAAGCAGCCATTTATCAGTAATTTTCCATTCATCCTGCAGATAAGCAGCATAAGTATCTACATCCTTTTCAGAACCTGCTTTAGTGATGCCTGCAAAGGTTTCGCTGTATTTGTTATCACCGCCACCGCCGAAACGTGTACCACGCATATTGGTCGTAGTCCATTCAGCGCCATAAGTCATAGTGTTTTTATCATTCAGCTTCATGCTGTTTTTGCCTTCAAACACCAAAGTATCATACGAGGTATGGTCAAAATCGGTAATAGCATTATTTTCGTTTGTTACGTTGCTTTTCTTTAATGTATTGTAATACATACGCAGATTATAATCGTTTTTATTATCCTTGCCATAATAGGTCAAAGCATAATCGGAACGGTTGTTATCATAATTATAAACACCTTTGTCAGTGCCTTCACTGCTATTACTGGTGAACTGTTCACGCATAAAATTCAAATCTAAAGCAAGACCACGGTTAGCATCAAAGGCATAATCAAAACCAAGATTTAAGAAACGGCGAGGTCCATACATATTGGAGCTGCTAGTATCATAACCTTTGGTTTTATTGTAATAGCCGCTAACCTCTTTACGGACATCTTCAATACCGCCGCTGGCTTTTACACTTACTTTGCCTTGACGTCCGGAAGAATAATAGAAGTTTGTACCCATTTCTTTAGTGCCGGTATGAGCACCGATACTTGCATGCTCTTGGTTGGCTTTCTTTGTAATGATGTTAATAACACCACCCATAGCATCGCTACCATACAAAGCAGAACCATTGCCACGAATAACTTCAATGCGTTCTACATCTGCAAGATTGATACGGCTCAGCTCATAGGCATTCATTGTAGAACCGGTGTTTTCGGCAGCCATACGACGACCGTCAACCAAAATCAACGTATGCTTGCTTTCCATACCGCGAACCATAACCACATTGCCGGTCATACCAACCTCTTGTACATCAATGTTGGTTGCAAAACGCAAGGCATCGCGCACGTTATAAGCAGCAGTATTTTTGATATCTTCTTGGGTGATAACCTCAACGCTTTGCGGAACCTCTTTTTTCTCCAGCTGTGTCTTGGTCGCAGTCACAACGTAATCCGCACCGCTGTATTCATCGTAATTATCTGCCTCCGCAGCAAATGCCATATGGCCAACTGCACTGACAACACAGGCAGTAAGTAATGCTATCTTCTTTTTGTTTAAATTTCTCATAATGCACCTCTTTTTTCTACTTGTTTTTTATGGTATATTTCACACCCGTAAAGTCAGCAACTGCTAACTAACGGATAAAAAATATCGGAAGAATTTATTTTCTGTCGAACCACACGACAAAATCACCCACAGGCTTTTCGCCCTTCTGTTTGCGCTCCAGCGGTGTGATTACGGCAACCTTGAGCTCAGGACGCAAAGCTTCCAGCTTTTGCGCTGTACCCAGATGCGCATCGGAATGGAAGCAGCCATTGATATGCAAAATCTGCATATTCTGATGTGCGTCGGCAAACGCAGCAATACTCTCGGCCATCTTGTCATCCTTCAGGCATTGCGCCGCATAAACTGCTGCTAAACGCGCTGGCGGCATCTTCATCGGCGCTGCCGGGGAGCTCATCTGAGCATAGAATTTATCCTTATACGCGCCCTCGGGAGCATAGGTATGCTTGGGCAGCCATTGCTGATACTGCGCCTCCACGCCCTCCGTCGAAGCGTTGTTTTTTGCTACGTGCGCTGCCAAAAAGCGCGGTACGTTAGCGGCAATAACGGGCATTTTCTTTTCTTTGGCAAAATTTACCAGCGGAGCATAATCCGTGCCGTAATTAGGCCAGGGGCGGGCGGTAGCCAGAAAATTCTCCTCGCTCAAAGTACTTGCCAGAAATTTATTCAGCTTATCCTGATTATCTGCCTCAAACATTTCCATGGATAAGGCCAGTTTCTCGCCTTTCGCCTTATACATTGCCTTCAAAAGCTCTAATTCATATTGGTGTATTTCACTTTGATCATGATATTCACCAAAGAAGACTACATCATACTTTTGCAGCTTGCTTGCCAGCTGCGCTGCTGTTAAATTTTTACCGCTCTGCGCATCGCTGAACTGCGCCGCACCTGCGGCACCTGCGCCCAGGCACAGCATTGCCATGCTAAGAGCGATTGTTTTCATGAATTTATTCATTATTAATCATGCTCCTCTACACTATACGGAAAGCACACGGGGTACTGTGTCCCGTTGGCCTCGACACGCATGATCACAGCCTTCACATCATAAAGCTCTTCAATCACAGACTGCGTGAACACCTCGTCCGTAGGCCCGTCTGCCATGATCGTGCCCTTTTTCAGCGCAATCAGTCGCTCACTGTAGCGCGCCGCATGGTTCAAGTCGTGCAGCACCATGATAACCGTCAGCCCCATTTCGTTATGCAATCGCACAACAAGCTCCATCAGCTCCAGCTGATGATGCACATCAAGATAGGTCGTAGGCTCATCTAGCAGCAGAATCTTAGGCTTCTGCGCCAGCGCCATGGCCAGCCACGCGCGTTGACGTTCGCCCCCGCTCAGGGTATGCACCAGGCGCGTACGCAGCGGTCCCAGCTCCGTAAACTCCAGTGCTTCTTCAATAGCCAGGCGGTCCTCCTGATTGAGGCCGTCGAAGAACTTGCGGTACGGCATTCGTCCGTAGCACACCAGCTCCTCCACCGTCGTGCCACCGGGAGCGTTCGCGCTTTGCGCCATCACTGCCAGCGTGCGCGCCACCTCTTCCGTGGACATTTTGTTGATATCCTTGCTGTCCAGATAAACTGTACCGCTCGCAGGCTCCAGCAGGCGGCATAACGCCTTCAGCAGCGTTGATTTACCGCTGCCGTTCGGCCCGATAATCGTCACAATCTCCGGCTTGGCTATATCCAGCGTCAGGTCCCTGATTATCGTGTGCTCGCCGTAGCGCAGGGTAATTTTTTGTGTATGTAATGTCGGGATATTCATAGCTTAACGCATCCTCCGTTTCAGCAGATACAAGAAGAACGGACCGCCGATGAAGGACATGAAGATGCCCACGGGAATTTCCAGCGGACTGAAAAGCGTTCTTGCCGCCGTATCAGCCAGTGTTACCACCGCACCGCCGGCAATCGCCGCACAGGGCAGCAGGTATTCGTGGTCGCTGCCGATTAACAGGCGCATGATGTGCGGCACGATGAGGCCCACAAAGCCCAGCATGCCTGCTACGCTTACGGAAACCGCCGCCAGCAGCGCGGAAAGAAAGATTAAAATTGTGCGCATGCGCATAACGCGTACGCCCAGACTCTTGGCCAGCTCATCACCCAACTGCAACGCGTTTAGGGAACGCGCACACAAAATCGTGCCGATAATACCAATCGCGCTATAAGGCAAAAGCATTTCCACATGCCCCCAGCTGCGCCCCTGAAAACCGCCGGCCATCCACATCACGGTTCCCTGGATTCTGTCGCTGTAAAATACGTTCAGCGCCGCCATACCACCACCGAAGAAGGTGGCAACCGCCACGCCTGCCAGAATCATGCGCAAGGGGTTAATGCCCTTTTCCCACGCCAGGAAGAAGACGATGCCCGTGGAAAGCACGGCTCCGACGAAGGCTGCCAACGGCACCATGGCTGACTGCTCGGGAAAGAGCAGCATTATCACCATCGCAAACAGGCCCGCACCGGCGCTCACGCCGATGATACCGGGGTCTGCCAGCGGGTTGTGCAGCACGCCCTGCAGGTTACAGCCTGCCAAAGCCAGGTTAGCTCCTACAAGCACCGTAACAATCGTGCGGGGCAGGCGGATAAGGTTCACAATGCGGTCGGTGTCCGCATCTGCCTCGCCCAGCAGCGCCGCCCATGTTTCGCTCACCGTAAGGCTCACTGTACCGCTGCCAATGCTCATGAAGATGCCTGCAACGAGCAGGATACACAGGCCGAAGAACACTGCTATGCGCACTTTTTCTTTTGTTTTGGCATCATTACTCATTACTTGGCCTCTCCATACATATATTCTTTCATAATCTTCATCGCGTCGATAGTGTGCGTGCCGGGGTTAACGGTAAACAGGCTCGGCGGCAGCTGGTACACACGGTTATTCTTCACGGCGTTCACGTCATGCCAAATGGCGTTGTCACGCATATTGCTGCGCAGCTTTTCCAGAATCTCCTTGCTGCCGCCCATGGTAATCAGCATCACGATATCGGGGTTTTCCTTGGCTACGAATTCCATGCTCAGCGGAATGTAGCTGCTGTCCTTTACGTTTTCGGCCTTGTCCGCAATGTTTACGGCGCCCAAACGCTCTGCCAGATCACCGCCGAAGCTCTTTTTGGTGGACATATTGAAGCTGTCCGGCGAGCCGAAGATAATCAGCACCTTCGGTCCCCTGCCCTTCTGTACGTCCTGCGTCAGTGCGGCATATTCCTTTTCTATCTGCGCACGCTTGGCGGCAGCTTCCTTTTCTCTGTCGGCAAAGCGGCCGAAGTCGTCTATGCTTTTCAGCACATCCTCATAGGAGTTTATCATGTTCAGGTAAAGCGGCACGCCGGCCATTTCCAAGGGCTTGCGCAGCATTACGTGGAAGGGTACGTTGGTGCCTACAACCAGATCAGGCTTCAGACTCACGATTTTTTCCAGATTCGGCGCGTGGATCATGCCTACTTCGGGGATATCCTTAATGCTTTCCTTGATATCGTCGGGATATGAAGTGCTGGTAGGTCTGCCAACTGCCTTGCCGCCGATGGAGGTGAAGATTTCCAGATTGGAGGCATTGAGAAAGACGATTCTTTTAGGCTCCGCGGGGATGTGAACCTTGGCGCCGGTGCTGTCGGTTACGCTGACGGCGGCGTTGGCTGCGAGCTTGTGCTGGCCTCTTGCCAGCAGGAAGTAGCCTGCCAGGGCTATGATTACGACAAATACGAGTAAGATATATTTTTTCATACGCAACTCCCTTTACAATATTAGCTAGTGCTATCTTTGAAATTAAATTAGCCTAGTCTAACTTTACTATGACATTATCTTATAAGATGGGGTTTTTGTCAAGATAAAATTAGCGTAGGCTAATTGGGTGGGATTAGTTTGCGATATAAAATTCCAGGGAGATATCCATTTTCAGCACTTCTTTTGCCTGCATGTCGCTTTGCAAGCGCAGCTCCTTAACCTTACAGCCATCGCGTTCTGCCTGCCGCAGCCAGCGAAGCAGGGAATAAAAATCACCGACAGCACTTATTTGCAAATTCTGCATCTGCAAGCCATTCTGCAAAGCCACAGGCTTGCCCTCCATCTGCATGCTGTTTAGATGAATGCTTTGAGCTCGTGCCTGCTTTTGCAGGCGCTGCAGGATGTTGTTTAAGTTCAGATTATGCTCTACCTGCTGCTCTAATTTCTTTTGCTTATCCAATAGCTTGATTTTATATATCTTATAATCACTGTGTTCATCAGCAAAACGAATCTGCTGTGTCAGTTGCCCCTGCAGCTTCTGTGTCTGTTCTACCGCCAGGTGTCGTTCATTCCAAAGCTCTAATGCCTTTACTACAAAGCCTGTAGACAACACCAGCGCTATGCAGGCAAGCAGATTAATTGTTTTTTCTCCTGCTTTCATTGCTTGCCCTCCTTCATCTGCAGCTGCAGTTTATAAATAAGAACGTTACCCTGCTGCTGCGATTGCAGAAGCTCTACTCTGCTGTAATTTCCACATTTTTGCAGTTGCTCCACAAAACTTTCCAAGGCCAAATTATCCACCGCCTGTCCTTGCAGCACTAAAGGTTCTTTACTGCCGTTGTATTCCAGCAGTGTCAGCCAACAGCCGGGCATCATCTGGCGGCAGATGCGTTCCAACTCACCAACGGCCTCTTTCGATGGTTTAGACACTGCAGCCAACAGCTTTTCCAAACGCTGACAGTTACGCTCAACAGCCTCGCTTTCCTGCATACGCTGCCTCCACACTGTATTCTGCACTAATTGCTGCTCTACCTCCAGCAAATCGCGTTGCGCCAGATAACAGCCTCCCCAGGTACTGGCATAAGCCAAAATCGCTAACCCTAAAGCTGCACAGCCTGCTTTTGTCAGATAACGGCCAAAAGTGGCCGCTACCCCCTGTAAGCACCTCTGCTTCTGCCTGTATATTGACGGAAGAGACTTCCCGGCAAACCATTTATCTGCTGCTTCATCAATCGTTTTACTGCCCAACAAAATCCCCTGCAACTTCAGCATTAAACTTCTGCACAGCTGCTCCAGTTCAGCACGCGAAGCATTCTGTAAGGCTGCAAACATCACCTGATATTGCTGTTCATCTGCTTCACCGATAACATGTGCTTCAAAGCTATAAGTATAGTCTTCATGCATCCAAGGAACGCTCTGCTGTACTTCCCATTTTAAGGCAGCCTGCAGTTCACGCCGCCGCATTGAAGGCAACACCATCTGTTCAGAATACATCATTGCTGCCGCAGGCAGCAACAAAACCGCTGCCCCCTCTTCTACATCACGTGCCAAAAGAATTTCGCGTAAAGCATCGGTAAGTCTTTGCTTATCTGCCAGACATTCCTCATTCAGCTGCTCCTGCCAGCTATGCTCACCATTCTGCCAATACGCCACCTGCCCCGTTTGCAGTGATAACAGCAAAAGCGCCTGCTTACGGCGCCAACGGCAGCGCAAAGCGCACAGTACAGGCTCAAATAGTTCTTCAACACTAATACTTTTACCATACTTCATCATAAGAACATCCTCCAATACCATGTAATGATTTCTTTACCACCAAAATACGCAGCAACCGCTGCTGCGCACAAAAACGGTCCGAAGGGGATAGCCTGTTTCAGCTTCCCACGCCTGCACAGCAACAATAATGCCACTACAACACCACCGCTGACAAAGGCGAGCAGCAAACACAATAGTCCCTGCTCTAAGCCAAGCCAGATACCCAACGCCGGCGCTAACTTGACATCACCCTCGCCCATACCTCCGCGGCTGGCAAAATACAGCACCAACATTATTGCCAACATAATTTCAGCGCCGTAAGCAGCATCAAAAAGCTGCCCCTCATACCACGCGCGTACTAAGCCAACTGCCGCTAAAAATAACGTTACCTTGTCATAAAGCAGCATGAACTTCAAATCGGTATAAGTGTGATAAAGCAGCCCAAGAACAAAAATAACGGAAAACATGATTACCTCCTTAAATTTTTCCAGAAAAAAGCAAATAGGACCCCTGCATTGCATTACTACAACACAGGAGTCCTAAAACTCTTTACTACATATTTACTTTTTCTGCTTCCAGATAAAGCCAATGCGCTTAGCTAAAGAGCTGAAAGTCTTTAATTGCCTCTTACCAGTTCAGGTCCTCAACCTCTTGACGGCCTTTGCCGGTCAGAGCATCCATCATGATGCGTTGCTCGATTTGAGCAGCCAGCTTCTTGGTGAACTTAACAGTATCCGGGTTAACGGACATGCTGTCGATACCGCTCTTAATGAGGAACTCGCAGAACTCAGGATATACGCTCGGAGCCTGACCGCAGATAGAAACGGTCTTGCCATCCTTATGAGCAACCTCGATCAAGTGACGGATTGCACGGCGTACAGCCAGGTTACGTTCGTCATAGATATGGGAAACAGTATCGTTATCACGGTCGCAACCCAGAACCAGCATGGTCAGGTCGTTGGAACCGATGGAATAGCCGTCAACAAATTTGTTGAACTGGTCAGCCAGAATGATGTTGGACGGAATCTCAGCCATCAGCCAAACCTTGAAGTCCTTACCACGGGACAGACCGCAGTCAGCCATGATTTTGGTAACCTTTTCGCATTCCTCTACGTTACGGCAGAACGGAATCATAACGTTCAGGTTCTTCAGGCCGAACTCTTCACGAACCTTGCGAACAGCCATGCATTCGAGCTTGAATGCTTCGATATATTTAGGATCATAGTAACGGGAAGCACCGCGCCAGCCCAGCAGAGCGGAAGGCTCGTTCGGCTCGAATTCGTCGCCGCCCTTCAGGTCGCGGTATTCGCTGGACTTGAAGTCGGAGAAGCGCATGGTTACCGGTCTCGGAGCCATAGCCTGGCAAACTTGGCGGATGCCTTCAGCCAGTTGGTCTACAACCTTTTCCGGTTGACCGATTTTAATCAGATACAGCGGATGTTCATGGATATAGGTAGTCCAGATGAACTCTTCGCGCATCAGGCCGATACCGTCGCAAGGCAGAGTAGCATATTTTTCAGCCAGTTCAGGATCGCCCAGGTTCATATAAATCTTAGTACCGGTCGGCGGGAAGTATTCAGCAGCAGCAACTACCTGTTGTGCCGGTTGTTCAGCCTTCGGCTCTTCGATGATGCCTTCATAAACTACACCATGAGTAGCATCAATGGTTACGTCAATGCCATCGGGAATGGTGGTGGTAGCAGCTTCGCCACGGCTCTTGGTACCTACGATACATGGAATGCCCAGCTCGCGGGATACGATAGAAGCATGGCAGGTCATTCCGCCGCTATCGGTTACGATTGCTTTCGCTTTCTTCATAGCCGGTACCCAGTCAGGAGCGGTCATTTCAGTTACGAGGATTTCGCCTTCCTTGAATTCGTCGATATGGGACGGATCCAAAATTACATGTACGCGGCCTGCTACATTACCAGGGCTGGCAGGCAAGCCTTTAACGATAACTTTGCGATCAGTAGTCACTTTCTTCTCCTCTTTCGGTGCACCATTTTCTTTGTTACGACGGCTCCATACGGTTTCAGGACGGGCTTGCAGAATGTAAACCTTGTTATCGCGCTCGTCAACGCCCCATTCCATGTCCATGTAGCAGCCATAGTGTGCTTCAATTTTCTTAGCGCATTCAGCCAATTGTTTGATCTGCTCATCAGTCAGCTTCTGCTCATTTTGCTCATCCAGCGGTACAACAACCTCTTCGCAGTCGCCGTCAGCCTTGCGGATCAGCTTAATGTCCTGCGCGTTAACGTTCTTTTCAACAATCTCGCAGGTAGCTTTATTTACAGTATAGTTATCCGGAGTTACGGTGCCTTGAACAACATATTCGCCCAAGCCCCATGCGCCTTCGATGAGGATGTTCTTGTCGTCGCCGGTAGCAACGTTAACAGTGAACATAACGCCAGCAGCCTTGGAGAATACCATCATCTGTACTGCAGCGCTCAGTGCTACATCCAGATGATCAAAGCCTTGTTTTTCACGGTAGTAAACCGCACGGTCGGTAAAGCAGGAAGCATAGCATTCCTTAACCTTAGCAACGATGGTTTCTGCACCCTTTACGTTCAGGTAGGTGTCTTGTTGGCCTGCAAAGCTTGCATCCGGCAGATCCTCTGCGGTAGCGCTGCTGCGAACAGCAACGAACGGATCAGCCTGGCCAACCTTTTCACCCAGCTCTTTGTAAGCTTGGGCAATCAGATCCTGCAGATCCTGCGGCATTTCTTCGTCCATAATTGCCTGGCGGACCTTAGCGCAAACCTCGCGCAGCTGAGCGCTGTTGTCTACGTCCAGACCGGCAATTAAAGCTTTGATCTTTTCGTACAGACCGGTCTTTTCAAAGAAGTATCTGTAAGCGCAGGCAGTAGTTGCGAAGCCATACGGTACAGGTACGTCAACATGAGAAGTCAGCTCGCCCAAGGAAGAAGACTTACCACCGGCGATTGCTACGTCTTTTCTCTCCAGCTGGTCAAACCACAGCAGGAATGCTTTTTCTTTCTCCATAATAATTTGCTCCTTTTAAAATACTATACTTTTTTCTGGGGAAATCCTTAATATAGTGTATACTATATCACATTTAAAGGGCATATTCAAGCGATTTCTGCAGTTTTTTTTAGATTTTTTGTAGAAAATTCACCGGCATGCTATAATACAGATAAAAGTGAGGTGCGTGCCATGAATTTTATCGACAGCTTCTGCAGTAACATAAAAAAGGTAATTGCCCTTATAGCTTTAATGCTCCTTTTAACGCTCGTTATTTTAATTTTTACGCATACATCATTAGGCTATTTTCTTGTACTGCTGCCCATAACACTGCTGATTATTTACCTTTTACATAAGATAAAAAAACTTGATCCGGAGAACGCTTTCATCTATAACTCCGTTTTAGTAATTCTGCTTTTCATTTGTATCCTCTTTGATTTGTGAAAGGATATAGTGCTGCTTGGTTGCTTCGCTTATATTATCCATCTATTGATGGCATACCATCTGATCCTGAAGCCGCCTGCCATAACGCAGCAGCAAGAAAAAAATGATATAGAATCAGACACTATCAACGTCACCGGCTCTTTTATCACCTACGCCGACACCTGCCCCGATGACGGCGAGGACTACGGGCCTGAAGGCAACGTTATCTGGGGTCCGCGTACTATCGAAGAAAAGATCTATATCAACGACAAATGGTACATCAACGAAAACAGCGAGGAATGGGAGGAAAACGAAGGCTGCTGAGCCATTAAATAATTTACGCAGACGCTCATATGCATGGGCGTCTTTTTTTGCGCACAAAAAAGCGGTCCTACCAAAGTAAGACCGCTAATTAGCGATTGGTGGAGACGAGGAGAATCGAACTTATTTTTTGAACTCTTCTATAAGGCATTCGTGCTTCTTGCTTTTCCTATCGTAGTTTATACCGATAAATAGGATGTTATCGGTATATTCTTTGATGGATTCCTGATACTGCTTCTTTTTAATCTGATTAATTGCAGTCTTGGCATCTTGGTTCCATTTCAGTTCGACTACTAATGCCGGATGGGTTTTCCTGTATTCCGGCTTAGGAATATAGACAATATCAGCGAAACCTTTGCCTGCAGGAAGTTCTCTTTTAGGCTTGAAATAGAAATTCATCGTTGCCAGAAAAGCTTTGTCTAAAACGTAGCTCAAAGAATTTTCGTCGTTGTACTGGAGTATCGAAACGGATGTATCATGAACAGCTTCAATAATCTTAGCAACTTCATTGTTGTCTTTTCTATTAACCGCAGCAAGCAGTCTTTCGGATTCTTTGAGAAAGTCTAAAATCTCTGTCCATTTTACGGACTGTACAGCCTTCTGAAATTCTGTTCTGATTTCTTCATTAGGAATTTCGGCAGTTTCTTTTTCAGGACTATAAGCAAGATAACCTAGATGGATGAGCAGCGCAAGCACGTCATTCTTGTCGTCAAAAGAATCCATATCGTTTTGGAAGAAATAGGGATTGACCTTTACGCTTCCACCTGCGAGCAGCTCAATAACATCCTTGCGTAACCCGTCAAAGTCAATACTGATAAGGTCTTTAACAGATTCGTAAGTCCCGCTCTGAAGCCAGTAGCTCTGAAAGTTCCCCTGCAGGATCAAATTAGTTACAGCAAAAGGATTATAGATGTGCAGGCCACTCAACCTGTAGCCGTCGTACCAGCGCCGTATATTGCCGAAATCTTTGTTGTAAGTTTTGCAAAGTACCGCTACTTCTTCTTCCGTAAAGCCAAAATAGGGAGCAATCGGTCCGGGGTTTATCATAGTGTATTCCATGAAGTTATTCAATGTCGACTGCGTTTTATACTTCTTTATAGGCAGTATGCCTGTGATATAAGCAAGCGCAATAAAACGTCTTGCACCAGCTCCTTTGAACAGACTACGAAGAAACGCAATATATTTTTCATGGGTTTCCTTTTGCTTGGGTGCGGCACGGAACATAGCATCCCATTCATCGATTATAATAACAAATCTGTTTTCGGTAGCCTGATTAATATAGTTCAGTGCTTCGGAAACCGTCTTGGTATCTGACGGTATTGTCTCAGGATAAGCCAGGTTCAACTCCTCCAGAACACTCTGGGTTATGTATTCTATAGTATTTTCAATGCTTTCTGCGTTGTCAATGCATTCCTGAACATCGAAGTATATTACATCGTATTTGTTCAGGTGCGTTTTAAAGCTTTGGCAGTCTGTAATAGCAAGTCCTGCAAAAAGCTCTTCAGATTTGCTCTCCTTACTGTAATAGGCCAGGAGCATATCAGCAGCCATTGATTTGCCGAAACGGCGCGGACGACTGCTGCAAATGAATTTCTGGGGCGTATTGATGAACTGATTAGTGAAATCGATAAGCTTTGTCTTATCGACATATATTCTGGCATTCACAGCTTCTTTAAAGGCAGTATTTCCAGGGTTCAAAAAGATTCCCATGTGTTTCTCCTTCCTTCTTACATACTCTATTATATTATAACATTTTTGGTGTTTTAAGGGAATTAAAAAAGCGGTCCTACTAAAAGTAAGACCGCTAATTAACGATTGGTGGAGACGAGGAGAATCGAACTCCTGACCCCCTGCTTGCAAGGCAGGTGCTCTCCCAGCTGAGCTACGCCCCCAAAAGGCTTCGCGCGCATTTGCGTCGGAAACAAGTAAGATTTTACAGGAAAGCGACGCATTTGTCAAGCATTTTTTATTTGGTAATAAGCTCAACCAGCTTCAAAGTCATCAGGCAGGATTTTTCCACGGCAGCCATCGGCATAAACTCGCAGTTGGAGTGGAAGTTGAGTGCGCCGGTGAAATAGTTCGGCGTCGGGATGCCTTTGGTGGAAATAAAGGAACCGTCGGTGCCGCCGCGCATAGCGATATCCTTCGGCTCGATATCCAGCTCCTTCATCGCCTCGAAAATGTACTCTACGCATTTTCTGTTGTCATCGTTCAGCGCATCGGCAATGTTGCCGTATACGTCGGTGATGTTCAGCTCAATGCCGGCCTTCGGATTCTTGGCCTGTACATATTCCACAGCATGACGGATGAACTCCTTGCGTGCTTCATACATCTTTTTGTTATGGTCGCGGATTTTGATATCCAGAGTTGCTTCCGCAGCATTGGATTTAATAGCCTGTACCCAGATAAAGCCTTCGGTGCCCTCGGTGTGCTCCGGAGTCTGCATTCTGTCGAAGCAGTTGATGATATCTACGGCAACCAGCGCCGGGTTAACCAAAGTGTTCTTAGCGGACATCGGATGTGCGGTTACGCCCTTGATTTTGATGTGTGCGCTGCCTGCGTTAAAGGTCTGGTATACAACCTCGCCCAGCTCGCAGCAGTCAATGGTATATGCAAATTCAACCGGGAACTTGCTGAAATCCATCTTCTTGGAACCGCAAAGGCCAACCTCTTCATCCGGAACAAAGGCTACATAAATTTCGCCGTGCGGACGGTTTTCTTTGATAATAGTTTCCAGTGCAACCATCAGGTTGGCAACGGCAGCCTTGTTATCTGCGCCCAGTACGGAAGTGCCGTCGGTGGTAATCAAGTCGCTGCCGATATATTTGTTCAGCTCGGGATGCTCGCTTACCTTAATATAAATTTGCTTTTCAGCGTTCAGCAGTACATCGCCGCCCTGATAGTTTTTCACAATCTGCGGATGTACCTCGGGAGAAAGGTTTACGTCAACGGTATCCATGTGCGCAACCCAGCCTACATTCGGCACTGGAGCGTGGCCTGCAGGCAGGTTAGCCGGCAGACGGCCGGTCAGCACGCAGAATTCGCTGATTTCCAGGTCCACCAGACCAAGCTCAGCCAAATCCTCCTTCAGCAGCTTTGCCATATCCCATTGGCCGGGAGTACTGGGAACAACAGCACAGCCCTCCTTACTTTGGGATGGTACGGCAGCGTAACGTAAAAAGCGTTCAGTCAAACGTTCTTGCAAAGACATTTTTAAAGACCTTCTTTCATAAATACATATAACACCCTTCCGTCTGCTCGCTATGCTCGCAGCCACCTCCCCTTTGAGGGGAGGCAAGGTGAATTAGCTATAGGACAAGAGAAGAGCTTGCATGATGTCACCCCTCTCCGCCTCGACAAGCTCGGCACCTCTCCCCTAGGAGAGGCTATCTTCATTATATCATCTCTGAAATAATATTACAGTGAAATAAAGCAGATTCGTCCTATCATCTCACCTAACCAAGACGAGCGAGAAGGGTTGCAGATGCGAAGATAATTTTTGAAGGCAGAGGTACGTCAAAAAAATTATCTGAAGCAGATGCGCCCTTATCGTTCGTCGCTAGAGAGGTACGTCGAGGAAACTTTCTAAAGCAAATGCGCCCTTATCGTTCGTCTTCAAACACTACATTCTACGCGGGTACACATAATCAGCCTGTAAGCCTAACGGAATATCCATAAACCAGAAAGCATACAGCATAATAGTCAGAGTAACCAATAACGTAATAGTGTACGGCAGCATCAGGGAGCTCAGCGTACCGATACCGGCGCTCTTCACGTACTTCTGGCAGTAAAAGTGCTTGCGTCAAAAAGTCAAATGTATACAGTATTAATATTTTACTATATACAATCTCGGCAAAATCTGTGCTATAATAAACAAAGCAGTTACATCTGCCCCAAACAAAAATATAACAGCAAGGAGTTTTTTTCATGATACTTTCTCAACGTATTCAAAGCCTGACAGCATCTCCTATCAGAAAGCTGTCCCCGTATGCTGACGCAGCCAAGGCTGCAGGCAAAAAGGTTTATCATCTGAACATCGGCCAGCCTGATATTGCCACTCCGGCACAATTCATGGACAGCGTGCGTGAATTCCAGGCACCGGTAATCGCCTACAGCAATTCCAAGGGCGAAATGTTCCTCTTAAAGGCTGTACAGAAATATTATGCAGAAAAAGGCATGGATTATGCTATTGAAGATATTTTCGTTACCAACGGCGGCAGCGAGGCCCTGATTTTCGCAGTTATGGCTCTGTGCGACCCCGGCGACGAAATCATGGTTTTCGAACCCTTCTACGCTAACTACACCACCTTCTGCAAGGAGTTCGGCGCTAAAATCAACGCTGTTCCTACCAGCGTAGAAAACGGTTACCACCTGCCCAGCGAAGAAGAAATCGAAAAACACATCACTCCGAAAACCAAAGCGATTCTGCTCACCAACCCCGGCAATCCTACCGGCGTAGTTTATACCGAAGCAGAGCAGGACATGATTTCCCGCATCGTGCGCAAGCATAACCTGGCTTTAATCGCTGACGAAGTATACCGTGAATTCGTTTATGACGGTGCATATCGCAGCTTCGGCACCATGCCAGAATTAGACGACAACCTGATCATCATCGATTCCGTTTCCAAGCGCTACAGCGCCTGCGGTGCGCGCATCGGCTGCATCATCAGCAAAAACAAGGAGCTCAGCAAGCAGGTTATCAAATGCTGTCAGGCTCGTCTGTGCAGCCCGATTCTGGAGCAGGTCGGCGCAGCAGCTTTGTACACCACTCCGGCAAGCTATTTGGAAGAAGTTAACAAAGAGTACAAAAAACGCCGCGACACCATCGTTGCAGCTTTGAAGAAGCTCCCCGGCGTGAAGGCTTCCGATCCGAAGGGCGCTTTCTACATCATGGTTAACATGCCTGTTGACGATGCAGAAAAATTTGCTATCTGGACTCTGGAAAACTTCGCTATCGACGGCGAAACCGTTATGTTTGCTCCCGGCAACGGCTTCTACAACACCCCCGGCAGCGGCATCAACGAAGCACGCCTGGCTTATGTATTAAAGAGCGAGGATTTGGAGCGCGCTATCTACATTCTGGGCGAAGCACTCAAAGCATATCCCGGCCGTGTAGAAAAATAAGCCTTAAAAACTTTAAAGCTTACAAAAAATCAGACCTCCTGAAAATTCAGGAGGTCATTTTTTATTTGCTCTGCAATGCTTCCGCCAGCAGTTTTTCATCGGCAATAGCCTGCGACAGCACCTGCTGCGTATCCTCTCCCAGGCGTGGCGCACGCTTTTTCAGCGTCGCTGGCGTTTTGCTCAGCTTCATAGCGAAGCCAAGCTGCCTGTAGCTGCCAAGCTCTGCGTCCTCTACGTTCAGCACCATCTCGTTGGCCTTGGTCTGCTCCGCAGCCACCGCCTCGGCAAAATCCAGCACTGGCGTTATGCAGGTGTCCTTGCCCGCCAGCAGCTGCTCCCATTCAGGCAGCGTGTATTTGGCAAATTCCAGCGTCAGCTGCTGCTTTAAGTAATCGTGGTTAGCATCATCATCTATCAGATCCGTCATATCAGGGCGCTGCAGTACAGCGCACAGGTTGCTCCAGAACTTCTTTTCCAAGCACCCTACAGCAAGGTAGCGTCCTTCCTTCGTCGCATAAATATTATAGTTGGCGTTGGCACCGGTCAGCCAGTTGTTGCCGCGCTCCGCCACAAAGCCGCTGCCAAAGTACAGGCTCGCAGCACCGGGCATCAGCGTCATTGCCACGTTGTACAGGGAAATATCTATCTCCTGTCCCTCGCCCGTCATCTGTGCATGGCGCAGTGCAATCATAATGCTCATACCCGCCGCCATCGACGCATTCATATCCGCCATCAGCACGCCCGGAATCGCCGGCTTGCCCTGAGCCTCACCGCTCATAGCGGTAATGCCTGCCAGGCTCACGTAACCGATATCATGGTCGGCCTGCTTAGCCAGCGGTCCCTTTTTGCCGTAGCCTGTCAGCGAGCAGTAGATAATTCGCGGATTCACCGCCTTCGCCGCCGCATAGTCAATGCCCAGCTTCGTCAGCACACCCGGGCGATAGCTTTCCACCACCACGTCGGCGGTTTTCACCAGCTCCAGAAACGCCCGGCGTCCCGCATCTGATTTCAAGTTAAGCACTACGCTCTTTTTATTGCGGTTCAGCTGCAGATGCCAGTAACCGAAATCCTTTAAAAACGGCGGAAAGCTGCGGGCATAATCGCCCCGTCCCGGTTCTTCGATTTTGATAACCTCTGCGCCGAAATCGGCCAGCAGCATTGTACAATACGGTCCCGGCAGCAGCCGTGACAAATCAAGCACACGAATACCCTCTAAAGCCTGCACAATAACGCCCCCTTAACAGCAGCATATTTTTAGACTGAGTTTTTATACTACCTGGAAGATATAGAATTTGAGATAATTTGTTTCCGGCACCTGCCACAGAATCGGATGGTCCGGAGATTGCTGGCGCGCTTCAATCTGACGCAGAGAAACATTAGCGTCATGCGCAGCGTCCTGCAGCATCTTCACGAACAGCTCCTCCTTCATGAAGTGCGAGCAGGAGCAGGTTGCCAGATAACCGCCGCGCGGCAGCAGCTTCATCGCCTTCAGGTTGATTTCCTTGTAGCCGCGAATCGCATTCTTCACCGTGCTGCCGGATTTGGTGAACGCTGGCGGGTCCAGAATAATAAAGTCATATTCATGGGAATGCTTGTTGAACAAATCGCTCAGCAAATCAAAAACATTCGCCTGCAGGCCGTGCATAACATCGGAGCAATCGTTAATCGCAGCGTTATGCTCTGCCATCTGCACTGCCTCCGCACTGATATCAACCGCGGTAACGCTGGCAGCGCCGCCCTTGGCAGCATTCAGCGCAAAGGAGCCTGTGTGGGTAAAGCAGTCCAGCACATGCTTGCCCTTGGCAATCTTGGCAATCGCCTGACGGTTATACTTCTGGTCGAGGAAGAAGCCTGTCTTCTGGCCGTTTTCTACATCAACCGTATATTCAATGCCGTTTTCGACAATCTCGGTAGTCACAGCGCCGGGTTCGGGGCACAAATCGGTAGCAAACCAGTGCTTGCCCTCCTCCATGCCCTCCAGCAGACGGATTCTTACGTCATTGCGCTCGTACAGACCGCGGATTTCCTGTCCCATCTCGCGCAGAATTTTAATCAGCAGCTCAAACAGCATCTGCTTGCGCATTTCAATGCCCAGGGACAGTGTTTGCGTTACCAGCAGATCATTGTAGCGATCCACGGTCAAGCCGGGGAACATATCCGCTTCGCCGAAAATCAGGCGGCAGCAGTTAAAATCACGCTCGCCCATAACCGTCAGGCGGTAATCCAGCGCATAGCGCAGGCGGCGCTCCCAAAAGGCTTCGTCAAACTTGTCATTGGTATTGGTGGAAATAATGCGCACACGGATTTTGGAATGGTCGTTCACAAAACCAGTGCCCAAATACTTGCCCTTGGACGTTACTACATCCACCAGATCACCGTTGGCATAATCGCCTTCAATTTTAGTTACCTCTTCACCGAACACCCAGGGATGACCGCCGCGTGCAGCGCGCTCTCCCTTCGGGGTTACGAAAAATTTTGCATATTTACGCATATTCTACCTCACGATTTTAAGATTAGTTTTTCTTTAAGTATAGCATATTTTGCAGGTGGATGCGTCAAAAAAATAAAAAGCAGGCCCACGGCCTTACCATCAGGTAAAGCCACAAGCCTGCAAGCTATCTACAACTTTTCCGCCACAACCCTGCATCTTTTCTTGCAGAAGGCTATACCATAAAGCAAAACTTTTTCTCTGCCATTGTTATGCAAATAATCTGCGTAGCGTTTTGCGCGAATCTGCGCCAACGCCTTCGCACAGCTTTTCTCCATAGCCGTCATCGTCTGAGCATACTTCAGCTCTACGATTACGCCGGCATCCAAATCATCTGTTTCAACAATAATATCCGCAAAGCCCTCGCCCGCTTCCACATTAGAGCGCACCAGCCAGTCTGCCTTTCCTGCCAGCAAACCTACCAAAAGCATGTGATAGGAATTTTCTCTTTCCTCATCTCTGCCCTTAGCATCAAAAACGCTGATGGAATTGCTGAGAGTCCTGTTCAAAAACAGCTCTACCGCCTCACTGTCACCCTTGGCGAAAGCCTGCCAAAAGCTCTGCAGCTGCTCAGTGTCGGCAAAAACCTTCTTTTTAAACCATTCCTGAATCTGCAGCTTATACACCTCGCGAATCTCCTGGTTGGGAATCACCAGCTTAAACGCGCCATCCTCTGCCACGCCCTTCTGCGTAAGATAACCGGTGGTAAAAAGCACGCTCCAAAGATTATCTATGCTGCTGTCTATTTCATCATAGGTCAGTTCCAAGCGGATATGCTTTTCTATAGCCTCGCATGCAACCAGACGCTCCAGCTCATCACGCGTCGATTTATCGGCCATCTCTATGAAGATCTTCACCAAAGCATTGCCACTGGTATTTATCCAATAAGCCTGTGGTTTTGCCGACGGATTGCTACGCAGCACATCAACATGGTTGATAACATCCCACGGACAATAAACATCAGCATCACCAAAGCGGTAGCCGTCATACCACGCCTTGGTTTCCTCAAGATGGTCTGTAAGATTATAAGCCGTCAAAAGCTGCTCCACCTCAGCATCCGTAAAGCCAAACTGCTCATCAAAACGGTTATCGGTAATCGAAAGCACCTTAAAATTATTCAGGCCGGTAAAAATGCTTTCTTTAGAAACACGCAGGCAGCCTGTCAACACAGCAAACTGCAGAAACTCGTTAGTCTTTAAGGCCTGGCCGAGCATACCGCGGATAAGTGACACCATTTCCTTATAATAGCCATTCTGAAAGGCCTTATCCAAAGGCACATCGTACTCATCAAGCAGAATAATCGTTTTTTGTCCGTAATGCTTAGATAAAAGCTTCGATAAAAGCTGCAAGGCAGAAACAAGGACTTCATCTGCCAGCGCATAACGTCCCTCGCGCACCGCCGTCAGTCCGCAATATAAGCTTTGCTCATTTTCCGTCAGCTTATCGCTCTGCGCCAAAAAAGCAAAGCGCTCCGCTTCTCCGGCAATCAGCTCTGCCAAACGATACTGCGCATCGGCAAAGTTAAGTCCCTCTACATTCTTAAAGGAAAGAAAAATTACCGGATATTTTCCCTGATACTCCTCGCACAGCTTCTTGTTTTTTGCAATCTGCAGGCCGTCAAACAACGAAGCATCTGCTCCTATCTCAAAGAAATAGCGCAGCATACTCATATTCAGCGTCTTGCCGAAGCGCCGCGGTCTTGTAAACAAATTAACCTTGCCCCAGCCGTCCAGCAGCTGTTCAATGAATTTTGTTTTATCAACATAATAAAAGCCCGCCTGACGAATTTCCGCAAAATCTTCTATTCCCACAGGCAGTTTTAAAGCTTCCGTCATATGCTAAGCTCCCCCTTTCCGCAGCAGTAAACCGTTCTACACACATCCCGTCTTTTTTTATAATTGTATCATTATTACACCTGCATCGGCAACAAAATTTTGCTATATAAAAAAGCTGTCGCACTTTGACATGCGACAGCAGTTTTGCTTTGCTTAGAACGCTGCTACAACAGCGCCTTTGTATTTATCCTCGATGAACTTCTTAACCTCGGGAGAACGCAGAGCATTCATAAGCTTCTGGATTTCCGGACGGTTTTCATCACCCTTGCGTACAGCAACGATGTTAGCATACGGAGATTCCTTCGGCTCGGTGAACAGAGAATCCTTAACCGGGTTCAGCTTAGCTTCCATAGCGAAGTTGGAGTTGATAACGGACAAATCGGTATCATCCATGGAACGCGGCAGCAGAGCAGCTTCGATCTCCACAATCTTCAGCTTCTTGTCGTTGCCAACGATATCGCCTACGGTAGCCTTAACGCCAACGCCATCCTTCAGCTTCAGCAGCTTAGCGCTTTGCAGCAGAGCCAGCGCACGGCCGCCGTTGGACGGGTCGTTCGGAATAGCGATTTTAGCACCTTCGGGGATATCATTCAGAGATTTGATTTTCTTGGAATAAATGCCCATCGGCTCGATATGCACCTTGCCTGCGGATACAAGATTCATCTTGCGCTCGGAAACGAAGGTATCCAGATAAGGCTCATGCTGGAAGAAGTTGGCATCCAGCTCCTTATCGTTCAAAGCCAGGTTCGGTTTAACATAATCGCTGAATTCGATAATTTGCAGGTCTACGCCCTCTTTAGCCAGGGTGCCTTTGATCTGGTTGAGGATTTCAGCATGCGGTACAGCGGTAGCACCGATCTTCAAGGTAACCTTTTTGTCGGCACCGTTGTCTGCCTTTTTGTCTCCGCCGCCACAGCCTGCAGCAACAACTGCCAGGCTTACTAACGCCAGTAATGCAACTAATAATTTTTTCATCTTTTCTTACTCCCTTTCTTTATTTAACACGTCTTGCAAAACATCCGCCTAAGAAAAAAACTCCTTCTGAGGAAGGAGCCGGTCTTCCTCTCATCTTTCAAGATTACACTTGCAGGATGTAGCACCATAACATTTGTCTGGTTGCCGGGCATCATAGGGCCTGTTCCCTCCGCCACTCTTGATAAGAGCGTGTTATTGAGTTGAGAGTTATAATATATTATCCTAGTGACTTTGTCAACATTAATCGCAAGTAAAGATCCACCCGCCTAGCGGGTGGCTTTTATTTTTCGGGCATAGCCCTATC
>ERZ825159.995-NODE-995-length-30517-cov-5.800768_pt1 | contig 30517 bp, 38 predicted proteins | sample MGYA00519932_ERZ825159 | MGnify/ENA primary metagenome ERZ825159 (study PRJEB31778, sample SAMEA3449191) | human gut metagenome | biome: human gut; feature: human-associated habitat; material: faeces | place: United Kingdom | collected 2010/2012 ...
AATAATTATATTTAGTCAATTTTATTAATGTTAAAACAAGACTTGAAACTATTGGTTTGACTACAATAGATATTGCTAATAATATTAATGCTTTTATTGGCCTAATTTTTAATCCATATATAAAGTATAATGGTATACATATTAATGCACTTACATGTATTGTACTTGCTAATATCATATACATAATAAATTTTTTTAAATTACGTTCTTTTATATATTTTATTGAATATAAAAATATTGCCACAACCATCATTTGCCTCATTGTATTTAAAAATACAAAATAATAAGTTGTTCCAATCAATAAAAAAACACTAAGTGTTGGCATTTTAGATTGTTCTCTAATTGCTTTATATATATAATGAAAAAATATTACGGAACATACAATAAAAATACCCGCATAATCTTTAGTAAATAACTGAACTATTTTATTTAAAAGCCAAAAACCTTTTTCTATATCTTCATTTACATATCCTACTAAAAGTCCATTAAAATATGGAACATATGTATACATATAATCTTGTCCAACATCATATCTAATTGCTGCTACAATAATTAATACTATTTCTGATAAATACCAAAATAATAATTTTATATTAATTGTATACCTCTTTTTTTCATATGTATTAATATTTGCTAATGCTGAAAAAAATACTGAACATATCGTCATTGCTATATAAACACCCATTTACTTATTCTCCAATTTTCCATTATTATATTCCAAATATTTATTTTGCATTTTTGTTGCAAGTTTTTTTATATTAAAATCCTCATTAAATATTTTTACTTTGCTTCTATCATACTCTTTTTCTTTAATTATCTTTTCAGCCCACTCTTTTGCAGACATACTTAAAGATATAAACTCTGCATTATTAGTTATTATAACCTCTTTTGTTATAGTATCTGCAAAAAAACATTTTAATCCACTCACTTGTGCTTCTACTCCAGTCAATGGTAATCCCTCAAATAATGAAGGCATAACAAATACATCCATTGCTTGATATATTTCGTTTACATCCTCTCTTACACCTAATAATTTAACATTTTTTTCAATTTTTAACTTCTCTATCTTCTGTCTTATATCTTTTTCTAATTCACCATTGCCAAGCAAAAATAATTTTGCCTCTTTTTCTTTTTTTACGATTTCACTAAAAACATCTAACAAAAAAATATGATTTTTTTGCAAATTAAATCTTCCAACATGTCCAATAACAAGTTCATTCTGTATATTCATTTCATTTCTAATTTTTTCTCTAATTCTTTGATTATATCTAAATTTTTCAAAATCAATTGCATTAGGAATTATTTCAAATTTTCTATGTTTTCCAAATAAATATATTCCAGCTTCAGTTGAACAAGCAAAATTAACATTTGAATAATATTTTTCTAATTTAAAAGTTAAAAATTTAATATATCCCTTTATGCTTTTTAAATGTGAAGTTCCATGACTATGTGCTATTCTTATTGGAACTCCATATTTTTTTGCAATTTTCAAATATATAAATCCCAAACTAGCCATATGTCCATGTATGACTTTATATTCTTTATGAGTTTTAAAAAATTTCTTTAGATCTTTTATATATTTTATTACATTGTTATCCTCTCTTACAGAAAATCTATAAATTTTTCCACCCAATTTTTCTATTTCATCATCAAAAAAACATCTTTTTTCATAGTGAACTAAAAAATCAAATTGAACTTTTTTCCTATCTATATTTCTATAAATATTCATAATAAGATTTTCCAAACCACCAGCATTCATATTAGGAACAACTTGTAATATTCTAATTGGTTCCATTTTACTCTCCTATTAAATTATTTTCTTTATAATATTCTTTACTTTTTTAGGAATAATTCTTTTTATTTTATTCTTTAATCTTCCTTTAATTTTTAATTTTTTATTTATAAAATTTTCTTCATCAATACCTTTGTATATATTATCTCTAATCTCTAATCTTAATGTTGGTTTACTCAAATTTCCATTTCTCTTCACAGCTTGTTCTATTGTTTGTTCACTCACTATAACAGATTCTTTCAAATTTTTCAAAAAATTCTTTCCTTTTTCAGAATTTATCAAAACTAATGATACACCATCTCTAGAATAAAATTTTTCGTTTACTTGTTCTATTCCCCAAAAATCCCCTATAGTTATGTCTCCAACACGATTGGTATTAGCATATTTACATTGATAACAACACTCTCTATATATTGTTCCTTTTAAAAAATTACTATAGTAGTTATCTTCATCTGCCTTTATATATTTTTCTGTTCCATCTTCAAATATAACTTTAGCAATAAATTCTCCCCATCTAGCTTTATCTTTATTTCTAAATTCATAATTTACAACTTTTTTTTCATATTTTTTTTCTAGAAATTCTATATATTTCTTAAAGATTTTAGCACTTGGAACCCCATGACATACAATATCAACTAATAAAAGTTCTTCATAATCTCTCCCAGAAGTGTCGTTGTGGTTGTTTTACCATTTGTACCGGTAATTGCAAGGACATCACCTTTACCGAACTGATATGCAAGCTCGACTTCTCCAATTACCGTAATTCCCTGCTCACGCATTTTTTCAATCACAGGAAGATCCGTCGGCACACCCGGACTTAATACTGTCATATCAAGCTTTTCCAGAACTTCTTCCGGAAAATCTCCGATCACGATCTTGGCACTGCTGTCTTCTCCAAGTTGTTTTTTTATCTTTTCCTCTGTCAGTTTCTGGTTTCCATCGTACATTATTACTTCTGCACCATGTCTTTCAAGAATCTGTCCTGCTCCGATTCCACTGATTCCAAGACCAAACACAAGTACTTTCTTACCTTTTACTTCCATGATATCCTCCTACATAGCCATCAGAGCGATCAGACATAAGATTGCTGTAATAATAGAAAATACTGCAACAACTCTCGTCTCTGACCATCCGCACAGCTCAAAATGATGATGTATCGGCGCCATTTTGAATATTCTCTTACCGCCGGTCTTTTTAAAATATGTTACCTGGATCATAACCGATAATACTTCTATCAGATAGATAAATCCAACAATAATAATAAAGATTGGCATCTGAAGCATGTATGCCGCTGAAGCAACAAATCCTCCAAGTGCCAGCGAACCTGTATCTCCCATAAATACACTGGCTGGATATACATTAAACAGCAGGAACCCAAGAAGTGCTCCTACAACCGCACAGGTAATTGGCTCAATTCCACTTTTGGTACCGATCGCAACCACCGTGAAAAATGTTGCTACAAGTACGGTAACACTTGATGCCAGACCATCCAGACCATCTGTAAAGTTTACACCGTTAACAGTTCCAATTACAACAAAGAACATCAATGGAATCGCAACCCATCCGATATCCAGATATTTTCCACCTGTAAATGGAATCAGCATCGTAAGCGAAACTCCTGCAAATTTAACCATATAAAATGCAAAGATCGCAGTCACTACGATTTGAAGAGCCATCTTCTGCTTTGGATATAAGCCGTCAGAACGTTTCATCACAACTTTCAGATAATCATCCAGGAATCCGATCAGTCCAAAACCAAGTGTCAGAAACAGAATCGGAATAATCTTTGGATAACGACCAATATAAATAACTGAAGTAATCACAACAGCCAGCAGGATCATTACTCCTCCCATTGTCGGAGTTCCCGTCTTCTTAAGATGAGACTGTACACCGTCCTCTCTCTCCGTCTGGTCCATCTTCAGTCTTCTAAGTACTGGTATTACAAGAGGACCAAGAATCACACTTAATACAAATGAAATCAATACTGGAATAAACACTTTATAATCCATAATCCACCTCTTTAATTCTTTTGTTATTCAGTTAATCTCTAACTTTACCTAGTATACTGCATTTCCTACTGTTTTTCAATGCCAAGATACGGCAATATATTTTCAAAAATTTTTCCGATCACCGGTGCCGCAATGGTTCCTCCGTAATAGACTCCCTGTGGATTATATATTACACACATTCCAAGGATCTGCGGATCATCTGCCGGTGCAAATCCTACAAAAGATGATATATATTTGTTGGCACTTCTTGGAAGTGTCTGGGAAGTTGCCGTCTTTCCCCCGATCCTGTATCCTTCTACATATGCATTCTTTCCGGACCCTTCTGCCACTACACTCTCCAGAAGTTCCCGCATTGTCTGTGATGTTTTTTCAGACACAATATGCTTTTTTGCATTATATCGAAATGTTTTCACTTTTTTTCCTTCCGCACTCAATACTTCCATTCCAAAATGCGGAGTCACCCTTCTTCCTCCATTAACCAGTGCACTCACCGTCGTTGCAAGCTGGATCGGTGTGATCTGAAATGACTGTCCGAAACTGATCGTCGCAAGTTCAACCTGCCCTACATTTTCTTTTTTATGCATAATCGTTCCTGCTTCTCCCGGTATATCTACCCCGGTCAGGTCCATCAGCCCAAACTGTCTGAAATAATCAAAAAAACGATCCACTCCTATCCTTAATCCTACTTCAATAAATACCGGATTACATGAATTTTGTATCCCCTGTACAAAATTTTCCGCCCCATGTCCCCCAACTTTATGGCAGCGGATCCGCCTGTCTTCCACAACTTTATACCCCGGACAGCTAAACTGATCTGTAAGATGCACTGCTCCTTCTTCCAGTCCTGCCGATGCCGTAATAATTTTAAATGTACTTCCCGGTTCATAGGTATCATTAATACAGCCATTTCTCCACATCTGATTTAATGCATCCTGTCTCTGTTCATCCGTCAGGTTTTCACCTGTCTCTTCATTATTCAGCATAAACGGCTGATTCAGATCAAATTCCGGAACGTTCACCATTGCATAGATTTCTCCGTTCTGTGGATTCATAAGTATAATTCCCACTTTGTCAGCCTGCTTCTCCGTTCTCACTTTTTCAGCCATCTGTAGTGCATACTTCTGCATCGTATAATCCAGGCTGATCCTCAACGTATTTCCTGCTTCCGGTTCCAGTCTGTCCTCTGCCACACCATCCAGTTCAATCCCCCTGGCATCCGTTGTTGTCAGAATCTTTCCGTTTATCCCCTTCAGGTACTTTTCATATTTTACTTCCAGTCCTACAATTCCCTGATTATCCCCTCCTGTAAATCCCAGCACCTTAGATGCCAGCTCATTATACGGATAATAACGTTTAAAGTCCTCATCTACCTTCACACCGGCCAGGCCAAGATTTCTGATTTTGTCTCCTGTTCTTTTATCTACATTGGACCGGATCCTTTCTATCGATGAAATCTTTTCTACTTTTTTTCTAACCTGGTCTGCATCCATTTCCAGAAACTCTGACAATTTTTCGATTACTTTTTCAGGATTTTCAATCTGGCTGTGGATCACAGAAATCGTACATACCGTCCGATTGGTTGCAAGTACGGTTCCATTTCTGTCAATGATCTCACCTCTTGCTGCCTTAATATCCCGTTCCCTTTCATGCAGATCTTCTGCTTTCTGCTGATAGTACTCTGCATCAAATACCATCAGATATACCAGTCTTCCGATCAGATACAGAATCAGGATAAACGCCGCCAGAAAAACAACCAGAATTTTCTTTTTATGAAACGTTTTATTTTTCATAACAAAAATCCCCATAAAAATTTTCATAATAATATATGAAAACTTTTATGGGGTTATGAACATATAACTTACTGTTGTGCTGTCTGAGTCGTCTGTGTATCTGTATTGGAAGCACTATCCGTTTTCTTCTCTATACCAAGATACGGGAAAATATCAGTCATGATCTGTGACGCAAGCTGTGTTGCATACCCACTGTTAGCCTGAACAGCCGAATTCGGCTCGTCAATAACTACATACACCATAACCTGCGGATTCTCCTGTGGTGCATATCCGATAAATGAAACCAGGTATTTTCCATTACCACGAGGAAGTTTTTCGGCCGTACCGGTCTTACCGCCAACTGCATATCCTTCTACTGCGGCACTTGCTCCGGTTCCTTCTTCTACTACACCCAGCATATAATCTTTGATAATATCACTTGTTTCTTTTGAAATCGTCTTCTTTACCAGTACTGGATCCTTATTTTCTGTAACGTTTCCATTATCATCCTGAATCTGTTTTACTACATGTGGTTCATAATAGTTACCACCATTGATCAGAGAAGAGAATGACGCCGCCATCTGAGTCATCGTGACATTAAAGTTCTGACCAAATGCGTTCGTCGCAAGACTGGCCGGATCCATCGTCGCCGGTGTATATAACAGCCCGCTGGTTTCTCCTTCTCCTGGCAGATCGATTCCTGTATATTCGCCAAATCCGAACAGCCTCTGATATCTGCAGAATTCCTCGGTTCCTATACTTGCACCAATCTGCATTAACGCCACATTACATGAATTTTCCAGAGCCTGCTTCAAAGTCTCCGGTCCATGTCCGGAACGGTTGCTGCAATGAATATCATGATCTCCGACGTGCATGACACCGCCACAGACATAATTTTCATTTCCTGTAAGAACCCCCGTCTCAAGTCCCGCGGAAATTGTAAATGGTTTGAATGTCGAACCCGGCTCATACGTATTGCTGACACAATAGTTATTCCAGAGATCATTCAGTGTATCCAGTTTTTCCTGATCCGTCATTTTCTTCAGCTGTTCTTCTGTATAATATTTTGTCAGATCTCTCGGATTGTTCAGATCGTAATTCGGATATGATGCTTCCGCCAGTATCTCACCATTCTGGGGATTCATAACGATCACACCGGTATTCTTACTTCCTTCACCCTGTGTTGCTTCATTTTTATGCTCTTCATTAAATTCAAGTATATGTTGTTCTACAATACTCTGAAGCTGAAGGTCGATCGTTGAGACAACCGTACTTCCATTATCTGGTTCTTTTACCGTTCTTTCATATCCCGAATCTTCATCCAGATATCCATACTCTCTTCCATCCGTACCATTTAAAATCGAATTATAAGAAGCCTCTATTCCGTTGCTTCCTACATTTCCATTTGTTGTAAATCCGATCACGTCACTTGCCAGTGTCTTATATGGATATTTTCTCGTATAATCTTCTTCCATCCAGACTCCCTGTACGTTAGGATTTTTATCAGTGTCAGATGTAATCTTCTCAAACTTCTGATATGCTTCGTAATTTACTCCCTTTTTCAGTACAAGATATCTGCTGTTCGGATTCTTTTTGATCTGCTTTCTTACATCTTTTTTCTTTAAATCAAAACATTTTGATAAGGCTTTTATCGTCGGATTGATATACTTTTTATTACTGGTAATTGTCTTGGCATCTACTACTACATTATATACTCTTTCGCTCGTTGCAAGTTTTGTGCCATTTCTGTCTACGATATCTCCACGCTTAAATGGAATCGTACGATTATTATACTGCTGCTGATCTAATACAACCTTCGTATATTTTTCGCCCTTCGAAGCATTAATATACGTAATCCACCCTATCAAGAAAACAAAAGCTAGTATAATCGCTCCAAAGAGCATTACTAGCTTTTTCTGCATAAGGCCTGAAATTTTTTTCTTAAAGAAATTTGTCTTCTTTCTTGCCATAATCCCACCTATTTCTTATTCTTGTCTGACTGAGCAAGCACACCATTTTCCGGGATATTCTCATACTGTTTCACATAATCAGACGCCGGATTATCATATTCCACGATCTGATCTGGTGTGGCATATGTCATTCCCAACTGATTAATTGCTTTTTCTCGGATCTCATCCAGATTTACGGAATCTACGACCGCATTATACTTTGTCGTATTCTCCTCTTTCAGATCTGCAAGCTCTTCCTGCAATGCAGTTACATTCTTTGAATGCTTTGTTAATTCAGACTGTAATCGTACATAATTAACGCACAATAGCAACACAATTGTTGCTGCAATTGTAAGGAACACTACGTACGCTGCATTCATATGAAGTGCACGATTTCTATTTTTCTGTACCTGTCTGCTTACTTTTTTTCTTCTTTTTACGGATGATCGGTTCTTTTTTGGTTCATATTCCGGTTTTGCAACTACATTGCCATACATATAAGCCTGTCCCGCTTTCGAACGCGCAGAACTATATCCGCCGGACTGGCGTCTATCGCTTGCATAACTTTCTCTTGCTGCCATTTACGCCACTCCTTTCTAATTGTTCATATATCCTGTCCTATCTCTAACGGCGCTCAAATATTCTGAGCTTTGCACTTTTAGAACGGCTGTTATATTCTAATTCTTCCTCACTTGGAAGAATCGGCTTTCTGGTAACAACACACCCTTTGGAAACTTTTCCACATACGCACACAGGAAAATCCGGAGGGCACGTACATGGATTTTCATTTTTCTTAAATGCACTCTTTACAATCCGGTCTTCCAGCGAATGGAATGTGATAATACACAACCTTCCACCAGGGTTCAATATTTCAATCATGTCATCCAGAGAATTTTTTAATACGTCCAATTCCCTGTTTAATTCAATTCGAATAGCCTGGAACGTCCTTTTTGCAGGATGCCCAGACTTTTTCTGATATTTCATTGGTATCGAGGCTCTGATAATCTCTGTCAACTGCCCCGTAGTCTCGATAGGATTTGTACCACGTGCTGCTACGATATGTTTGGCAATGTTCTTTGCAAACTTATCCTCCCCGTAGTCCCTGATCACACGGTATAAATCCATCTCAGAGTAGTCATTGACGATGTCTCTGGCTGTCATCTTCTGACGTCTGTCCATTCTCATATCCAGAGGTGCATCTTCACGATAAGAAAATCCTCGTTCTGCCGTATCTAACTGATAAGATGATACGCCCAGATCAAGAACAATTCCATCGACCTTGTCAATTCCCAGTTCATGAAGCTTTGACTTCATATCACAATAATTGCTTCGGATTATTGTGACTTTCTCCCCGAAGTCTTTTAATCGGACACTGGCAGCTTCTATTGCCGCCTCATCCTGGTCTATTCCTATAATACTCCCTTTTTCACCAAGGCGTCTGCATACTTCATATGCATGTCCGCCTCCACCAAGCGTTCCATCTACATAGATGCCATCCGGCTTGATGTTTAATCCTTCAATTGTCTCATTCAGTAATACTGATTTGTGTTCGAATCCCATATCTTCTCCCTCTAGATACTGAATCCGCTTTCTTCCATATCAGATGCAATATCTTCAATGTTAAGTTCCACTTCAGCATTCTTTTCATCCCATCTTGCCTTATCCCAGATCTCAGCACGCTTCCCCATGCCTATGAATACAACTTCCTTATCCAGATGTGCAAATGTACGAAGTACAGAAGGGATTAGAGTTCTGCCTTGCTTATCAAGGTCACCGTCCGCTGCGCTTCCCTGAAAGAAATACGCAAACGCACGTGCTTTTTTATCAGTGGTGGTTGGTAATGCGTTAAGTTTTTCTTCAAAAGCGGTCCATTCTGCTTCCGGGTATACATACAGACAATTCTCCATTCCCTTCGTAATGACGAAATGCTCCCCTAAATCGTCACGAAACTTAGCCGGAATGATCAGACGCCCTTTGGCATCAATATTATGACTGTACTCTCCTTTCAACATAGGACTCTCCTTTTTCCAATGGTATAACACCGGACTTTGCTTTCAGAGCTACGTTTTTAGCTTTCATCCTGCATCATCCACTTTTCTACCACTTTGTTCCACTTTTCACCACTTTCTACCACTTGAACCCATTGTAAACTACTTTTTTGCTGTTTTCAACCCTTTTTAAGAAATTAAGATAATTTTAAGGCAAAAAAATAGTGAACAGAAAATGCTTCTGTTCACTTATTCTTTCTAGATTTATTTTATACTATTCAGCTGTTGTGTCACTATTTCCAGCTAATGACTGGCTCAAAGTTGTCATTGCCGAATAATCAACCGTTACCTTTTCCGTCGGCTTTTTCGACTCATATATATTATGTACAGAATAGCCTGCACATCCGATCAAAGCAACTGCTATTACACATACTGCACATCTTCTGATAATGTTCTGAACCTTTTCTTTCTTCATGTTCTTTTTACGGTTTTTCTTTTCATCTTTATATCTGTCTACTTTAGCCTGGCTCATAGTTTTTTGCTCCTTTTCCAATCAATGTATTCATTCTATCATATCTGATAAAATTATACAACTACAATCACTCCGCCATCAGCCGCATACATACTACTGATTCCTGCCGTATCCAGAATAATAACATCTTTAAACGATGCACGTTCAAGAAGCATATCTCTTACAGCCTTTGCTCTTTCCTCACAATTGCAATGTGAAATCGCTAAAATCTTTTCCTGTGTATTCTTCATATTGGCTGCTACTTCATCCACCATCTTAGCCAGTCCCTTTTTTATTCCTCTTGCCTGCGAAAGCTGCTGTATACTGCCTTCCGGAGTTGAACCCATAACCGGTTTAATATTAAGTGCCGTTGCGACAACAGCCTTTAGTCCTTTCAATCTTCCATTTTTCTTAAGTATATCAAGTGTTTCCAGTACAAAATATGTGTGTTGCTCTTCAATATAAGATTCAACTGTTTCGATCACTTCCTGAAAACTCATGCCCTTTTCTTCACATTCTGCTATCTTCAGACCGATCAATGTCTCACCTACGGATGCTGATCTTGAATTAAACACGTAAATGTCTTTCTCTCCATACTCTTCTTCATACAGATTCTTTCCTAAAACAGCACTATTATATGATCCACTAAGTTCTGCCGACAATGTCACTGCATATACATGTTCCGCATCGCAATGATATTCTTCCATATATCTTTCCGGTGACGGACATGATGATTTCGGACATTCACCCGATGCTTTTACTCTTCTTAAAAAGTCCGCCTGGTCAAAACTCTCATCATCAACAATATGATGTCCATCTACATCGATCTGCAGAGACGCCGTCTCAAAATGGCCCGACTTCTTCATTTCTTCTGTTAATTCTCCACAACTATCTATGATAACTTTGTAACTCATGTTCTTCCTCCTAATGTGACCTTACATGAGTGTTTTATATAATTGATACAAAAACTCTTTTTCGGTCGCTTATTTCTATTAGAAGTAGTTTTAAATACTACATTATTCATCATAGCATATTTACACAAGAAATGAAAGTCTTTTATTCCGCAATTTTTATCCTTGCTGAAACCCCCAGTGCCAGTCCCATCTCAGCCATCAAAAACAACACCGAAGTTCCTCCGTAACTGATAAACGGAAGTGTAATTCCCGTTGTCGGGATACAGTTAATTACTACCATTACATTTAATATTACCTGCAATGCAATATGCGCAAATATTCCGGTTACGATCAATGATCCGTAAAGATCCGGCGCATTCTGTGCAATAAACAAAAGTCTGTACAATAACATACCGAACAATATCAGAACCATAATTGCACCAAACACTCCCAGTTCCTCACATATAATAGAAAGGATCATATCATTCTGTACTTCCGGAATGATCATTTTCTGTGCACTGTTTCCTAGACCTTTACCAAAAAAGCCACCAGATCCTATCGCATACAATGCCTGCATGATCTGATATCCACCTTCCGACGCATATTTTTCCGGATTCAGCCATACAAGAATACGGCGCAGACGGAAGCTTCCGCTCGTTTCCATCATTGTTCCCAGAATTCTTGCACCGGCAATCGCAAGAACAATTCCCACACCTGCTATGCCGACAAATATCTTCGTCTTCGGATGTACTACAAATATCGTGATACAGGTTATTCCCATCACAATAATCGCTGTACTCAAATTGTCTGTGATCAGATAAACAACTGCCGCCGAAAATCCTCCCCATGCCAGTACTCTTATTACTCCCTTCCAGGGTTTAATCTCCTTACCCATCGTACAGATCAGTGCCGGAATAAATAATATAACAGCAATTTTGGCTATTTCTGCAGGTTGAAGCTGCTGTCCAAACGGAAGTTTGATCCACCTTTTTGCGCCATTTACTTCCTTTCCCAGTGGTGTCTTTACTAAAAACATCATAAAAATAGAAAAGAAATAAAATAACTTCGATTTATTTATGTACCAATGGTAATCAATCTTACTTACCAGCCACATTCCTATAAAACCAACAATGCAAAATAATAATTGTCTTTTAAAATAAAACAGACTGTCCCCATTCTGTTTCATCATCGCGCTATAAGAACTTGTACTATATAGCATAACCAATCCAAAACATACAAGACAAATCAGTATTGCCAGCAGACTATAATCAAAGTAAACAATTCCACTCCTTTTCTTTTTCCTTGTCATTTCCACATTTTTGTGCTCTTTATTAACTTCTTTTACCATATTTCTACTCTCCAATCGTATCTATTATACTCAGATACGTTCTTAAAAACAACTGTCTGATTCACAACTTTCATTAATTTTCATACAATATTATTGCATAACATTAACGAAAGGAGTATTTTAAATGCCAAATTATCGTTATAATACACCTGATTATATGCGCCAGAACAATTCTAACGGATGTCATGTAGGCGGGAGCCGAACAATGCCGGCTTCTGTATCGCCATCCACTCCTTCCAGATCGTGCTGCAATATTCATGAACACGACAAATTAAGCGGGCTCCCAATTGCTATGGCCTATGTTCCGTGGCAGGAATGGCGTTCTCTTTATGAAGTCGAAAAAGGATTCCGATGTGGAACTATTTTTGCGGAATTAAATCTCCCATTCTGTTGGAAAGGTGGTGCGGCCAGATGAACGAAAACCGACCTTGTAAAAAAGAGCTCCTGGAATGGATAAATATTGTCAGTTTTGCTGTAGACGATGTAAAATTATTTCTCGACACTCACCCAAATTGTACCGAAGCACTGGAATTTTTTGATGAATTTAAAAAGCAACGCGTGCAGGCCTTAAAAGAATATGCCAAATATTACGGTCCTCTCACGCTTGATACGGCAACTACACAGATGGATTATTGGAAATGGATTAATGATCCGTGGCCATGGCAGGAAGGGGGATGCTAATTTATGTGGAATTATGAGAAACGATTACAATATCCTGTTAAGATTACTCAGACTAACCCGAAAATTGCCCAGATTATCCTTACTCAATTCGGTGGACCGGATGGAGAACTCGCTGCATCTATGAGATATCTGGCCCAGAGATATACTATGCCTTATAAGGAAGTTACCGGAATTCTTACGGATATAGGCACCGAAGAATCAGTACAAAAATGGTATCAGTTATTTTATTATAATAGGTAGATACTGCGAACAAACCAACCTGCTACCCCCTCAGTAGTTTGTCTACTGAAGTTATCTAAACTGAATAGCCTCAATCCTAAGTTCCTGGCCTACAGTTCCAAGCGTTGCTACTCCGTCTGCTTTTGTCCAGTCTGTCCATCCGGAACTCTGGATATGAACACGGTATTCAAAGTCTCCTTCGAAGCATAAGCATTCAATACGTTTCTTTTCTCCAACAGTACCGATGATTGTGTCTTTGGTGATCTCACCATAATCTACCCAACCTTTACTCTGGATGTGAGCTTTTGCTTTAATCGTTTTTCCGTATGGATTAATCCGGAGTGCTTCCAAGCGTAATGCATGGCCGGTGATACCGATGATATTTTCTGCAGCTCTTGGAGATAACCATCCTTTACTCTGTACGTGCGGTTCGACGGAGAACATGGATTTCTTAATCTCCAGTGCTTCCATCTGCAGTCCTTTTCCGGTCGTACCAGCCCACTCTCCGTTGTTGGCCCATTCGCTCCATCCAATGCTCTTCTGGTGGACTCTGTACAGATAGAAAGATTCCTTTCCTGTGATCCGGATCGCTTCCAGTCTTCTGTTCTGCCCGGTGGTTCCGATCAGTGTGTTCTTCTTGATGTTCTTGTATTCTTTGTTGCCTATGCTCTTCATGTGAACTACAACGTCTGTTTCACCATCTGGTTTAATATGCAGCGCTTCAATTCTACGGTTCTGACCAGTAGAACCAACCATTAAGCCATCGGACTGCCAGTTGCCCCATCCAATGCCTCTCATATGAGCCTGGTATGAGATTGTGCCGAACTTATCAGTCTTGTTCTGGAATACTCCACCAGCCTTGATCTCTCCGTCGACAGGTTCTGTCTTCTTGGCTGATGCTACTGGTGCTGCAGACGAAATTCCGAATGCTTTTAGGATCCCTCTTGCCAGTTCATCAATCTGGCTGTTGAACTTATTGAGATCTCTCTGATTTGTGATGAATCCATTTTCCAGAAGTCTGTAGCTGTAACCTTTCGCAGCTGCGCGATTGACGTTGGCAAGATGCGCTCTGCCTACAATCTTATTTGCTCTTCCAGGGAAGAAGGAAACAATGAAGTTAGCAAGCGCCGTGTCATACTGATCCGGATTATATCCTTCTTTAATAATTACATGACCACCTTTGGCTGTCGATACATTGCTGTCCATATGAAGTTCCAGGATCTGCCAATCCTTTGAGATTTTGAGTGAGCTGATACCTTTATCAACATACCAGTTCCGGTTTGTATCTCCAAGAGTAACATTACTTCCTCCATACGCTGCGATTCGTCTTGCAAGTGCACGGACTCTCTCTGCCTCTGTATAGCCGTATCCCACTGCTCCACTATCACCGGCTCCGTGACCGGCTATAATAAATAAATGTGCCATAATTGCTCCTTTCTGTGCGACGTCGCACACACTATATAATATGTTAGAGGACGATTATTCGCCCTCTACGTTACATTCCGGTAATCCAGCCACACTTGTCAGTAAGGACAGGATTCCGGCCAGTACTGATGCCGAAATCACAAGTTTCGCATCCACTTGCCCGAGTGCTGTTGCTGTGCCGATCGTTGCTACTGCAGTCTGCGCTACAGTCTTCAGTGCTCTGATGCCGGCACATTTTGCCCAGTTTTTCCAATCTTTCATTTAATTCACCTTCTCTTCTAAATCTGAAATTCTATGATTTGCTACCTTCATTTTTTCTTCCTGTAGTGCCATCTGTTCTTCCAGGTGGTAAGTACGTTCTATTGTATTATTATGCTTATCAACTCTTTTTGTGAGTTCGTCCAACTTATACTCCATAAGGGATCTTGTCTTCTCTTGCTGAATCAAACACACTACTAGAGTTACTCCTGCAGATATACAGGCTGAGATAATTGTTGCCATGTGCTTTCCTTTCTTCCAAAAATGCGTAATAAAATAAGACCTTACGGTCTTGCTCTGATTCTCATCGTATCACCTCCGTATCGTCGGTATCGTTGTATTTTCTACACTGATACTCCAACACATCTAGTTCTTCATCGATTTGGTCCATTGTTTTTGTGCCAGTACCGTTGATATACATCTTTAAATCATAGATTACTGACCATAGTTTTGATATGATCCGCAACATTACATTTTCTCCAGATAGCTTGTATCTTGAATGGATTCCGGAATACCTGTACCGACTCCAACATAGGTATCTTTTCCGTCTGTGTAGAAGAAGTATTCTCTTACCATCATCCCCGGCTGCCATTCAATCGGGTTCTTCTGCGTGCCTTCTGCGTTTTCATCTTCTACCAACTCATAATTAAAGTTGCCATCTGTATAGATCGGTTTCCATTTGCATCCGAGTTTTTCTGGATTCTGGTTCATTTTTTCGCCCAGCTTCTCAATTGCTTTTCTATAGGCATCCAGTTCTTTGGCTAGGTACAAGATGATCTCTGTCGGCAACTTCGTAGCGTCTGCATTTATGTCGATACGATATTCCTTGTACTCATATCCTGCATATATTCTTTTAGTTCGGCATCCACATCTATTCCTCCTCCGATTCCGTTCTTTTCAATATCGCTTATTCTTGTCCCGTACGAATTCCATGTTTTCTTTTCTGTATCAGTTACCGTACGGTGTGTGGTGTCTTCCTCCAGATCAGAGAGCTTTTTCGGCACATTGATCGGATTCTCCTGAAAGTAGGATTCTACCGCTTCTGTAACCTTTTCCTGTGGGATATCTGTTACATTATCCAATCTGGTTAAGATTTGCTCTATGATATCCGGATTTCGTTCTGCCACCTCGTCCGCAGCTTCCAGACCTTCCAGCACCGTACCTTCTGCAAGAGTAGTGTTCCATTCGTTCACAAGATTTCCGGAACTATCGGCTTTCTTTGCGCACATAATGAACTTAAGCTGCCCTTTGTACGCAACTACATCAGGACCGATCAGCCACGTAAATGTGATGTAGTCGCTGTCCGTCTGCACATCCTCTACCAGATAAGGATACTTCTGGCCGTTGGCATTTTGATAGTTAATGTACAAATGCATGGTAGACAGATCAATGTTGTCCCCTACGATTTTTGGACATCGAAAATGTTTCCTTTCGGAGTTCCCGTCATTTGCTACACCGAACAGCTTTTCAGATGCCGGGACTGTAATTACACGGGTTTCCGGGTCGATTTCAAAAATGTCGTTGACCGGTTCGACCACCGATGCTGCTAATGCTTCTTCTACGGTCACGATTGATACACCTCCACTTCGTTCGTTGTGATTCTGTACCCTTTTCTTTCTCCTACCAGATATACTTTCCAACGTTTATATCCCGCAATTTCATCTGGTACGGCACATCTGCTGTTTATGATCGGTACGGGATATTCTTTGTCGTACCTGACGAAGACGGCTGCTTTCTTGCAACCGTCCCATTCACTGTCGAAGTTATATGCTGTGTACAGATAGCCTTTCGTGCCAGCGATTAATCCGGAAAAATCCCCATCCTTACTAAGGCTCTGGCCGGACACCTTAAACTGTAATGTTCTCATTTATGCCTCCTTCGGAAAAGCGCACCAATTAACCATAATCGACACGCTTGACCCATTTCCGTTAACAGTACGGATAACACAGCTACTGGTGTTAGTGCTTAAGACCGCTGTGCCAAATGATTTGGTGTTTTGTGATCCACCTGATAGCGATATCACCACGACAGGTGCTTTCGAAAAAGTTTTTCCAAATTTCACAGTTGTGTCTTTATAACTATTAGCTGGAGTTTCAATAAGAGCTGTGGTCCCGTAAATTGGTGTTTTATTAGTCAACTTCTTGTCAACGGACTCAATTAACAGCTTTAATTCTTCCGCCGTTGGTTTCAGTTTAAACATCTGCTCTACCGCTACTATACTCAGTCCCTCTATCTTTACCCTATACAGTGGAAGTTCCCTTGTCTTTCCGCCGGTATATATATCGTCTTGTGTAAGCTCTGGATCTGTAGCAGTCTCTCCGGCCGTTCCCTGAATCACTTCACAAGTCATGGTATCAATTCCACCAGTACCAGTGGTTTCGAATTTCGCTACAATAATGTCGTTTCTATTTTTTCCCGACTGTCCATTCATAATCTCGCAATCTTCATATTCTCCATACGGGATTCTTGCCATATGTCCACCCACGCAGATTACTCCGTCCGCCACTCTTACTTTATTATTGCTAAGTATAGTAGCTTTGCAGGCTTGTCCAATTGTAGACACGCCGTCACCGCCAAGCATTGCCTGGTATATAGCCGCATCGTCTTCAGCATATATATGCGGCTCGGCTTCCGGTGCTGTGTTAACCGTAATTCCTTTCATTCCTGCCATTTATTCGTCTTCTCCTTTCACGCTGTAGTCAATAGTTATTTTCCCGTCCTGGATCTTCAGGATCTTTTGTATGACCGGTTTGATAACCTGCGTATTTGTAACTGCATCATAGCCGGCTACGATGTCACCTATCTCCAGATCTGCATTATCGATCGTCATTTCACATTTTTTATAATTCTGTAGTTCTTTAAGCCGTTTTGTTCCATCTTCTTCCAGTTTGTCTGCTTCCGCACTGGAATAGTTGTATACTGCAGATATCTCATTCAATCCGGTGTAGTACTGTTTTTTCCCAATAGTTCCGTTTTTCTGTACGTATAGGTGTAGCACGACTCGATCCTGTTTTTCTCCCTCTCCGACGCACACCAAATGGTTGACGCCATTCCTGCAGTCCCGGACCGTTACGTATATACCCTCTTCCTGGCTATATTCCAACTGTTCAGAATAATCTACTATCGGTACCGCCTGTACTGTTACATAGCCATATTTTAGTCCTTCCGGCTGTACGTACTGGATCTGTAGTCTGCAGCCGTAGTTACTCACCAACTTCTGTAGTGCATCGTATAATGTTACATAGCGGTCTACCTGCCAGCTTTTTATCGTTATGCCTGTATCCACTTCTGGAATAACCATGAGATCGCCGAAGCGATCTCCTATCAATGTTCGGATTGCTGTATTTAATTCACCTGACAAAACCAGATGGTCCTGTCCGGCCGGTGGCTCTACTACTTTATATTGCAGCATTCCTCTCCAAGTTCTTCCTCGTATCACAACTTTTTCTTCATTTGTATTGGACTCTATGTCTCCTATTATTCCTCCGTATTCTGTTCCTGGAATAAATATTTTGCAACCGTATCCTATGCGTTTAGCGTCATATTCTGACACCGCTGTATTAATTTCGAAATCATTCGTGTCCCCGACATCCAGATCTACCTCTGCGCTGTCAGATAGCTCCCCCTGTTCCTCTCCGGTCGGCTTTGCTGTTATGAATCTTAAAGGGAATATTCCAGAACCGTCTACTGTAAGGCTCTGGATTTTTTCCGCAGTTCCATCTAATGCGCTTGATGCACGTTCCATTTTGGTTCGCTCCTTTCTTCATAAACAGTCAAGTCGAAATTGAATTTTCCCGTCCACTGGATCATCTGCCGTCCCGGTTGGATCTTTTGAAAGAATTCTCTTCCCTTGCTCCTGCAGTGGTATTCGTTCATCTCTTCGCCATTCTTTAGTACTTTTACTATAGTTCTGGAACGGCTGTCAATTCGAAGATATTCTCCTGTTTCCAATGTAATATTGACCAGATATGTGTTGCTTCCTATCGTAACTTGAGGACTAACAACTGGTCCGTAAATAATCATTTGAAAATTTGATGATGTATAATTCGGATTAATAAGGTAGTTGCTCGCCATTCCGTTTGCGTATCGATACGGATATTTTCCCGGATACCGTTTATTATCACTAGACGTGATTCCATAGCTGTGAAATGTATATGTTTTTTTGCCGATCCAGTAAGATGTGAACGCTTCTACTGTAGCGTTCACATCTACTGTATAGAATATCTCATCGTACTCTTTCGGATTTAATTCTGTTATATAACATTCCAGATAATAATCTCCCACCCATAGTTTTCCAGGTTTTTTTTCAATGATGTCTATATCTGTTATTTCGTTCAGCTGGTCCATTACATCGCAATATTCTTCTTTTGTATCCGCGTATACTTGCAATGTTATTTTTTTGCTCATTCCGGTTCTATAGAATTTATCCAACTTTTTTCTATTTGCATTTACATTTTCCGTTGCGGAATATTTCCACTCTTTCCCATATAATTCCGTAATATCCTCGATTACCACTGGCCACTTGTCCAAATCCATCCTGGTTCCATTATTATTTTCATAATATATCATTCAGTAACCTCTCTTATTATTCGTCCAAATTCTCTGCCATTATAGTTCACAGTAGTATGTACTTTTGCCATAGCCATGGCAAGTCTGTCATAGTCTATTGGATCTCTTTCTGTTCTCTGTAATCGTTCCAGCCCTCTCTCAACAGCATCTGCTACATACGTCTGGAGTACTGTGATCGGTGTGACTGCTTCCGGCCCTGCTTCGCCTACCCCCTGCCATCCGAGACGGGTAGGGAATATGGTAGGTTGGTCGAATATCGCTCCTTTTGCGCGCCAGGCGATACTGAAATGTGGTACTGATGGAGGTGTCAAAGAAAATTTTCCTTCGATATTTATGTGCGGCAGCTTTAAGTCTGGAAGTTTCCAAGAAAAATGAAAAGCACTCTTAATAATCGATATCGCATTTTTCACCGCGTCTCGTGCGCCGTTAATTCTAGTGGTGATTCCACTCTTAATTCCTTCGAATATACTTATCGCCATGCTTTTTGCACTGTTAATCGGTCCCGTAATATTGCTTTTTACAGTTTCGAATCCTGCCTTTGCCGATGTTTTCACACCATCTATTCTTGTGGTGATTCCACTCTTAATTCCTTCGAATACGCTTACAACCATCGTAAATGCGCCGCTGATTGGAGATATGATATATGTTTTCACAAGTGTAAATCCGTTTAACACTATTGTGGCGATCGTATCTATAACACCACTGATTCTCACACTTATTTCATTCCATACCTGTATAACTGTATCTTTGCAGTTCACCCATATGAATTGGAATGGTAATGTGATAATCTGGAATGCTGCCGATATTATTTCTCCAATCAACATAACGCCAACCGTTATTATATTACCGATTGTTTGGAATATTCCCGATACTTTTTCCAATATCGATGCAATTCCATCACCCACAATGCCGGTGATTATTTGTAATGTATTCGAAATTTTTTCTGCAATACCCGTAATTTTTTCTATGACACCGCTTATAAACGTATCTATGCCACAAATATGTATTAAAGTTCCGAAGAAACCTGCAAGTCCTGAAGCGAATCCATCCAGTGCACCTGTTATTTCTCCCCATAATCCACTAAATACTTCTACAATGCCTGTCCCAAACAATTTCAGGCCTGCTTTTGCCAGATCTATATCACCAGTGAACACTCCAACTATCATATCGCCCAGTCCAGACAGTATATCTATAATTCCTCCGACCGCGCCAATTAACGGTTCAATCATGTTTAAGACAGCGCCAAAACCTGCTGCCAGCAGTCCGATCGCCGGTACCAAAACTGCTGCCAAAATTGCGCCGATCGCCTTAAATAGATTTTCAAGCCCAGACAGCTTATCGCTCAGTCCGGATATTGCACTTTTTATTCCGCTTAGTTTTTCATCAATATTGATTCCGTCTAGGAACCCTGTGATAGAACTTTTTACAGTGTCAATAATTCCTGTTATGAAATCTCTGAATGATTCGCTTTTATTCCATAAGAGAACCATTCCAGCCACCACTCCGGCTATTGCAGCTGTTACTAATAGAATTGGTCCTAGAGCCACTCCTCCAGCCCCTGCCATCGCAACTCCAGCTCCTTCTGCGGCTATTCCAGCTTCCGCTGCCGCTACTGCAGTTCCGGCAAAAAGCCCGCTTATTTTTGATCCAAGTCCAATAACCGAAGATATTCCGATAGACACCTTCCCGATGCCGATCAGTAACGGAGACAATACCGCAACAATTCCCATAATGCCGAGTATCATTCTCTGCTGTCCGCCGTCCAGATCATCAATTTTCTGTGCTAATCCTGTGATTTTCTGTGTCCCTTCCGCAATCATCGGGAGAAAGATATTCCCAAGGGTGATTCCGGCATCATACAGATTGTTCTTCATAATAGCCAGCTTCGACGCCGTCGTTTCATAACGTTTATTCGCTTCATTGGTTAATGCTGTGTTTTCTTCCCAGGCATTCTTTCCGGTGCTGATTGCCGACGTAAACACATCACTTGCATTCGCAGATCTTAGTAATGCATCACGCATTCTCGTTTCTGTGATGCCCATATCATTTAAGACTTTGATAGCGGAGTCGCTTTCTCCTCCGCATTTTGAAAGACCTTCGATGAATGCTTCCAGTGCGCCTGTAGCGTCTTCCTTGAATCTCTTGGAGAATTCGCTGGTGCTCATTCCAGCTACGTCCGCCCAGTCCTTTAACGAATCACTGTTAGTTTCTACAGCAAGCTGCATTTCAATTAATGCTTTGCTGAATGCCGTACCGCCCGCCTGTGCTTCCATTCCAACTGAACTTAACGCCGTAGCCAGTGCAAGAATGTCAGATTCTGACATTCCTACCTGCGTACCTGCGGATGCAAGATTAGTTGCCATATTCATGATGTCTGCCTCAGTGGTGGCGTAGTTGTTACCCAGGTCTACAATGGTGCTTCCCATCTTCTTATATTTTTCATCCGCACTCATAGAGGTGTCTGCCGCTAAGCCGGTAATATTTGCGAATTTCGCAATAGATGTTGCTGCATCTTCTGCCGACAGGTTGGTAGAATTACCCATGTCGATCATAACGCGGGTAAATCCTAAGACGTCCTGAGTCTTAATGCCTAACTGTCCGGCAGCTTCTGCAACCTCAGAAATCTCCGTTGTAGATGCCGGAATCTCTTTTGCCATGCTCCGGATTCCATCTTCCAACTGTTGGTAACTGTATACGCACTTGCCGTTTGCATCAAATACTTCATCTGATGTTTTTTTGACACCAGCAAAAGCAGATTCAAACTGCACTGCTGCCGTCCCGGCTCCGGCCAATGCTCCGGCCGCCGCCGTGCTGGCTACTTTCAGGTTCTGGCCAACTTTTTCTGTCCCTTCGCCGAATTTTCCAAGTCCCTCGCCAAATGACTGAATGGCTGTCTTTTGATTTCTTAATTCCTCTGAAGTCTTCTTGATCTCATTCCGGATCTCTTCCTGTTTGATCTTGGATTCCATCAGTTCCGTTTTTAATTCTGCGTACTTTTCGGAATCCTCTCCAACTTCCCTGGCGCATTCATCCAGTGCATCCCGCAAGATCTTCGTCTTGTCTGCAGCTGCTTTTGATTCCTGTCCAAGAAGTTTCTGGCGTTCTTTCAAGAGGTCTGTTTTATTCTTTGCTCCATCCAGTTTTGTTTCGTTCAGCTGTAGTTCTTGATCCAGTTCCCGAATCTTACTATCTGCCTGTCCAACAGCTGTTCTTAGCTGTTCTTCTGCTTCCGCTTGTTTCTTTGCTTCTTCTGCTGCTTTCAGCTGCTCCGCAGACAGCTGTGTCTCTGCGTTTCTCTGTTCTTCCAGTTTTGCAGATGTCTGTGAGAGTTCTTGTGAGATAGCCTCCTGTGCTCTTTTTGCGTCCGCAAGTTTTGCACTCCAGTTATTCGCTTCAATCGAGTTTTCCCCGAATATGGCTTTTGCTGCTTCCATTTTCCCGGTCAGCAGCTCCACTTTCTGGCCACTTGCCTCCAGCTCTTTCTGCAGGAGCTTTTCTCTCTTTTCCAGGGTGTCCGTTGATTCCCCAGTTCCCTTCATTTGCGTTTCATTCAGTTTCAACTCCGCACGTAACGCTTTCAATGACGATTCTGCCTGTTTCAGCCCGCTCGTCAGTTCTTTCGTATCCGCCCGGAACTTCACGCTTGCTTCTCTGTTACTTAATCAATCACCCTCTCTCCAGCATCTGTTCTTCTGCATATGCCTTCCACGCTTCATATGCATATTTGTCTTCCAGGATCGTAAGCAGGGAATTATATTCCGAATACCAGAATACATCCTCACTGATTCCATTCATAATCACGTAATAGACGTACATATCTTCCACGGTTTCAATCTCGAACCGTGGAAGTCTTAAATAGCCTTTTGCTTTCTTACGTGTTACTCTTCGGAATCCGTCCCGGAATCCTGCTTTTTTGACGGCGAATACATCTCATTAATCACTTCCATGTTCTTTCTCCAGTCCTGGTCCATATTTTCGAAAAACTCCGTAAACGACATGCAATCTTCGTCCTGATTTGCATTTTTGTAGGCAGCATACAAAAATTCCGCTACTTCAAGTGCGTCTTTATCATTTACACCTTTTACTAAAACCTTGCTTAATGTCTCATATGATTTTTTATCACTTTTTCTTAATGTCAACATAAGAATAGGAGCGGTGGACATTGCCACACACTCCCCATTTGTAAGTTCGTATTCCTCATAATTAATCTTAGGATTCTTCATCTACATTTTCCTCCTCGCCAAGAATGCGTTTGATCAATTCTTCTTTTTTGCCCATGGAATCAACTCCCATTTCTTCTGCTTTCTTTCTCAACTCGTCTACCTTCATCTTTTCGAGTGTAGATTTGGTAAGCTCGTTCGGGGCTTCTACCTGGGTTTCTGATGATTCAGGATGCTCCGGAGCTTCTACCTCTACCGATCCAGCTTCTGGTTTGGTTGTTTCCGGTGTTTGTGTCTCTTCTACCTTTTCCACCAGTCCGTTCTTTTTGGCATTGATTTCTTTGTATCTTTCTTCCGACATCTCCACAATTTCACCCGTGAACCGGATGTCGCCTGTGTATTTGTCTCTGAATTTCTGTTTTACTTTTACTTCCATGAGTTTTCCCCCTTTTTACACTACTGCCGTAGTAACAAGTTCTCTCGAGAACTCTTCCATCCACTTCTGTTTTACGGTATCGTCTTTCAGGTCGTCCACAACCGCTTCATATAGGCCTTCTCCGTGTTCATCCGGCATGACTGCGATCTCCAGTTCCAGCATAGCGATATCTTCTGAGTCATTATCCACTGATCTCGATAACGCCGTCTGGATTGTACAATTTGGATAGGCCTTGAATTTTTCATTGTCGTCTTCGTCCAGAATCTCCGCTGTTACGCACGCTACTGCGTGCAGTGAATTTGACCCGTAGGCGATTACTCCGTCTTTTAACTCTGCGCGGATCATTCCGTACAAGTCTGCCAGCATATCCTGTGGAGCATATGCAGAAATTTTCAGTGTTCCGTTACCCGTTCCTTTTGTCCTGGTCTTTAAGGTTTTTGAACCACAGGACTTCGTTCTGGTTTTACATTCCATTTCCTCTTCTAATTTTCCCACGCAATCCAGAACGTCTGCCTTTGTTGCAACTCCGATCCGGATTCCAAGCTTTTTAATTTCGACTTCCGTGAAGTCTGTTTCTCTGATTCCAGCCATTTTATGTTTCCTCCAATCGTTTTACCAATTTATCAATTACCCCGTTCACAATCTCATCCCCGGCTTTTTCAGCACCATGGAACATGAACTGCTGATTTCCTCGGTGATGTCTTGTATTTGATCCATCGTCCGGAAAGTACAGGTAATGATAGTTGCCTTTTGTGTATACCTTTACTGCAAGATTCTCTCCCTGTATCCGGAACGGATCGGTCTGTGAGGCTGCTGCTTTCTTTCCGTTCCATGTTCTGCCGGATACCGGCAAGATTGCCCGGATATACTCTTTTATCTTTTTCCCGCCCTCATTTGCCAAATAATCGTTTATAATTTGTTCCGCAACAGATCTGTCGGAAAATTTTTCAATCGTTTGTGCGACCTTATCAAATTCTTTTGCATCCAGGTAAAAATAACTCATCGGCTACACCTTTTTTCCGTTTTTCCAAATTCCATCGTGCAGATTTCTACAGTGCACTCTCCTGCTTTCTGCACATAATCGTATACCGTGTCGGTATCTGAGATTTTGAATCTAAGTGTTTTCATCTTTTCGATCACCTGTTTCTCCAAGTCTTCTGGGATATACTCTTCTTTCACAATCGCAACGAAATAACGCCTGGTTATTCCACCCTTGCTTTCTGACTTTCCCGTTCTCCTTTTTCCGAACACGATGCAGTCCCAGTTCTCGCGTCCTTGGAACCTTCCGGCACCATAATATACATCCGGTACGATCTCTTTTAAGGCTTCTTTAATTTTGTCTTTCAATTTTCCTTACCTCTTCCAGATAGAAATACAACTCACGGTTTTTCTTATCATGATCAACGTAGATAATCGCATAGATCACATTATTAATTACCACATTATAATCGCTATCTGGTGGTATAAGATCCGGGGTTGCTATCTTAGTTGTTAGATTTGCTCCGTGCTGTTCGGCAAATTCAATGTCTTGCTGTCTTTTTGACTTTTCTGTGAAACACAAAAAGCCTAGATACTCTAAATCATCTAGGCTTTTTACATTCTTTTCCACGTCTTTTTTGCGATAAATTTCGGCAACTCCATCCCCGTAATCATTCAAGATATTCCTCGCCATATTTCACCTCGTATTTATGTCTTGCTGTAATAATATCGCTTCTGTAATTCTTATCGAATTCACATGCTATCTTGTTCCACGCATACCAGCTATACTTTAGTAGCAGCATTCGGGCGAATCCCGGTTTCGTAAAATCCATCTGATCATCTTCATGCATTCCAAGTTTGTGCATCATTATTTCAATGGCATCTTCCGTTATATCCGTAATTTCCTTCTCTGTATCATCATTCGCCCAAGTTATCCGGCATTCTCTTTTTACTGCTGCTACAAGTTTTGCTTTTTCTTCTTCGCCCATAGCTTATGCCGTTACAACGGTATCCTCAGTTTTTACAGTTACATATGCCGGATCCAGTTTGCTAATGTCCAGGACAATCGCTACTGTGTTATCGTATGGGCGGCCATTTCCGTGAAGCTTAATCTTATATGTTCTCGCATCCTGAAGGAACTTGAATTCGTCCGAATATTCAATTTTTCCGTCTTTACTTTCACCAAGCCCGAAGAAATACTCTTCCGGCAGACACAGGATAGCCTGTCCGGTTTTCACTTCGTTTGATCTCACAACTTCTGTCGGGAACGGGAATAAATCTCTGGCGTATGTTCCGCCTGTTGTCAGTGCCGTAGTTGCTGGCATGATCTTGTTGAGGTAGTCTACCTGGTTGCAGATCATCAGTACTTCGTCAAAACTTCTCATACGTCCTTTTTCTGTGACTGCCAATTTTGCCACAAGTGGTCCGTAATTTGCTGGGAGGAAATTTGTTACCTGGATTGCTGTTTTTTCCGGATATCCGGTTGATGTCGAAAAGCTTACTCCTTCATGGATATCTCTGTTCAGTCCGACCGGTTCATCTTTTCCACTTCCTGATACGATTGCTTTTTCGAGTGCTACATATAACGCCTCTTTCAGGATGGTACGGATATAGTTATCCAGGAATGAAGGTCCGAGATCCAACATATCCTTTGGGATTACCGCATAAGCTGTCAGCTTCAGCAATGTAATCTCTACGCCCTTAAATGCAGATTCAATCTCCTGTGTAATCTCGCCATTAATCTGTCCCCAAGCTGCTTTCTGTCTTGTGTGATCATTTAACAGCCATTTTGTGAGATATTTTACATTTTGGAATGTAATCTTTTCTAACAATGGATGTTCTTCCAGCAGATTTCTGTACACATCCTCGATAATAGTTTCCGGCATTCCGCCATCCGTTGTAATCAGATCTGTGAACGCCTGTTTCGGATCACTTGCCTTTCCGGCTTTTGCAAGGTTCTGATAGAACTCTGTCTCTTCGCTCGTGAGCTGTCTGTAACCTCTCTGAGCAAGTACATTCGTATCAGTGCTGTACATCTCAAAGTCTGTCTTTACTTTTTCCGTAATGGCATCAATTACCTGCCCCCAGGCTTTTTTCCCTTCCTCTTCGTTTCCGCTCTGCAGTGCGCTCTGCAGAGCCGCCACTGCCTCTCTCTGTTTTGTGTCCGCAATGTTTCCTAACATTCTTTTTTCTCCCTTCTTTTTACATTGAAAACATGTTAAAAAATGTCTGCATAGAGACATCTTTTTCTTCTTTTTCCGGTTTTGTCAGCTCTTCGAATTCTTTCAACTGATTTGAGAAATTTGACTGTTTAATCGTAACCGCCAAATAATGATGCGGCCAGATATAAAATTACCCCAGCCCTTTGCGAGTTGGAGTAATTCACTATAATTCACATGCGATTTTTGATAGATTGGAGTTTTTGGCTCCAGGGTGCAAGCTCTGCGAGCTGATCATCGGTCATTTCTTTCGTTGGCCGATGGTCCAGCAGAAATTTCAGATATCCGTAAACATTCAGGTCATGCGCCTTTGCCATCTCAACCATTGTATAAACTACAGCACTGGCATTGGCTCCAGAGACAGAATCACTGAACAGCCAGTTCTTCCGACCGACTGCAAATGGACGGATCGCGTTCTCGCTGAGATTGTTTGTGAAGCTGCAGCGACCATCCTCCAGATAGGTCTCCGCTGTTTCCCGCCGGTTAAGGACATAATTCACCGCTTTATCCATGCGGGTATTCCGGACTGGCTTTTGATGTTCAAGCCACAACCAAAAAGCCTCCAGAACAGGTTTTTCCTTCTCGAGACGCAGCTGCTTACGCTTTTCATAATCACCGGGATATTTTTTGTTAATGGAATCCTCTATGGCAAACAGGCGGTTACAGTACTGGACTCCCTGCACTGCAGGCTGGCTGTAATCATACTGTTTCCCTTTGGGAACGGCGTCGATAAAGTACCGGCGGATGTGCGCCCAGCAGGAACATCGTTTGATATCCGACAGGCTGTTGTAACCCTGATAACCATCCGTTTCCAGATACCCGTGATAGCCTTCCAGGAACTCCTTTGCATGGCTGCCGCTCCTGGTTGGAGAATAACCATATAAGATAATGGCCGGGAGGCCGTCTTCGCCGCTGCGGAACAGCCACATGAAGGATTGTGTCTGTGCCCGGCGTTCTTCTTCTTTCAGTACCTGGACTCTGGTCTCATCTGCCATTGCAAAGCTGCGCTTCAGCAGTTCCCGGTGGAAGTAATCATACATTGGCTGTAAGTAATTCCTGGAGCAATAGATAATCCAGTTTGCAAGTGTCGTCCTGCTGATCTGGGCACCATACTGTTTCCAGTCTTTCTCCTGACGGTAAAGGGGAAGTCCATTGGCGTACTTCTGATACATCGTCCATGCAACGGTGGATGCGGTCGCTGGGCCTTTTCCTACCAGGGCCTGCGGAACCTGAGACTTTACGATCACAGGTTTTTCCGTGTCTCCCAATCCTTCCTTACAAGACGGACATCCATAACTCTGGCTGTAGTATTCGATCACTTTGCATGTGGCCGGGATGAATTCCAGCTCACGGCGGACATACTCTTCGCCGATCAGAACCATCTGCGTACCGCAGACCGGGCAGACCTGATCTTCTTCTGGAAGAGGGATGACTACTTTTTCAACCTTCAGGCCTTTAAAAAGATCCTCATGGGTTGCTTTCTTCTTGCGGGTATGCTCCCGGATCACGGTCTCTTCTTCCAACAGGGAAAGATCCTGTTCCACTTCCGCTTCATCAAAAAGGTGCTGCTGTCCTGGAATGTCATCGGTTCTTCTTTCGCTGGAGGAACCGAAAAGCTTTTTGGTAAGATAGTCCACCTGTTCCTGAAGGGCTTTTTCGTGGCTGGTTTTTTCGTCAATAACAAGACGGAGAGATCTGATCAGTTCCGTCTGCTCAGAGATCATTGTTTTCAGTTGTGTTATGGTGTCCTTCAGCTCTAAGAGCTGGATGTCTTTTGCACTGGAAGCCATCGTTCTCTCCTTGGATTTGATACCTTTATTATACCAGAAATACAGTTATTCCTAAAGGAAAATAAGGGCTGAAAAACGCTGAATTTATAAGGAAATCAGCCATTTTTCTGTGCAGGATTTTTACCGGAATCTAGATGTTTTTTACTCTGCTTTGAGTGCTTTGGGCTGGTCGATATCAATTCCTGACATCAGCCAGTCAAACTCCCGCCAGGAAAGATTCCGGACTTCTGACTGCTTCCTGGGCCATTGATATCCACCCCGGACAGATAACCGTTTATAGATCAGGACAAAGCCATCCGGTTCACGGAACAGAGCTTTGATCCTGTCCCGTCTTCTTCCACAGAACAGGAAGAGCGCACTGGATGTCGGATCCATCTTAAGCTGGTCTTCGATAATGGCACAGAGACCATCGATGGATTTGCGCATGTCCGTATAGCCGCAGACAATGTAGATCTTTTCAAGGCCGGAGATATCACCTAACATGAGGTCTCCCGGATCAGGCGGAATGTCTTGGTGAGCAGGACAGGATCGGCATCATTGCTGATGCGGATTGTCACATCATTCATGGACACTTCAATCGTATGTGAATTGTCAAGGTTCGTTTGGTGCATCTGCGATGCTGTATGCTGTTCCGGAAGGTGATCCGAAACAATATCAATGGGAACCACGTCCTGCTTTGAACGCGGGATCTCACAATGACCATAATTCGGTGCTGGGATCTGATCCGCTGCTGCTTTCCTGCAGCGGCTGACCCAGTTATAAAAAGTGCTTACTGCGATGTCGTTTTCACGGCACCAGTCAGCATCTGTCATGCCGCTTTGGCGGCATTCATTGATAAGCCTGATCTGTTCCGCCATCGGAACACGGGCTTTGCGTGTAGCTGTCATAACCTATCCTCCGTAATTGTAGTGAAATAGTCTAACTATCTTTCATTTACAATTATAGAGGAATCCAGGAGATTAGAAAATCCGCAGGAATATTTGGCGCTTACTTTAAATCAATCAAATACTCATCACAAAATCTTTTCTGTTTTTCAGTCACTCAGACTCACCTCCTGTTTATTTTTGCATTAAAAAAGCACCCTTTTAAAAGTGCTTAAAATTCCATTTTTTCTTCATGATCGTATTTAATTCCAACAAGTTTTTGTAGTTCATCTCGCCTTTCTCCCAATACATTTGTATAGCAACTATTCTCATATTTTTTTAGGTATTGTAATAAATCTTCTATTCTTTCATTGAGTTCTTCATCATCAATTATATCAAATTCGCATTTTATTATCAGCCTTTTCAGAGCCTCTATCTTAACATAAAGCTCAATGAGCATATCCATAACTTTCTTATTTGCATTAACCAATCTTCCTCTTTGAAAAAATGGATGAAATTCTATTGGACGCAAATGTATGTAGTCCCTCAACATATCGCATGCTGACTCTATTATTTCGATTTGTTTTTGCGAGTCAAAATTTCCACCTTCAAAAAATAGGTTATTTAACGGCATTAATTCTAATATTAAGCATTGTGTAA
>ERZ825159.1022-NODE-1022-length-30003-cov-3.519701_pt1 | contig 30003 bp, 24 predicted proteins | sample MGYA00519932_ERZ825159 | MGnify/ENA primary metagenome ERZ825159 (study PRJEB31778, sample SAMEA3449191) | human gut metagenome | biome: human gut; feature: human-associated habitat; material: faeces | place: United Kingdom | collected 2010/2012 ...
TATTTTTCGGAATATCTATCGGATAGCGCAGCATATGTGTGCATGTGCCGAGCCTTTGATTGAGCATTGGCGATTCCACACTTTTTGAAAGCTGCATAGACGCTTTTGCCCCGTACTCCGATTCAACCTCCGCGGTGTACACTCCGAAATCAAGTCCGCTAACACAAATTTTTCTTTCTTTTGTCTCGCCCGAGTTTGTTTTTATAAGTATATTCTCCGAAAAAACCGTCTCGCCTGCCGCATTTTTGACAGTTATCTTCGGATTATCATCGATTAAAGTCGTGCCGACATTTTGCTCCTCAAGCGTAATTTCCACCGTCTCGTCCTCAAAAAAGATATTTCCCAAATTATCGCTTGAGAGCCGATATTTGACAAGCTGCTGATATTCTCTTTCAATTTTCAGTTCGTCAAAGTATTCATTAATCATCGAAAGCTGCATGTCTATATTTTCAAGTTTGAAGTCCTTCGGCATGCTCCTTTCGCTCAAAAGTTCATTGTTCACATAGGTATATGCCTTTTGAACATCAAAATCATAGACAAGCTCAATGTGATATAACACATTTTTTTCAAACGGAGTCATTGCGCTTGTGTCGCCCCAGCCCCAAAGTGCTTGATTCGGTCCGTAAAATCCTCTGTCGGTCATATAAAACACATACATTCCGCCGAGTTTTATATATGCCGGCTGCGGATTGTCAATGCTCATGCGCATTGTGTCAAAGCTGATTCTGACTCTGCCGCTGTCTGCCGGATTTTTTAAGGTGTACTTCACAGTCTCGGAATTTGCCCATGCCGATTCGTTCATGCCCCATCCGGCATTGCCTTGGTACATCACCGAGTGAACATTCCCCGAATACGAAATACTCCCGTTTTCGTCCGATGACGATTTTCTGTCCGCCGCCCCGTTGTCAAAGCTGTTTTGATAAATCGTCTTTTTCACACTCGCTCCGCTCGGCATATACGAAATTCTCAGATTATCGAAATATGAAAACTGACCGCCGAAAGCTATCTCAAAATCCTCTATCGGAAAGGCAGCAAGATTGGTCTGCGTTTTCACAAGCGTTCCGTCAAGGTAGTGCAGCAATTTGCCGTTGTCATAGTCGAATGTCCAGACGATTGTGTGCAGACCGCCGTCCATATAGACCGCCGAATCGCCGTCATCCCATTCGCCCACCTGCGTCATAGGGATATATTTTATCCTTTCGCCGTCAACCGCTCTGAAATATGCAATTCTCCGTCCGTTCCAGTTTTGCTGCATCTTCATGCCGAAGCTGTGATTGTCGTCGGTGTGCGATTTCAAAATGCTTGCGTCCGCCGGCTTGAAATTGAACGAAACCGTTAAAACTCCACTCGATATCTCATTTTTAAAATCAGCGCGTATGCTCGGCTGAATTGCCCACGCATTGGGATTTATGTAGGTAATACCGTTGTTCCCGTCGAGCTGTGCGGTTTTCATTAAATTTTTTGTCGGAACTGTCAGCGAGAGATTTTCGTCCTCAAAATCCACCGCACTGTCAATCCCTAAATCAAAAGTATTTTCATAGCAGAAAGCTTCTGCCGCTGCAGCATTCTCCGCCGACACAGGCGATAAGCCTGTGCCGGAGATTAGGAACGCCGCCGAAAAAAGTAAACTGATTATTCTTTTCAGCATATCATTTTCCTTTCGGATGCTTTTACTTTGTGATCTTTCCCACATTAATCATAGGCGACATGTTATTCCATACGAATATCGAAATTTCGCCTGTCAGCTCGCTTATGTCGAGCGATACCTCGCCGGTTGCGCCTGACGGGATTGCCTTGTCGGCTGGCGCCGACTTAACGCCGGTTAAGGTTGTACCCTCGTATGTTGCCGCAAAAATTGTCGGAGTTACGTTCGCATTGGAGGAATTTGTCACCTTTGCGATAACCTTGCCGTCCTCGATTCTGATCGGATTTACATACGCCGAAGCCTTGTTGAGTCCGTCAACCAATGCGTATCCCGATATGCTCTTGATTGCGCCGAGCGTTACCTCGTATGTCTCGTCCGCGCCGACCCCCTCGGGAAGAGCTATCTCGATTTTTCTGCCGAAGTCAGCCGCTCTTACCTCTGTCGGAGTGATGCTTTTGCCGTTCTTTGTTACCGATACTTTATCTGCCGAAAGGGTTGTCGAATCTATTCTCTCGGACGGAACAACTCTCAGAACGGTGTCACCGACAGCCGGAGCTTCAAGCTTTCCTGCCGTAAACGATGTTTCGTTCATGTATGCAACCTTTAAGTTGTCAAAGTATGCAAAGGTTCCGCCAAAGGTTACCTCAAAATCATTTGTCGGGAAATACTGTGCGTTAAAATCCGTATATGTCTTTACAAGCGCACCGTCAAGATAGCAGCGTGACTGTCTTGTTGTATAGTCCATTACAAATTCAATTGAATGTACCGATTGGTCAAGAGTTACCGCATTGGCATTGTCGTCCCAATCACCAAAGGTCTTCATCGGGAGATAAATCATTCCGTTTGAGGTCGGTCTCAGATATGCAACTCTCTTACCGTCCCAGTTATTAGCCATACCCAGTCCGAAGCTGTTGTTATCTCCGTCGTGCTTTGCGCATTCCTCGTCGGTTTCCGGCTTAAAGTCAAACGAAACTGTATAAATTCCGCTTGTTATCGGAGCTTTAGGTACAAACTTAAAGCTTACATCTCTTGCATATGCTACTGTGTTATATTTGATACCCTTGTTTCCGTCAACCTCTGCAGTCAGTGTCGGCTTAGGCTCTTTAGGCTGAGTTGTAACGGTTATCTCTTCACTTTTAAAATCCGTATAATCGGCAACACCGTTGTCAAAGGTGTTATAGTACAAAATGTTTTTGTTTTGAGCAATTTGCATTTTTACGGAATCTGCCTTTAATGCAGTGCCGAAAAAGCCGCTTATTCCGTCTGTCGAGAGCGTTATATCCTCGTTTTCGCCGACTACGGTGTCAAAATACACTCTTGCCGATACGTTGCCGTCCCAAACCGTCTTTGAGATTTCCTTATCCGAGCATACGAAGCTGCCGCGCGTTACCGGGGTTGAGAATGTCACATCGGCGTAGTTTGTGCCTGCATATGCCTTCGCGGTCATAACCGGGGTCTCGCCCTCAATTTTTACGAACTGAATGTTGTCGACATAATCGATTGTTCCGTTAAGGCTGAAATTGAAGTTGTTCATTGCAACGATGTCCGATGCCGATTTGATAAGCTGTCCGTCCATATATGTTTTTGCTGTCTTATCGGAATAATCAAACACGTAGTCAAAATGATAAACCTTGTCCGGATCCATAGGATTTGATGCATCCCCACCTTTTACGCCGTATCCGAGTACCGGAGTGCTTGCGCCCACCGTGTCCATCTTTTTGAAAAAGGTCATTGTTTCGCCTTCCCAAGACGATATAAAGTTATAACCTACCCACGCATCATCGCCATGTTCCGCAACATCTGCATCTGGACTCATATCAAATGATACAAGATATTTTCCCTCCGATATAGCTGTTTTGGGAGTAAATAGAAGTGTTTGTCCGTCAAGCCATGCTCCCTTGCGTACTCTTACACCAACATTTCCGTCCACAGTAACGGTTTCATTCAGCATAGCACCACTCGTCGTTCCGTCAGCCTTTACCCCAAGCTCTAAAGTGAGATACTTGTTATCAACAGCTACGGCATCAGCTGCACCGTTGTCGAATGTGTTCCGATACCAAACGGCATCCTTAAGCTCGGTCTCCTCAGCCGATACCGGCAGTATCGGAGAAATCATTGCTGCCGCCGCAAAAAATGCGAGCAATTTTTTCAGATTTTTGTTCATTTCACAAAACCTCCGTCTAATTTAGAATTTTGGGGGCGATTGCAAAACCGGTCCTTTTCAATCACCCGATTTTTGATATTTTTACACCATTTTTCAAAATGGTCGTAAACGAAATTTATTTGATTGTGCTTTCGGCACGAATCGGATTTATTATGCCAAGACCTTTCCAAAGGAAGGTTTTAAGCATCAATTCCTCGTTGTCCGCAACTGTGAATGTGAGCGTGGTTTCTGCCTTTCTTCCGCTTTCCGCGTCAAAGGACGCAACCGCGAAATCATAGCCTGTCATTGCAATTTTGTTCCACATCGAACCGGACACCAGTGCGGACGCCGCGTCTTTATATGTGGAAACGAGCGATGTTTTCACTGTGATTGTGTCGCCCGCAGCAGCTTCGTCAAGAGTTCCCACTCTCTGCTCGCCGATGAAATATTTCTCCTCGGTGATTAGAATTTTGCCCTCAGCGGTTTCGAATTTTATATCATACGCACGCGCAAGGCTTTCACCCTGCGGAATCGAGAGCGTGTATTCGCTGTCGCCCAAAAGCGTTCCGTCGATATAAAGCTCGGCTATGTTCCCGTTATAGCTCGGCGAAAATGCAACGTCGTTTCCGTCCGAGACCTTTAAAGTCACGCCTGCCGCGGCTGTCTCTGCCGATATCGATGCCGGGAAAGTGAGAATAATCCTGTTGGTCTCGGATGGGTTTTTGTCGGTCAGCGGTCTTTCCTCCCTTGTCATGTCGGAAAGTCTGAGCTTTGTCAGATAGTTTCCCTCGCCGACGTTGAGGTTGATTGTCGTCTCCTTCGCAGCCGATGCCGAATAACCTTTTATACCTGCCGGCAGCTTAAGTTCGTACTCGCAGCCTTCTTCAAAATTCTCCTCCGGCGCTATTTTGAGAACCTTTGATTTTGAAATCTCCGTCTTGCACAAAAATTCCTTGCCGGTGAAAAGATTTTTCACAATGATATCCTTACTCGGAAGCGACTCCGGGTCGATTCCGTCCGAGTAACTGATATACGCGCCGCCTGTCTCGGCGGAATCGAGCGACGGTATCATGTCCATGCTGTTCAAATGCTCAAAAACAAGATTGTCAAAGTAGTCTATCATGCCGCTCGGAGCCATAGAGAAGTTTGTCATCTGACCGAGATTTGTCTGCTTTACGCTTAGCATTTCACCATCTATGTAATAGTAAACAGTTCCGCTGTCGTAGTCAAAAATCACTTCTATATTGTAGACCTTTTCAGGGTCAAGCTCCATTGTCGCCGCTCCGGGGTACGCTCCGACTGTCGAACAAACATTGATGCTGCCCGGTGTGTCCGTTGTTCCGGAATGAATGTAGAACATTCTTCCGCCTTCCCATGAGCTTGTCATGTTCATTCCGAAAATTACGTTGTCGCCCGAGTGGCCTGCCTTGTTGGTGTCCACGCTGAAATCGAACGAGACTCTGACCTTGCCTTTGTTTATACCGCCGTTTTTCAAGGTGAACTTTGTCTGACCCTCGCCCCATGCTTGGGGATTTGAACGCACTCCCACATTCCCGTTTACAGTAACCGAGCTATTAAACCGTCCGCCGCCGTTAAATGTGAATGTGTAGTAGTCGTTGTCGACCTCAACCAGGTCATTTATGCCATTGTCGAATGTGTTTTCGTAGCGGAAATTGACATCCTCCGCCGCCGCTGCCGAAAAAATCGATAACCCTGCTACTATTGCCGCAATCGCGGCGATTCTTAGCCATTTCATTTTTGTATCCTCTCCTTCTTGTTATAATTTGTAATTAAATCTTTGATGTACCTAATGTGATAATGCGCCGTTTAAAATTTCGATGATCTGCACGGTACTTCCTCAGCATTTGCAAGAGGACGCGCCGCTTATTTTTCGTCAGAGCCTCATCGGTTTTATTGTCATTCTGCATAGTCAAGATTATTTTTCTGGAAGTCTGCCGCTTCCTTTTTAACAAGCTCCTCGATATTTGCGTTCTTGTTATTGAGAACCTCCTGGACAATGTTGTCAATCACAGCGTAGAGCGCCTGTCCGTCGATAGGTTCTTCCGCCTGGAATTCCATATCGTCCTTATTGTTAAAATCTGTAAAGTATTTTTCATTTACAGTCATAAATTTCTTTGAAAGCTCGTGCTTATAGTTTTCAACCTCACTGTCCGACTTCCACGGAGAAACCGAGAGGATTCCGACAAGCTCGTTGTCTACTTTTTGAGTTTCATAATCCTTGCGAAGCGATTCTCTTTTCGCGTCGTCAAGCTTTGTTGTAACGCCCAAAAATTCTTCCCAATCCATTGCAGCCTTAATCTGCTCCTTGCTTGCGTTACGGTCTATAACACTCACACCGCCGCCCATCAGGGTTACGCGGCGCTTATCGCCTGCCGGCATTCTCAAAAAACCTATATTTTTAACATCCATGCCATAAGTATTGACAGCATTTTTTGCCGAATCTGCTTCCGCAAAGCACATTGCAACGCTGCCTGCCGCAAGCTGCTTACACGGCTCTTCCAGCTCTACCAATGTTTTTGCCGGCAGAACGTCGTATTTCCATTTCAAATCGGATATGTATTGTATTGTCTTTACGAACTCGGGCGAATCAAAGGTTGCTTTCCACTTTCCGCCCTCTTTTGTTTCGAATGTAACGCCGTTGCTCCATGCAATCGGTGTCACTCTCCAGCCGCCGCAGTTGCCCGTTGTCGGAATCATAAATCCGTCCGCACCGGTCTTTTCCTTTATCGTCTTTGCCACTCTTGCAAGGTCGTCCCAGTCGGTCGGCTGATAAAGCGTTCCGTCATCGTTTACAAAACCTGCATCGCCGTATAACTTTACATTGACCGCAATACCAACATCGTAGTTACCACCGGGCAGGAAATATATCTTTCCCCGGTCGTCCGAAATAAGCTCCAACATATAAGAATTGACCTCATCATAAAAGCCGCGCTCTTTAAATTCATCGGTAAGGTCTGCCGCATATCCCATTTCGATAATCTTCTTTGTCTCGGTCAGCGGTGCATAATATATAGTCGGAAGTGTGCCTGCCTCCGCCTTTGCCATGTAGCTCTGTACATCAAAGCCCCAGTTTGCATCTTCGATTTTTATATCGGGATGCAGTTTTTCAAACTCCGCAACCTTTTTCATATTTTTTGCATATGCCTCCGGGTTCACCGTCTCATCCGCAAAATAATCCCCGACCGTAATAACGATTTTTCCGTCCGCGTCGGCTGAGCTTTTTTTCGAATCGCCGCAGCCGCTCATCACACCGGCAGCCATTGCGAGACTCATACCCATTGCTGCCACTCTCATAATTTGTTTTTTCATAATTAAACCTCCGTATTTTTATTTGTAGGAATTTATGCATGAACACAATTACAAAAATAAAAAACGCCGCCTTATTCTCACACCCTCGGGCGGAGCTGTAGCGAAATTTTTCTTATTTCGGCATTGCTTTCACGCTTACCCTTATGCAATTATTATACCATTTCTTACCCCTCCCCCACAAGTAACAGCTTTTCGTCTTTATCTCATTTCTTCGTGAAAATCGGCTTGTGATACCACTTTTGGTATCGTTTTTCGCAATATTCCACTTTTCGCCCCGATTTTTTTGAGTCTGATATCGCCTCTCAAAATTTCAAAACTCTCATTTTTTCATTTTTGCTCAAAATCATTACTCTTATTTTAGTAAATATGTACATTTTTTTCATTCTATCACAAATAAGACTTGAAAAATTAATACTTTTATTATAAAATAATTATATAAATTTTAAGAAGAAAGGGAAATTGTCTCAGCCATGCGAAAAAAGTCAAACAAAACTCCCCGGGAATCATCCGGTGCATTCCGAAAGATGGCGATTGTCATTTTTGCCCCGGCTGCCATTTTGTTGGTTCTCGTTTTAATACTTACCGGAATCAACTATTATTCAATAAGCAATTCGACAAAAAAATCATCGCACCAGGTTGTGAAAAGCTTTTTTCAATACAACGAGGCGCTGATTCAGAATTTTGCTTCGGCGCTGCTGATTTTGGACGACAATTCCGAGCTTATGCAGGCGCTGATTTCGACCGACTACAGCTACGACCCGGAGAATTTTAAAAAGAGCTGCGATGAAATACGCACATCATTTCCTTTTGCACAGGAAATATATGTACTCAACAAAACACGCGATTCGGTTTACACCGACTACGGACGTTTCGGAATCAATACATATTTTCAGAACGAATGTGTATATGACGATTTCAACACGGCGTATTTCCGCGATTTCCGCTTTTACACCACCGAGCGCTATCGCATTCTGCTCCCCACCGGGGTGGTCAAAAACGGAGAAAGAACTCAGGTTCTGCCGGTTATAGTACGCAGAATTGGCGATTTTCCGCAGAAAAACCTGCTTATTGTAAATATAAATCTGCAAAAGCTTTTTGTTGCCGCGCTCGGGCAGTTCGAAATGTACGATATGCCGGTCTACATCTACAACAAATACAAGAATGATATTTACGAGATAACCCAATCGGGACAAAGCTTTGATTTTTCGTCCGATTTTACCGATTCGCTTTTGCATAACGACAACGATACCTTTTCGTTCCGATTCGGCAGAAAGAATTACCTGATATCGGCATATTCCTCGAGTAATTCCATACTCGGCTATATCTTTTTCTCGGTCATGCCGGAGAGCATAATATTGCACAAAACGCTGCCGATCATCCTGCTTTTGGCAGGCATAATCCTGTTTTTCACCGCGGTTATGTTCCTGCTGCTCTTGCGCAGCACAAGCAGCATTGTAACTCCGCTTGAAAATATTCTGGCAGGGCTTTCGCTAAACGGCTCGCACCTCAGCCAGAACATAATCGATGATATAGGCAAGGTCACAATGAAAATGTATGCCGAGAGCAAGGACTTGTCACTTGTCTACCCATCCGCACAAAAGCAGTTTCTGCTCGGGCTGATGACTTCGACCGAGTATGCCTTAGACGACAGCGCCGCGAAAACTATCTTAAATTCACTCGACTTTCCGTACGGCATATTTGCAATCGTTACCATTCGCCTTATACCCTCATCGGGATTTTTCGATGTGTTTAACTCCAATGACTACAAAATAATACGAAAGGGCTTTTTCAATCTGGTGGAAAGTCTGTTCAAGGAGCATTTCCGCTGCTCGGTAATCCCGGAGAAAAACAATCAGCTGTACATCGTGCTGAATTTCCAAATCCCCTCCGATTATCGCTTTGCCGACAGAGTTTTGGCAGATCTGTACTGTGACATGAGGCAGGACAAGGACTATGTGACGCTTTCGATGGGCAAAAGTGAATGCTGCGACTCGCTCTCCGACCTGCACCGCGCATATAACGAAGCGTTCGAGAACATGACAGAATACGACCTCAGCGGGAATCAGATTGTCTCCTCGGTTCATATCACAAGCGACATATCTTTTTCGTCAAAGGACGAAAACAACCTCTTTTTAGCGCTCATTTCCTTTGACCGCCACGAGACAATCGCTGCGTTTGAAAAGATACTTGCCGATAATGCTGCTCTGCCGCCGAGAATGCAGAAACGGCTTTATAACTACATATTAAATATACTTTTAAAGGTAATACATATGAAACAAATCCCGCTTGACTCAAACAAGCTTGATTTTGAGATTTTGAACGATTATCTGAATCAGCCGCCGCAGGATATCAAAAAGGCGATATATGAGCTGATTAATCGCATTTCGGATTTCGGTGCGGAGAAAAAGGCAAACGCGATTGATTATGACGAGATTATCCAATACGTTTCGGAAAATTATCACATGCCGGAGCTTTCGCTTAAATATCTATCGGATAGGTTCTTTGTGAATCAAAATAACCTCTCGACCGCGCTGAAAAATAAGCTCGGCGTGGGTTTTCATGAGTATATCACGCGGCTGAGAGTGGAAAAGGCGAAGGAGCTTTTAACCTCCACCTCGAAAAATATAAATGAGATTATCAGCCTTTGCGGCTTTACCAGCGCACAGACCTTCTACCGCGTGTTTAAAGAAAGCACCGGCATGTCCGCAGGCGAGTTCAGAAAATCGGCAAAGAATGGATGAGATAATAAAAAATGGGCTGCGCCTTTAGTCACAGCCACATAAGGAAGTTTTTACGGAGTAGTTCCAAACTTATCGGAGCTACTCCGTTTTCCCTATTATACTACCTTATACATCTGCGGACTTTCTTGAATTTTAGAGATTATTTCCGATATTTCTTTTTCATCGGGAATTTCAATCATTCCGACGGCGGTGAAGTAAATATCAACCTTAACATAACAATGTCCGCTTGACTTATCGTTGTTATGAACCTCTATCCTCTGTATCAATGAATCAACGATTGTGGGAATAAGCTCCTTAAAATCAGTCAATTCACGCAGGGTTTTGAGTAATAGACGCATATCAACATTTTTCTGCTCGGCGGTTTCCAATTCCTTTTCACCGTCAGATACAGTTTTGATAAACTCTTTTTGCTCGGTTTCATACATAGAAGCCATACGAGAGTAATGTTCTACAAAAAAAATATGCTATTTACATAAATAAATTTTGGTGTTAAAATAGGTACATCGTTGGTAATGTCTATTGCAAGTTTTGCTAATAGCTTGCTAATAGGAGCCTTTGTAATTGTGTGAAATTATATGATATAAGATAACACAGTATCATATTCAAATCTCTCACAAATCCCGTAGTTATGCGGATTGTACGGTTTTTCTGAACACGAGATAACACCTTGAAAAATACTGTACAATTTGCTCCTAAGCAGTAGGTCGGACGTTCGAATCGTCTTGGGGACGCCAGGTTTTGTATATTAAATTTTGTTTCGCTATTTATCCTCGGGTGTGTATGTTATGAAAACAGATGTGCTGTTTTCGTTCCAAACAACTTTTCCACCTACCGCCTGAACAACATCGCGTATCGGCAAAAGAATTCTTTCATTATACTCAACCGCGGGTGATGAGAGGAACACCGTTTCATCATTCACACGCATAAACTCGCTGTTCGGTTTTATAAGTATACGATAATCTCCTATATTCAAGCCGGCATATTCCATATCATTGTACCACTCGATTTTTGCACCCATATCTTCCAACACCGAGCGCAGCGGAACAAGTGTTCTGAACCTTTTGTTATCCGTAATCGGAGCTTGGTCAAAATCAACTTCTTCACCGTTTAAGTATACATTGATAAGATTTTCACATCTTATTCCGTGTTCATTGGCGAATGACACACCGTAAGGCTCATCGCTCAGCTTGCAATAAAATACTACGTTCGGACTGTTGTCAAACGCATTCGCCGAAATGTTCGTAACCGTTGTCGGAACAGACACTGATGACAGTGACGGGCAAGACGAAAACGCGTTGTCCTCTATCACGGTAACTCCGTAAGGAACGGTGATTCCGATTAACGATGTGCATTGATTAAACGCACCGTTCGGGATAACCTTTAACGCTTTCGAAAGTCTGACCTTTTTTATTCCCGTGCTGTAAGCAAAAGCTGTTTCGCCGATTTTAACGACCGAATCGGGTATATATACCTCGGTGATATTTGTGCTGCCGCCGAATGCGCCGTTGGCAATCTCTATTACGTCTTTTCCGTCGATTTCGGAAGGAATCATCACCTTTCCGCTTACATCATCCACATTCGTTATGGTAACACCATCGTTCGAAACTGTATAACTAAATCCGAGTTCGGCACTCTCCGATGCCGTTTCATTGTTGTTTTCCGTTTTGTTATCTGTGTCGTCAATTGCCTCGGTGACATTTTCGTTTTCCGTATCGGTATTTTCTGCAAAAACGATACCGAAACCACTCATGGCAACCGATAATGCAAGAACGGATACTATTAAAAACCTTTTCACTTTTATCTCTCTCCTCATATCGGCAAAATATGATAATGCCGTAAATTTAGTGTTTTTAAAAAACACACATATTTTATTTTATCACATTTTGCTCAAAAAATCAAATTTTTTGAGGAGTTTGTCAACCAAATCATATAAAAGCTACATATGACCCGTAAACCGCTATTCCTAATTTAGCAATTTAGCATATATAAACCGTTCAAATTCTATGCTGTTTGACCATAACTTTTTTAAATTTTTTTAGTATGATCTCCGAAATCTTAAAAATTATCGCGTTCCGATTACAACTCTCGGTCTGTTTTCAATATCGTTTACGGTTTTTATATTTTGGTATCGGTTTTGTTCCAAAATTTCTTCAACTTCGTCTTTTTGGTCAAAACCGATTTCAAACGCCAAAATGCCGCCGTCTTTTATTTTTGCATTCGCGGCAATCTTCCGATAAAAATCGAGTCCGTCAGCACCGCCGTCAAGAGCAAGAGACGGCTCAAAACAACGAACGTTTTTATCCAGACTGCCGATAACATCGTGTGCGATATACGGCGGATTTGAGACAACGCAATCTGCCGCGCAGGGCATCTCATCCGTCAGCACGTCAAAGCACACCGTCTTTACTCTATCGCTTAAATTATATTCATTAATGTTGTCATCGCTTACGTTCAGCGCGGTTCTCGAAATATCCGCAAGTCTTGCCGACAAATCTTTTTTATAATATGCAAGGCTTATCCCGATACAACCGCTTCCGCAGCACAAGTCCCAAATCACGGACGACTTTTTATCCTTAACTCTTCCAAGAACCTCCGAGACAAGAATCTCTGTATCCGCACGCGGTATCAGCACACCCTTGCAAACTTTAAACTTCAGCGACATAAACTCGGTTTCGCCGACTATATATTGTACCGGTTCATCCTTCTCGGCACGTTTAACCCATTCATCTAACAGCTTTATCTGTTCGTTTGTCGGTACATAATCGCCGATTATAAGCTCTGTCTTTGTGAGATTTAAACCACGCATAAGCAAAACAGCAGAGATTGCCGCCGCCTCTGCGTTCCCTGCTGTTTTAAGACGATTTGTAATAATAGTCCTTAATTCTTTTGTATTCATCATATCTTACCATTCATCTTCTGCTTTGTTTTCGGGAATTACCGCTTTGAGTGCCGCAATGGCCACCTCTATTTGGCTGTCATCGGGTTCGTTGGTTGTGATATGCTGAAAGAGCATTCCCGGTTTGCTGATTGCCCTTGTGAAAGCATTGTCGTGCCGACCGGCGAATTTGATAATTTCATACGAAATACCCGCCACTATCGGCAAAAGCAAAAGCCGCAATATAAGCCTTGTAATCACCCACGGCATAGCGCCGAGTGCCTTGCCGATGACAGGAATGGCGGCAAAACTCGCCTCATCCCACGGAATAACCGAATAAACCAATATACTTATAATCATTACAAGCAGCAAAAAACTCGTACCGCAGCGCGGGTGCAGCCGCGATTGAACTCTTACGTTCTCAACTGTCAAATCCAAGCCTTTTTCGTAACAGAATATCGACTTATGCTCTGCGCCGTGATACATAAACACGCGCTTAATATCTTTCATTTGCGAAACCAAAAACAGGTATAACACAAATATCGCTATACGGACAATCCCTTCTATAAGGGTCAACCCTACACGCGATTGTATCACGCTTTTTAAGAACCCCGTGATAAACGCCGGTAACAGTATAAACATACCTATGCTCAGCGCAAGCGAAAAAATTACCGAAATATATATTACAATATTCATTGCTTTTTCCGACCCGAGCTTTTCGTCAAGCCACATCTCAAATTTTGACGGTTCTTGTTCAACAGGCTCGCCCTCGTCATCCACATCGATGAACTGCGCCGAAAACATCAGCGATTTTACGCCTATTATCATCGAATCGATAAAGTTAACGCATCCTCGCACAATCGGAAGTTTTACAAACCTTCCCGTGCGGATTTTACCAAGCTTCATATCATCGATTACTATTTCTCCGTCAGGCTTTCTGACCGCAGTCGCAACATTGTGCGGTCCGCGCATCATTACGCCCTCCATAACAGCCTGTCCGCCAATTGATGTGCGGTGTTCCTTGCGGCTGTTTTCTTTCTTTTCCTTATCCATCTTAAAAACTCATTATCCTTTCGGTTTAAATATTATCCGTATACGAACACCTGTCCGTTTCAAATTCCTACACATTTCGGTTAAGCAGGAAATCCGCAAGCTCCGACAAAAATCGAGCTTTCTCTCCGAGCGGTTCGAGTGCGACTTTTGCTTTGTTTGTTTCGGAAACCAAATAATCCTTTGCCCCGTCCAAACCAAACAATGTAACGAACGTGCTCTTGCCGCAATCGGCATCGCTGCCGATTGGTTTTCCGAGAACCTCGGTACAACCGACAACATCCAATATATCATCTTTTATCTGAAACGCAAGGCCGAGACTCTCGGCATATTCATCAAGTGCCGCCGTTATACTGCTGTCCGCACCGCCGCAAATCGCACCACAGCGAACCGCCGCGCGAATCAAAGCTCCCGTTTTGTTTTTATGCAAGTATAAAAGTTCATCGGCGGTTATATCGCTTCTGTTTTCGGCTTGAAGGTCAACAACCTGACCGCCTATCATACCGAGTACACCCGATGCGCCCGACAAACATCTTATTATTTCCAGCCTTGCGCTCGGCGAAAGAGACTCAAATCCGTTATCGGCGGATAAAATCTCAAACGCGGTATTCAAAAGTCCGTCACCGGCAAGCAAGGCAATATCCTCACCGTATACCTTGTGACAAGTCGCGCGCCCTCTGCGTAAATCATCGTTATCCATACACGGCAAATCATCGTGTATGAGTGAGTAGTTATGTACACATTCAACCGCCAAGGCCACATATTCGGCATTGGATGACAAACCGCCCAACATATCGCTGACCGCCAGAGTCAAAACGGGGCGAATTCTCTTTCCTCCGCCGCAAATCGCGTATTTCATTGCCTCAAAAATATTTTTTTGCAAGGCAGTATAATCAAAAGATTCAAAGTACTTTTCTATCCTGTTTTCAATAACGCTTAAATATTTTTTATATTGCTCGTTAAAATTCATATATCAAACCCCTCAAACCGAGTAAAATTTTTATTCCGCCTGTGCGGCAAAAGGACGCTCAACAATCGAGCCGCTTTCTTTATCGCGCATAAGAACGGTTATTTTTTGCTCGGCGCAGTCAAGAGCCGCAGTACAATTCTGTGTAAGCTTTACGCCTTTTTCAAAAAGCGTGAGCATTTCGTCAAGGCTTACATCGCCTTTCTCTAAAGCGGCAACGACTTTCTCGAGTTCGCCGAGGTTTGTTTCAAACGATTGTTTCGAATTATCGTTTTCTTTTTCATCCGACAATATATTATTCTCAGTATTCATTTTATGCAATACTCTCCTGTTTCAAATTATTCTTATCTTTCGCACACACGTGCGTCAAAAGAACCGTCGGCAACAGTTACGGAAATTAAATCCCCGTCTTTTATTTGCTCAACCGAGCGAATAATCACCCCGTTGTCCGACTTGGCAACCGAATATCCCCGCCCCAAAGTTCCGAGCGGACTCATCGCGTCAAGCTTTGCCGCATTTTCGGAAAGCAGCCGCTTTTTTTCTTTCAAGACGCTCTGTGCCACCGTCTCGAACATATGTTCGAGATTGTCAAGATAAATCCGCTTATCATCAATCCTGCCCTTTGGGTTCTTAAAAATCGGTCTGTCGGCGCATCGTTCCACACGCATACGTCTGTTTTCTATTATCTGCCGCGCCTGTTTGTAAATCAGCTTATAAACATTGTTGAACTTTTCCGCAAGTTCATCCTGTGACGGAACAACAAGCTCAGCCGCCGCCGATGGGGTCGGCGCGCGCAAATCCGCGACAAAATCGGATATTGTGAAATCAATTTCGTGTCCGACCGCGGAAACAATCGGTATTTCACAGTCATAAATCGCCCGAGCAACCGCTTCTTCGTTAAACGACCATAAATCCTCAATCGAGCCGCCACCTCTGCCTATTATCAGCACATCGGCGGATTTTGTTGCGTTAAAATAATTTATTGCCGAAACAATGCTTGCCGCCGAATTTTCGCCCTGAACCAATACCGGGTATAAAACGATGTCGGCATAGGAAAATCGCCGCGTCAGAACATTTATTATATCACGAATGGCCGCGCCCGTCGGGGCCGTTACCACACCGATGCGCTTTGGATATTTCGGCAATCTTTTTTTGTGTGCAGGGTCAAACAACCCCTCTTTCGCAAGCTTTTGTTTAAGCATCTCAAAAGCGGCATATAAATCACCCTGTCCCTCAGGCTGCATTTTGTCAATATAAAGCTGATACTGACCATCACGCTCATAAACCGCAATTCGTCCGTGTGCAACAACCTTTGTACCGTTTTGCGGCGCAAAGGTCAGCTTTGCCGCCGCAGAGCGGAACATAACCGCACGCAAAACCGAACCGCTGTCTTTGAGCGACATATACATATGTCCCGATGAATGAGCCTTGAAATTTGAAATTTCGCCCTTGACAAGCACATCGCCGAGAATATCATCAACCGCAATAATATCTTTTATGTAAAGGTTCAAATCGGTGACGGACAACGCCTCTCTCTTATTAACCAACAAATTCACCTCATAACAAGTTACTTATTCTCGGCGGCAACAGCTTTTTGAACACCGCCGAGAATTCCGTTGGCAAAAGCAACGGCTTTTTCGTCATCATACTCCTTTACAAGAGTCACCGCCTCGTTCACCGAAACCGCGGGCGGAATATCATCCATATACAGCATCTCAAAAACCGCAAGTCTGAGTGCGGCAAGACATACCGGAGAAAAACGTTCAACGTGCCAATCCTTTGATACTTTGTTCAGCCGTTCGTCAATCTCGAATCTGGATTCGATAACGCCGCTCACAACCTTATCAATATACTCGCGCTGGTTCCCCGTTTTATTTTCCGCAAAAAAATCATCTATCAGTCCTTGTATGTCATCGGGCTGGAATGAATACTGAAACAAAAGCAAAAATGCTTGCTTTCTCGCTTCTCTTCTGTTCATAGTCAAATTATCCTTTTTGATTAAATATAGTCACAAGCCTAAAGCTGTTCGTAATCCGCCGGTTCCTCCGCCGCGCTTTCCTCAACAGGCTTTTCGGGTTCTTCCTTTTCTTGTTTTTGCTCCTCTTCAACAAGAGTAATCCCATCAACCGAAATATTGACGCCCTTGACATTAAGACCCGTCATTGCCTCAACATCCGACTTTACCTTTGTCTGAATATTCCACGATACATCGGGAATCCTTGCGCCGTATTCAACGATAACGGCAAGATAAATTGTCACATCGTCACCCTCGCGAACGGTTTTTACGCCTTTTGAAAGATTTTTCATTCCCAAAAGCTCGGCAAAACCGCCGGCAACGCTGTTAACCATTCCGGCAACGCCGTCCACTTCATTCGCCGCCATTGACGAAATAACCGCAACAACTTCGTCCGAAATATTAACCGAACCGCCGTTGTCGATATTTTGCGCGGTTTCTTCCGTGCGGACATCCGCCGCTTCGCTCTCAACCGCGATATTTTTCTCGGAATTAACAATATTTTCCATAATAAACTCCAATCCGCCGCCCCGAAACGGCAAAAATATATTTTAAAACATCTTAAACTCGGGAAAATCCGTTTAAAGACGCTGTTTTAATCACCTGATTACAGATGTATTTTTATTATAACATATTTTTTTCGATATTACAATAATTTTATTCAATTCTTTTAAAAAATTTAATATACGCATAAAGCCGCCCGCACCGAAAGGCACAGACGGCGTTGCACAAACATTTTTTCGGGCGGCATAACGCCGTCCGCCCCAACACCTCAGCCGCTCACCATCCAAAGACGCGCACATCCTCGGTCGACGGTTGATTGGTAATCACAAAATTGCTTGAAGAACAAGCGTCATAATCATTCCCGGTACGCCGAGAACGCCGCTTATCAGTGCAGTGAGCGGATTGATACAAAATCCCGTTCCGAATCGGTTCAAGACCGTGTTCAGCATCAGCATAACCGCACAGCCGATAACACAGCTCACCCCGAGACCAAACAGCCATTTAAGAGGTCTGATAAAAACTCTGCACAGAATATATAGAATAAAAAGTCCGAAAACGCACGCGATTACAATCGCCGGGCTAACCTCCATAACCGAATCACTCCTCTTTTATCCTTGTCCTGTTTTAATTATATTAAGATAAAACGCCGAATATTACACCCGAGAACACAATATTAATATAAACGTATTGATAATTTAACATTTACTTAACAAAATCCTCTGTTTTTTTGTTATAATATTTGATATAATATAAAGTGATTGTCGCAATCGGCGATAAATCGAAATAAATACAGATAAAAAACAGAGTAATTCTGTTTCAAGGAGGATAAAATAAAATATGGGCAAATTTTTTGACAAGAAAAACGACAACGCAAAGCCCGAAGATTTCGTTTTGATGTCGGACGAAAATTCGGAGAACTGCGGCACGGAGGCGAACGAGCCGCACACACAGCAGCTCGAACCGATTGACGCGTCCGATGCGGAAATCGAAACAGACGATGTTTCGGAATCCGCCGATGCCGAATCGGAAACCGAGGACGCACAGGATGACGGCGATGTATCACAAGACACCGCATTAATTAATGTTGCGGAGGTTTCGCGTTCTCTCGACAAAAAGAAAAAGTTCAATAAGACAACGTTTATCGAATACATAAAAACACACCGCACAACGACAATCGGCGTATGCGCGGTTCTGATTGCGGCAATCATCGCGGCGGCGGCAATCGGAATTGTTTCGGCGGCGAACCCCCTGCGCAATTATGTACAGGCGGCGGCGGAAAAGCAAAACGTAATGTACACGATTGATGTCGACGGCACATTGAACTCGGGCGAAAAATATGAAATAATGTCGCTTGTATCTGGAACGGTTGCCGAATCGAAATTCGAGGTCGGCGATGAAGTCAAAGCCGGCGATACACTTTATCAGCTTGACGACACCGAGGCAAAACTTGCCGTTGAACGTGCAAAGAATGAGCTCAACAGAGCAAAGGACACAACGACATCATCATCCTCATCATCGGACACAGGACGAATTATTGCAACGGATAAAGGTACGATTACAACATTGACCATAAAACAAGGCAGCTCGGTAACGGCAGGCTCGCAAGTCGGTTCAATCAAAAAAGATGACGGCGCGACAATCCCGATTATCTCATACGTATCGGGAACGGTATCAATCGTCAGCGCTCAGCAAGGCAGACAGGTATCAAACGGACAGCTTATAGCAAGCGTTAAGCTGTCGGGTTCAAGCGGCAGCTCAAAGGGTAATACCGAATACGACAAAAAGACGGGCGAAATTGATGTCCAGGCGGCACAAAAACAGCTTGAAAATTACACCATAAAATCACCGATAAGCGGTGTTGTTATCGAAAAGAACAGCAAACAGGGCGATAATGTCGGCGCAGGAAATTCGTATAAGCCGATGATGGTTATTATGGATACAAGCAAGCTTTCGCTTACCGTATCGGTCAGTGATGATGTTATAAAAGACGTTAAAAAGGGTCAAAGCGTAACAATCACAACCGACAGCATTTCGGACACAACGTTCTCGGGCGAAGTAACAAATGTGGGCGTTGAGGGTAAGCCGGGCGAAAACGGAAGGATTAACTTTGACGTAACTATTACCATTTCCGAACCGGGCGATTTAAAAAGCGGTATGAACGTAAAAGCAAGAGTAATATTGAGTTCGGTTAAAAATGTTGTCACTGTTCCTCAATCCGCTTTGCTCAGAACAGACGGACAAAATGCTTTGGTTCTCACCGTGTCGGCGGATAACGGCGAAGATAAGGATTTAAGCGAAACAACAGAGAATTCTCTGAACAATCCAGAAATAAAGATTCCTAAAGGCTGTGAACTCAAAAGCGTCAAGTACGGAATTTCGGACGGAAACAATGTTCAGATTATATCGGGCGTAAAGGTAGGCGATATAGTCGCATATAATCCCGATGAGGACAACGGACAATTTATCAAGTCGAATACGGCGGCAAAAGACAGCGAAAACACAAAATCATCCGGCGGAAGCCTTTCGGATAACAACAGCGATACCGATTCACAAAGTGATGATGAAGTAAAAAAAGAAGTCAAAGAAAAAGTTAATAATTTGTTCGGTATGTAATATCGAATCTCGGGGCGGTTTTTACCGTCCCTTTTTTATTTGGAAATGATTAATCAAACGTAATGTACGGCAAATCAAAAATATAAAATATTACTTTGCCGCCGCGGCGATGGTTGCCGGTGGCAACCGCTTATCGCTGACCGGAGCGGTAGCGGAGACAGGCTCGGCGGAACAGGGGACGGCGTCCTCGACATCCTACGGTAGATTTATCAACATCGTCCCAAACACGCGAACGAATAACATAAAATTATATGGAATAACGGCAAATCAAAATATAAAATATTACTTTGCCGCCGCGGTAGGCTCGGCGGAACAGGGGACGGCGATTAATTCAATATATTTTATATTTTTGATATGATTTGATTTAAAAAAATAAAAAGCCGTTTATATCCTCATCAAAGAGAACATAAACGGCAAAAAATTAAATTTTATTTTGACGTGTGCAGACGATAGATAATCGTTGCAACCTCTGCACGGGTTGCGTTTGCAATCGGATTGAAATTATTGTTTTCATCACCCTGCATATACCCTGCCGCCTTTGTCATATAAACAAAATCGCTTGCCCACTCGGCAATAGAATCGTTATCGGCAAAAACATCCGCCGATTTTTCGGTGAGCTTAAACGCGCGTGCAAGAATCGTTGCTATTTCTTGTCTTGTAATATTCGCATCGGGTGCAAACTCAATATCAGATATACCGTTTACTATCTCACGATTGTACAGTGCACCGATATAACCCTTTGCCCAGTGTCCGTCAACGTCAGAGAATTTGTCTGCCGCCGCCGAATCTTCGCCAAGCTCCATAAACTTTGACATAACCGTGGCGAACTCCGCACGTGTGATACTGTTTTCCGGAGCAAAAATTCCCTCGGGATAACCATTCATCAAAGAGTGGTCATAAACATATTCAATGTTTGACTTTGCCCAATGTCCGTCAATATCCGTGGGATAACTCGGCTTGTTATCGGGGGTATTGTTATTTTGATTGTCTTTGTTCGTGTCGGTATCGGGTTTTGTGTCGGTGCTTGTGTTCGGTCTGACATTTGTTTTATCGCCGAGACCGATTCCGCTGCCGCCCGTACCGCCGTTACCGCTTGAATTTCCGCCCGTGTTGCCGTTGTCATCCTTTTTGTCATCGTCTTTGTTGCCGTCATCGGGTTCGGTCGGTTCAACGGGGTCGGGAATAATAATCGGTGAATCTTTTGCAACTATTCCAAAACTTCTGCTTGCTGATTGACTTCCATATGTCATGACAAGCTTATAATCACCGACAGGATAATTCTCCTCCGATAGATCAAAGCTTACGTTAAAACGAGCGGCAGAAACTTCTGCTTGTTTTTCTTCGATAACATTTTCGCCTTGAACAATTTTCGCCATAAGCGGCTCGGCACTATCTGTTCCGATAGTTGATCTTCCGCTTATATTTAATGTGGTGTTCTGTTTTTGACTTCCGAATGACGGAATCGTGAATTGGGGAACAATCTTTAATGTAAGATTATCCAAAGATATATCGAATTTCATATCGGTATTGTTTGCATAAACTTCGGGGCTTGAAATTGTAAGCGCCGTTAATACACTATCATCAATTTCTGTATCGTTTTTTGCCATAAAAGCGAATTGTGCAAAATCTCCCGATTCAAGAATATCATTATTTTCTGCTTGACTTCCATATAACAGAATCAAACCGTCTCTGTTCGAATTCATTTGTACAGATAATGAGCTTTCGTTTCCTATATTACCGAAAATATAATAACTTCCGTTTACCGGCTGATTGTTATCATCAAGAGTAATCGGTGACATTGTATTGGGGTCTAAAAGTTCAAGATATTGCGGATCAAATTTCAAAGTATACTTAAAAACTTGTATTCCGTTTGCAAGAGAAATGTCACCCTCGTCAAAGTCAAATTTAACATTGACTCTAAATGTTTTTCCTGATGTTATTGTTGTGTCTAATATGTTAAACCCAATAGAAACAGGGATTCCATCATCTGCAAAAACAAATACAGAGCCGAGCGCGGAAAAAGCAACCGCAATTGTAATAAATAGTGCTAAAAATTTTTTAAAATTCTTCATATGTCATTCTCCTAAATGTATGGGTTTTCTATTTTAATGAAAACTTTGTTGTAAAAAGGTGCGGCGAGTTGCCGCACCTTTTAAATAAATTCAGATTAAATAATCTTAGTAAAATTATCTGTTAAGAACAGGGAAATCATATGTTCCTATAACCTTACCGTCTAAGAGTGACTTAATAACAGCCTGATAATCAGCCGCATTCATTGTTAAATCACCTGTTACATCACCCGAGAAGATACCGCCCTTAAAGTTATCTGCCGCTGTCGGTAAAACACCGTTTTCGTTTGTGCCGACAACTTTTCTGATAAGCGCATAGTCAACAATGTTGAATTTCTTATCATTGTTTACCGAAGGCATATTATCGGCTGCAACAATTGAGAACTTATATTTTGCTGTCTGTGTATCTGTTGTATCAATAGTATGCTTTGTTGTGATTTCAACTTCATAATCATCAACTGTGTTAAATACTGTTTGATCAGACTCTACACCATTTACTTTAATTACATTAGTATAGCCCTCTCCGGCAGCCGCAACGGCAATCTCAACATATGTGAACTTACCGTTCGAACCATTGTAATTCATAGTCGAATAGTTCTCATCAATATCAGCAACAGTCATAAACTTATTAGCCTGCAATCCTGTGCTTTCGTTATTGAGTACCTTAACGCTTAACGCACTTGCAGCAGAAAGTTTGGTAAATTCAGCCTTAACAACTTTAAAGTTCGTTTTATTAACACTGTCGGTTGCAACAAACATATAGAAACCTGCTTGATTTACTTTGTGTGAGTACTTACCTTCAGCAGCTGTTAAAGTTGTACCTTCACCGCTAATGCTTTCCATGGTTGCATCTGCGCTGTCAACCGTGTATACTTTTACTGTTACAGGCGAAATATCCGTAACTGTAAATTCAGCTGTCTTATAGCCGTTAATATCAACATCGCCAAAGCTTATCTCTGACAATACGGGAGGGTCGGCGTCAACCATTACTGTAATATCAACATCTGCATAGTTACCTGCTTCATCATAAGCTCTTATTGTAACTTTACCGTTAAACGAAGAAGATATTTCAAGTTTTCCATCGGTAAAATCAGCAAACTCTGTCAGCTCACCATACTTATATTGCGATACATGACCTTTTGAAGTATTATGGGCATCTGTTACAACAACGTCAGCTTCGTTGACTGTCTTGCTTTCAGCCCATGCTGTCATATCACCATTTGTAACCGCTACATTAGACGGAGCTGTAGTATCAATCTTAGTCATATCAGGTGTTAATTTAGCAACTAACTGATATACATCACCTATCTTTGCAACAACATAAATATCATTTTTGTCATCTGCAACAGGAATAGCTGCTGTAGCCGCTACAGCCGTTGTTTCCTCAAACAAACCTTTGAGGTTGTCTTGAGTGCCTTCAACATCGGCACTTCCTGCCGGTCTCAAAACATACTTAACTTCCGCACCATTAACTGGAGTAATACCTATTGAATAACCTGTGTTTGTCCAAGTTGTTTTTAAATCGCTTTCCGTATAAGGAGCAAACTTATCTGTAACAACAGTAACCTTTTGTGTATCATTTGCAAGTGCAACAGCTGTAGCTGACGGATTAATCTGTGTTGTAACAAGAGCTAAATCCGGTTTTGCAAAACCAATTGACTTCTCACCATACAAAACGTTTTCTGTCGGAACTTTAACAGTAAATGTAAGTGTTGTGAACACTCCGCCTGCAATACCTGTTTCCTGACCCTCTGCGCCATATGTGATTGATTCGCTTCCTGCAACACCGGTCTTTGTTGCACCGTCAACGTTTGTCAATTCAAGATAATCAGTCGGATATGATACATTAAAATTAATCATTGCCGCCTGTGCTCCTTCCAAGCCGCTGATTGATACAGGCACCTCAAAAGTATCACCGGCTTTATAGCCCAACGCTTTTTTATTTGTAATCGTGCTGGTGATTTGTGCATTAATATCTTTAGCAACTATACTAAATGTATATTCTTTGGGAGTATTCATGCCTGCCGCAAGAATTCTGATAACATATTCGCCTTCACCTGCTACCAACAAACCATCTGTCGCATTAATATCACCAATCTCGGTTTCGGGCTCACCCTTTTTATAAACCTTAGCCGAAGTTACGTTTGTACCTGTATATTTAACGGTTACGCCTGTACTTGTATAATAGGTTTTGCCATTAAAACCGGCTTCATTATTTACTGTTGCAGCAACTTCATTTGCTGCAATATTAACCTGTGTTCCATTTTCTGTTAAGTTAAGTTCATCTATAGAATATGAATCATAATTAGAATCGGTAAACGCTGTATCTACATTCGATGATGTACCAACACCTGCATTTACTGTTGCGGTTATATTTGCATTTTCAGAAACCTTGAATGCAAGAGTTGCAACGTTTGTATCTGTTGTAGACAATGCTAAGCTAATTTCATTTTCTTGTACAAGCTTAACGTAATCTTGAACATTTGTACTATATGTTCCGTTAAAGGTCGAATCATTTTGATTGAAAGTAAGATAAGCTGAATCATAATAAACAGAAATATCATAATAGCTTACGGTTATTTCCTGATCTGCTTTTACCAAAACGTCTACTTTTACCGTTTCACTCGGACGAACAGGATTCTCAGCTGTAATTACTTGACCGTTAGCATCTTTAGCAACGTATGAAACTGTAATTTTAGCTGTACCTGAATCACCTTGCATTAAACTAATGTCTGCCGCAGACGCTGTAATTGGCAGCGCCAACGTTGTGATGATTAATGCCAATGTAAGCATTAAACTTAAAAACTTTTTCATATTGAAAAGTCCCCCTTAAATATAGTATAGTATTGTTAATAATTATGTAATGTGTCGGACAGCACCTTGATAAGGAGCACTGTCCTTATAATGTACTTAATTATTTTATAAAATTAGTTTTTCGCTTTGTTTACCCACTCGGCCCTTACTTTAAGTAATTCAGAGGGCTTATAAATCTCGTTTCCTTCAAGCATAAGCTTAAACATACGATATTCAGCAAGAACAACATATCCGTCCTTATCATAATCTATCGCTGTTTTAATAGGACTTTCTGTAATATCTTTTCTACCCAAAGCATAATTCAGAGCCTCCGCCTGTGTAAGCGTAACATCCGTAGTTCCTCTTACGTTTGCAAATGCAGCATCATCGGCAAATGCATCAGAACCCGAATCTGTTGATACAAGACCAAGATTACCGAAAGCTATATCAGCATTAGGATCTCTCACAAGATAAATTACCTTTTGCTCGTTGATTGTTCCTCCGATATTCGCAGTAACGGTTACCTTAGCGGCAAATACGCCATCATTAAGTGTAATGGTCTTATCCGCTTCGTTATACGTTGCCTTGCCCTCGGGAGCGCTGACCGTATACGCTATATCATAATTAGCGCCTGTGCCTGCCGCCTGACCGGGAAGAGCAGCGGATAATCCGCCTTGTGCGATACCATTGAGTGCATTCGACAAGTTTTCTTCAACAACCGGCTTATCCTCGTCGGGAACGGTTGTGTTTTCAACAACGTTTACCGTGATTGCCGTCGGTGTGTTATAACCTTCTTTTGTTGCCGTAACGGAATATGTTCCGACAGCTGCAAATGTAATTGTATACATGCCGTCTGCATATGCTGCAGGGTACGTTGTTTCTCCGGATTCCGCCTTCGGCTCCTTCTACGTTTGCTTCGCCTTCTTTAAGAGTAAACGAAACCGTTCCGTTCGGAGCAATGCTCGTAGACGTCGTTGCCGCAAATGTCATATCCTTTTTCGCTTCCGCAACAGAATAGTTGAATGTTGCTGCTATTGCAACATCTGTTCCGCCTGCTTTGGCAACAAAAGATCCCAGACCCGCAGTTCCGATTGTCGTACGGGGACGGAATGTAATTTGTACCGCTGTTGACCCGTCATAGTTTTGTTGGTCTACATACTGAATTGTACTGTTGTCGAGAGTTACATTCTCACCGCTGATATTTGATAAGAACGAAATCTCACCTGCTACAGCGGCAGGAGTTGAATCCTTTAACACCGCCGTAACACGCATCAGCTGTGATGGTGTAAGTGCGATACCCGCAGTTTCGGCAGTCGGATTGTCAAAAGTTTTTGCAACTGTTGCCTCCGCACCGTCATTGAGTATCTCTACCTTGGTTATTGAAACGGTATTTTCCGCTGCAAAACCGCCTACCATTGAGCACGCCATAGCCAGGGCCGCCGCACCCGCAATTAATTTTTTACCACAAATTTTCATTTTTTAAACACCCCATTTTTTTAATGTGATAAATTTATATATATTTTTTATTTTTTTCAATTATATTTTTAACACCTCTGCAAATATTCTCGCATTCACGATATTGGTGCATTTTCCGCTGATATGATGAACACATCACGGGACGTCGAGGACGCCGTCCCCTACAAATGTGATGAATATATTATTGGGTTATAGTCCCATATTTCTTTGATTTACGGTACATAGATTGTTACCGAGTTATCCGATGATGTGATTGTGCTGTTCGGATAAAGGTCTTTTACAAGAGATACCGGAACGAATATTCTGTCGCTCAATTCGTCGGGTTTTACCGTTTCGCCGCTATCCTTATATACCTTTGCCGAATTAATAAATATCGATTTGGTTTTCATATCGATTTTAAGCGTCTTATATTCCGCATACGCCGCCGCTGTCAATATATCGCCGTTCCACACAACAGACATTCCCAAATTCTCGGTCAAATACCTGACAGGTACCATAATTTCACCTGCTTGTATAAACGGCGAAACATCGGTTTCTTGTGTAAAGTCATCAACCTTTACATTTGTTTCACCAACCGTAAAGGTAACATACTTGCCGACGCTTTTCGGCACCATTGTCGGCGCAACGTTATAACCACCGACGCTTATATCAATACCTTCGACATTAAAAACTTTCCCGACCGTATACGAATCCGAATATGTAACTATGCCTATACTGTCGGCTTTAAATCTCAAAGGATATTTGTCGAATGAGTTCCAAAGGGTTTTGGGATTTTTTGAAATCAATACAAACGAAAACAATGTTCCATCTTTATCAATCAGATTATCCTTGAGCGTTGAATCCATATATGTAAAAGTTATCGAATTATCTTCGATTTTTGATTCAATATCCGCTTTGTTCTTAACCAAAGATTTGTCATCTAAAATGACTTTGGGAAGATTATCCTCTGTCATTATATTAAACTGTTGTATATCATATTCAAAAGAAAATGTAACCGCACATACTTTTCCGAGTGACTTTGACACCGCGACATCAAAGTTTCGCATATTAACATCAACTTTTATCTCGCCGTTGGTATCATTCATTATTCCCGGGGAAAAGTATAGTTGTAATTTCGGCTGTTCCGCATTCGCGAAAACCGTTGCCGAACACAATACTGTTATCGCAAGCAAAATTGCAAATATCGGTTTCAATCTCTTTATCATTGTAATTGCGCCCTCTCTTTATTGTACCTCTATCGGTTGAATCGTTGTCAACGCCTTCATATTCGCGAATGATTCCCAAAGATAATATTTGACCGTAAGATTCGTTTTATCCGATATATTGTTAAATGTTATATCGTTTATATTTGCCGAAGCCGTAAGATTCGGATTAACAACCGTTCCCTTTGTCAATCCCGTTGACGTATCGTAAAGCTGTGCGATGAGAATCGCACCCTGTCCTTTTGATAATCTTATATTAATTGAACCTTTTACCGTATTGTTCGCGAATGTTGCCGATGCGTTTTCGGCTATTACATTTTTTATATCCGCCGTTGAATCCTCCTGCGGAACAGTAATGTCAAATTTGCTCGAAAGGTCGGGTTGTACAAGCTCGGTTACATATGTTTTTTCGCTCTCATCAAATCCAATCTCAATTTTGTCGCTCACTTTGTCATTAATCGTAAATTTTACAGTACCGATTTTAAGGTTTCCGTTTGTATCAACGCTATTGAGCGAAATTCCGCTTTCATATGCAAATGCAACCAAAATAACATTTGCATAATCTTTTGTCGGCTGAAATTCCTTTGTCAGTTTGTCGCTTTCCGTACCACTGAACAAGTCGGTTTCAAAAACGCTCGCTTTATATGTAAGTTTAGTCTTATCAAACTTTAAATGAGTTTCAAATGCACCGAGTTTACGTCCCGCTTCCTTTTCGTCGCTTAAGCCGGTCAAAGTTAATGTTGCCGCTGCCGTTTCGCCTTTTACATATGCTTTTTTATCAAATTCAATTTTGATGCCGACCTTATTGTCTGCCTCCGCATACGCAAACGACGAAAACATTATCGTTGCCGTCATAATCATTATCAGCATTACCGCAATTTTTTGTTTCATTTTAAAGTTCCCCCGTTACTCTCTTGTTTGGATAAATCTCCGATGAATAAAAATACTGTTCGAGCCGGATTTAATTTTGATAAAATTGTGTCTTTTGCCGTAATCCACAGCACAAAAGGGATAAACCCCATACCTTAATTGATATAATTAACCAACACTATATATACTAATTATACCAAACTATCAGAATTTAGCAAGTGGCTTTATTAACAGAATTTCAACTATTTTTTTGTTCAATATTAACAACCAAGCTTACATATTCCGTTTTTATTCCCGAAACACTTTCACAAAAACAAAAAACCTCGGTTTTTTCGAGGTTTTTTGAGTATTTATTAATTTTTAAATCGGCTATTGTTTCATCGCCGCCGTTGCCTTTTCCGCATTTTGAATCTTGCCTTGATTTTCGGGCTTTTCGTTCATCTTTTCGGGCATTTTAAGCAAGCACCAATATGTCGCCTCGTCATCCGCCGTCATTCCGAGAATCTCGGCACATTTGGCATTTTCGCGCATATCAAAGCTTTCGATAAGCATTTCGTCTTCGCCGCTATTGCCTGATTTCAGGCTGTTGTACAAATCCTCATCCAAGATGAAAATCTGGTACTGGCCCGCGGCAAGCTCTGCCGTAAATTTTATGCTGCCATAGCCTGCTGCGCCCATTTGCGACAAAGACCCCGTTCTTGTCAGATGTACGGTTACTTCGCCGTCACCGTCTATATCATCAACGTAATCTTTAAGATAGCTTTCAAGCGCCGCTGCCTGTTCATCGGTTATCATCTTTTCGCCGAAAAACTCTATTGGCAAATCATACTCTTTATTGGACACGACCTGATAAACCGTAACGCCGATAAGCATAAGCACAACGAGCGTTACTATTGTATGGATTTTATAATAATCCCAAAAATGCTTGATTCTTTGTGTAAATGTCATCTGCTTTACAAGTTCTTTCGCCTCTTTTGCCTGTTTATCCATAATTAATACCGCCTTTCACCGAAATATAAAGTGTTTAAATGCCGTCAGACGCGCTTTTCGTCATAATGGCGTATGGTATCGACAACATAACCTACAGCCGCAAACAGCATTGCCAAAATTATTATTGCGACAAACGCATACATCGCCGGAGGCGGCATCTTATCCTCGCCCCAAAGAATTATGCACAGTACGGCGGCATAAAATATGACCGTCGCCGCTTTCCCGTACCAATTCGAGCGAACAACTATTTTTCTCAAATACAGGATTCCGCCCGTTATAATCATCGTTACCTCTTTGGCAATGACGATTATCAAAAGCCATTTCGGAATGTAATTCCGAACAGCAAGGCACACAATCGCCGTTATCTGCATCAATTTATCGGCGAACGGGTCATAAATCATTCCGAAATTCGTTATCATATTAAAATGCCGCGCGATAAATCCGTCTATTACATCGGTTATTCCGGCAAGCACAAATATCAACGCGCCTGCATACGGATTATTTTCAATCAGCATAAAATACGCGAACAAAGGAACCATCGCAACCCGTGCTGTGGTCAGAATATTCGGTATCATTGTGTTTCACCTCGCATTTCCAAAAGCTTTTCATAGACATCGGGATAACGTTTTTTCAGATTCAGCGGTCTTAAATCCTTATCGGTAAAAGCGTGGGTCGTATAACCCTTTGCCAAAAGCGCTTCGTCCGATGCGCGGCGGACAAC
>ERZ825159.1047-NODE-1047-length-29326-cov-4.064842_pt1 | contig 29326 bp, 24 predicted proteins | sample MGYA00519932_ERZ825159 | MGnify/ENA primary metagenome ERZ825159 (study PRJEB31778, sample SAMEA3449191) | human gut metagenome | biome: human gut; feature: human-associated habitat; material: faeces | place: United Kingdom | collected 2010/2012 ...
TGAATTTATTTTTAATATGAAGGGAGAACAATATGAAATATTGTAGTAAATGTGGAAGACAGCTTATGGATGGAGAAATTTGCAGCTGTGACCAGCAGGCTGGTATGCAGTATAATGCCAATTATGCAGATTATAATCAATATCCATATGGACAGGGACAGATGCAGGATGTTGTAAAGCAGAATGTTAAAGGATCTTTTAATCAGATAATTGAATTATTAAAAAGTCCGATAGAACAAGGAAGGAATTTTGTATTTGCGGGAAATGTTGCCACATCGGTGATACTGATATTGATTCAGGCAATCGCATCTGGATTGTTTGCAATAGTTATGAGTACTAAGGCTCAGGGCCTTTTTGATAAAGTAATAGCGATGATGTCAAGTTCGTCAAGTGCTTCTGAGATAATGCAGATGAAAACAATGTTAAAAGTACCAGTGTTAAAAGCATTTTTATTAACATTAGTTATATCCGTAGTGCTTACAGTTATATTAGCGGCAATTATTATGTTATTTAATACTATTTCTCATAGTCAGTTAGTGTTTAATAATGTAATAGCACTTGTATCTTTAAGAAGTATTGTAGCAACAATAATGATTTTATTTGGATGTATAGTTTCATTTATAAATATATATGCAGGAATTGCAGTATTTGCAATGGGCAACATTGCAGGTTTTATGTTAATTGCAGTAGTATGGTCACATAGCTGTCAAGAAACAGCAGATAAACAGATTTATATGATGATTATTGCATACATTGTATTTATGATTATATATATGCTGGCAATACATATGTGTTGGAAAATGTATTTGCCAGACGTATTAAAAATTGCATTAAATCAGATGCAGTCACAATTAAAAACATTGGGAAGCCCAAATGAAATATTCAAGCAAATTATAAACTCAATATATTAAAAGAAAACGGAGTGAAAATATATGAAGTATTGTGAAAATTGTGGTGCACAGTTAGCAGATGAAGATGTATTTTGCTTTAATTGTGGTGTTAGACAAGTTGAAGTACAACAGCAGCAGCCTTTACAACAGACGATACCAGTACAGAGTACAATGCCGGTACAGCAGCCAGTGAAAAGAATAATAAATAAAAAAATTATGATACCACTTGCAATTGTGATTGTTGCGATTATCGCAATAATCGCGGTGTCTACTCAGATTAAAAAAAGAGTAAACTTAAATCAGTATATTTCAGTTGAATATGCTGGTTATAATACGGTGGGAAAGGCTTATTATAAAATAGATAGAGAAGGTCTTGCAAAAGCAGTTTTAAAGGCACAGGGAAAAAAGGATAGTCAAATTCTCACAGATGATTCAACATTAGATACAGTATATGGTACATTGCGTGATTATATGGATGTTTCAATAGATAATGATAATAATTTATCAAATGGTGATACAGTTACATTGAAGATAGAATGTAATGAATATGCTAATTCTATGTTAGGTGTTAAGCTCATTTATAAAGATAAGGAATATAAGGTTGAAAATCTTAATGAAGCACGTCATGTAAATGTATTTGATAATATAAGTGTAAGTTTCAGTGGGACATCACCAAATGCGAAGGCGACAGTAAAGAATGATGCTACAGATTCATATTTATCAGGCTTGAAATTGAAACTTTCAAAATCATCTGGGATTAAGACGGGAGATAAAGTTACAGTAACAGTTTCATATAGTGAAAAAGAAGCACTTAGTAATGGTTATATTTTAACAGAAACATCAAAAGAATATACTTGTGATAAGTTAGATGCATATATTTCAAATGTTGATGAATTATCATCTGCTCAACAGGAAGAATTAAAAAAAGCAGCTAAGGATAAGATAGAGGCGTATTGTGCACAGAATAATATTAGTCAGGCAAATTTAAATTATGCAGGCACATATACACTTGTTCCTAAAAATAGTAGTTATTATGGAAATTCAAATCAGATATATGAAATTTATAATGTGGATATAACAGCCAAAAAAAATTATTCTGGTACAGAAACTGTAACACAGTCTGTATATATGGCAGTTAATATAGGAAATGTTTTATTAAAATCAAATGGCTCTATTTCTTATAATTCATCTATGTCATTATCTGGAAGAACAACAATTGGAAATACATCTGTAAGTTGTTATGCTAATGGTGAAGAACTTTATCGTTCTTTAATTACAAAGCAGAAAGATACATATACATATAGTGTAAGTGGAGGCATTAAACAATTTGGAGAGTAATTCTTAAGAAAAATATTAGCTGAAAATAAAGCTGGTAAAGCCGTAATGACTTTACCAGCATTTATAATATAAAGTTAATAGTTAATTTACTTGAAATAATTACATATAATATTTTATTTTTGATTTTAATAAATGTTTTCTGTAATCATACATCTTCGTTTCGAAAGGAAAGCAAGTATGCTGCTGGAACATCTAATGCTTCAGAGATATCGAATAATTTTTCTAATGAAATGGATGTTGGCATATTGGGGGCTTCTATATTACTGATATGTGTCCGACTGACATTGACTAGTTCTGCAAGCTGCATTTGAGATAATCCTTTTAATTTTCTATAGTATGCGATATTTAATCCGATTATTTTGAAATTTTTTTTATATTTATCGTCCATAATGTCACCTTAAATATATTAATGATAAAAAATGTTACTGATAGGTATTTTACAAATTGCCTAAAGTTGCATAAACAATATATTAGTTTGCATATGCAAACTAATATATTGCAAAATACAAAACGATGTGATAAAATTCTTAACGAATTATAAAATTATTATTATTATTTTATAATTACATTTTGATTTGAATTATATACATTTGGGGACTAACACATAACAAAGGGGAATTGTTAAGTTAATATGTCTAAAGAGGTGAATAAATAATGAAAATCAAATTAGCAATTATAGAAAAAGATAAAAATTATCTTAATCGTATTATTTCTGTTTTTAATACCAAATATTCAGATAAATTTGAAATATATTCTTTTACAGAAATAGAAGTGGCATTTGAAACATTAGAACATTCCAAAGTAGATATTGTACTTGTTGATGAACAATATGAGATTGATTTTGACAAAATTCCAAAAAGATGTGGGTTTGCATATCTTACAGATTCAATGGGAGCAGATTCGATAAATAATCAGCGTGCAATATGTAAATTTCAGAGAGTAGATCTTATATATAAGCAGATTTTGAGTATTTATTCTGAAAATGCAGGTAATATTTCAGGTTTAGGTATAAGTGATGATACGTGTAGAGTTGTAGCATTTACATCACCATGTGGGGGGACTGGAAGTTCTACAATGGCGGCTTCATATGCAGTCTATTGTGCTAAAAAAGGGAAAAAGGTCTTATATTTGAATCTTGAAAAATTTGGTTCATCAGATTTGTTCTTTAGTGCGGAAGGTCAATTTGATATGAGCGATGTGATTTTTGCATTAAAAAGTAAAAAGACAAATCTATCTATTAAACTTGAAAGTTGTGTAAAACAAGATGTTACAGGAGTCTATTTTTATTCACAAACCAAAAATTCATTAGATATGCTTGAACTTCAATTAGAAGAGAAAACAAGACTTGTTTCGGAGATAAAACTATCAGGGATATATGATGTTGTAATAGTTGATACAGACTTTGGATTTGATATTGACAATTTGAAATTCTTAAAGCTTGCTGAAAATATTGTATGGACAGGAGATGGCTCAGAAATTTCAAATATGAAAATTAACCGTGCATATAGTGCATTAATGTTGAAGGAAGAAAATGAAGAAGAACCATTATCAAGCCGTATAGTTCTTATATATAACAAGTTTAGTAATAAATCAGGCAGAGCAGTAAGTGGTGTTGATATTACGAATATAGGTGGTGCACCAAGATATGAACACGCATCAACAAAGCAAGTTGTTGAACAGTTATGCAATATAAATATGTTTGAGAAGCTTGATTAAGGTGGTGAAGTAATTGGATTTTAAGCAAGAACAGCAATTTGTTACAAGTATTAAGAGATATGTATCAGAAAATCTTTCTTTAAGTCAGATTAATGATGAAGAACTTGAGGAGAAGATTGAGGAGATTGTGCTTGAAAGAATAGGAACAGAATATTGTTCAATTCAACAGAGAGTTTCAATTGTGCAACAGGTATATAGTTCAATAAGAGGATTTGGATTATTAGATTCAATAATTAGTGATGACACAATTACTGAAGTTATGATAAATGGACCTGATAATGTATTTATAGAACAGAATGGACGGCTTTTTAAAATGGATAAACATTTTGAAAGCCAGAGAAAGTTAGAAGATGTTATTCAGCGTATAGTCGGACTTGCAGGTAGAGAAGTTAATCAGGCTAATCCAATATGTGATACAAGATTACCAGATGGTTCGCGTGTAAATGTTGTTCTTCCTCCTATAGCGTTATGTGGTCCAACACTTACTATACGTAAATTTTCTAAGACACCAATGACTATAGAAAAGCTTATACAGTATGGTTCAATAACGCAGGAGATTGCGGATAAGCTGGAAATATTAGTAAGAGCCAAATATAACATTTTCATAAGTGGAGGTACGGGCTCAGGAAAAACAACATTTCTAAATGCCTTATCTAATTACATTCCGAAAGATGAACGTGTTATTACAATTGAGGACTCAGCAGAACTTCAGATAACAGGAGTAGATAACCTTGTAAGTCTTGAAACAAGAAATGCCAATACATCAGGTGCAGGACAGATTACAATTCGAGATTTGATTAAGTCATCACTGCGAATGAGACCGGAAAGAATTATAGTTGGTGAGGTTCGAGGCGGAGAAGCTCTTGATATGTTACAGGCTATGAATACAGGACATGATGGTTCATTGTCAACAGGACATGCTAATTCAACACAGGATATGTTAAGCAGACTTGAAACAATGGTTCTTCAAGGAGCAGAAGGTCTTCCACTTGAGGCTATAAAACAGCAGATAGCATCAGCAGTTGATATTATAATTCATCTTTCAAGACTTCGTGATAAATCGCGAAAGACAATGGAAATCACAGAAGTTGTTGGAGTAGAGAATGGTCAGATTATTCTTAATCCATTATATAAGTTTGAAGAAGATGCAAACAGTACGCTTGAAAAAGTTTCGGGAAGCCTTAAGAGAACTGACAATAAGATGATTAATGATTTTAAGTTAAAGCTGGCTGGTATAAGAACAGAGATATGAGGTGAAGTATGAAAAAAGAAAGAGAACCTAAATATATACCATCACCATTAAATAATAATATGATTAATTATAAAGAATATTATATGAGTATGAATGAAAAGATAGGATATTCACTATTAATATTTATTATTGGTGGCTTGGTTGGACTTGTTTTTTATGGTGGTTTATTTAAATCAGATGGTGATGCGACATTAGCGACACATATAAGTAATATTATCTTTTTTTGTATTATGGGGCTTATTGCATTAAAATTTTTCCTCAAAGCAGTTATACAAAATTTAAAAAATAAAAGAGATAACAAATTACAAAAGCAATTTATGGATGTGCTTGAAAATCTTTCATTTTCACTTTCTTCAGGTAATACAGTAAACGATTCATTTTTGAATGCGAGAGGGGATTTACTTAATCAGTATACAGAAAAAGATATGATTATTGTTGAATTAAATGAAATTGTTAATGGTATTCAAAATGGTAAAACATTAGAAGAAATGATGCAGTCATTTGGAAAACGTAGTGGAAATGAAGATATTGAGAATTTTGCTAATGTTATCAGTAATTGCTATAGACTTGGCGGAGATTTTAACAGTGTAATCAGAAAAACTAGAATGATTCTTGGCGATAAAGTGGCAATATCAGATGAGATTAATACAAAGTTAATGTCAAATAAACTACAGCTTAACGTAATGTGTATTATGCCTGTTGTTTTAGTGGGTTTGTTAAAAGTAAGCAGCACTTCATTTGCTCAAAATTTATCATCTTTGATAGGTGTAGTTGTTACAACATTTTCAATTGGATTGTTTATAGCAGCATATTTTTGGGGTCAGAAAATTATAGATATAAGGTGATTGTATGAATTTGATTTTGTTAATAATAGGAACGGTTTTAAGTATTTTATTTATAATAATGATGTTTGCAGGAAGTAAGTATGATTATATGCTTGAATCTTTAGAAGGTGATGAATTTCCTTGCAAGAGCATATATGCTGTTGGCTTAAAATGGCAGGATTTTCGTTTTGCACATCTTAAGGGTAAAGCAGGCGAGTATTTGAGAAATAATACGCAGATGATTTATTCACAGAAATATAGTGAGTTTTATTCGAGAATTATTTGGGCTCAGATTCTTACATTTTCACATCTGATACTTGCATTATTTTTCTTATTAGCTGGAATGACATCTGGAAGTACTTCAACATTTTATTTTGCTGTTGGAGTTGTTGTAACAATGCTTGCTGTATATTATTTCTATTCTTTATCGGGAGAAAAGTTAAAAAAAAGAAGGGAAATCTGTGAAGAGGAATTTCCGAATGTGATTTCCAAGCTTGCTCTTATAGTTAATTCAGGGGTTATATTGCACGAGTCTTGGGAGATGGTTTCATATGGTAAAGAAGGTGAGATATATGATTTGATGAAAAAATCATGTGTAGAGATGAATAATGGAAAATCTGAGATAGATGCTTTATATGAATTTGGAATTATGACAAATTCAGACAGTATCAAAAAGTTTGTATCTGCATTAATACAAAGTATAGAAAGAGGAGGAGCTGATTTGCCGCAGTTCCTTGCAAATCAGTCGTCAGAATTATGGAGTGAAAAAAGGCAGTTGTTACTTCAAAAGGGTGAAAAAGCAGCTGGCGGATTGCTTATGCCCATAGCTATAATGTTTGTTGGTATTATGCTTATTGTTATGTCATCTGCTATTCAAAGTTTTAGCATATAATAACCATAAGTATTATATAAAAATAGACAGGAGGAGGTGAAAAATATGAACAAAATAGAAAAAGCATTAGTTACAGGATATTGTAGAATACATAAATGTATTAGTGATATCACTCATAATGAAAAAGGAGATACAAACTTTATCTCGATATTAATAATTTTAGGTATTGTTATTATTCTTTCAGGTATATTTATAGGATTTAAAGATCAAATTGTCCAAAAGGTTACTGAAGAAGTTGGCAAATTTAATTTGCATTAGAATTATTCGTATTTAGTTGAGCCGTATACAAATAATTAATTGATATACGGCTTGACTAAATATAATTTATGTGGAGAAAAAGATGAAATATATAATAGCATTAATATTAAGTGTATTTTCTGTAATTATTGCATACTGTACATTAGATAATCATTTGTCCAATAAAATAGTTCTTTTGAAGAAAAAAGATAATGATGATTATAAGCCTAAAGAATTACATAAAATACATGTTTGGATTATATGTGTGATTATTTTTGTTTTAAATAATATATCAATTCTTTCAATAATAGACAATGTAGATGATTATATTAATGTAATTAAAATGATTATTACAATTATGTGTGTTACAGGTGCAGCATGCAATGATTATAGAGAACATAGAATTCCTAATATATTTCCATTAATAATAGCGGTTACAGGAATCGTATGTCTGATTACAGGATATTTAGTTAACCAGCAGGGAGCACAGGCATACATTGTTAGTAGTTTATTTGCAACAGCTGCTGTAGCATTAGCTATGATAATTATATATATGTTAACAAAACATGGGATAGGTATGGGGGATATTAAGCTATTATGTGCTTTATCACTGTTAGGTGGAGTTTATTTGATATGTGGAACTGTTTTCTTTGCAATGATAGTCTGTTCGTTAACAGCTATTATTTTATTAATTACAAAGAAAAAGACAATAAAAGAGGGTATTCCTTTTGGTCCATTTATTTATTTTGGATTTATAGTTTCAATTATACTTTTAGTATATTAGGGAGGTACATATGAAAAAGATAAAGGTAATTACTTCGATTTTATTGGTGGCATTAATAGCAGTCGGATGGGGAATAAAAATTAAATCAATTACAAATAATACTAGTATTTATAATGAAAGTATAAAAAATGGAGATTATTTTCTGGAAGACAAATTATACCAGAAAGCAATAGATGAATATAAAACAGCTTTAAGTATTAAAGAGTCTGTTGATATAAGAAATAAATATCTGGATTCATATTCATTAGGATATGCAGATGAAGTTGTAACAAATGGAGCTTATTTAAATGCTCTTGAGGCAACTTGTAAGATATATCCAAGATATGCTAATTATTGGGAATGGATAATAGAAGTGTGTATTGATACTAATCAATATGAAAAAGCTTATTCATATTATAAAAAGTCAGTTAATAGTGGAGCAAAAAGTGAAAAATTAACAGAATTAGGTGATACTGTACAGTATTCATATACATTAAAAAATAGAACATATACTAAAAAATATAGGAATAGTGAAGGGCTATATACAGTATACAAAGAGAATAAATGGGGAGTTATGGATGCTTCTGGAGAATGGAAGTATGAATGTGAATATAATTTTGCAAGTCCTGCTTCAAAAAATGCAGAGGTGATTTTAACAACAGATAAGGATACAAGAGAACTGAAAGGTTCAGGTATAGTACAGAACTATATTAAAGAAGAAATAAATAGCTGTAAGGCTCCAGTGGGAGACATCGCTTTGATATATAAAAACGGATGGAGATTTTACGATTGCGGTAAAAATGAGTACATATTATCAAGTTATGATGATGCATCAGTGTTTATGAGTGATAAAGCTTTTGTAAAAAAATCCGGAAAATGGTCATGGATTGATAAAGAAGGCAATTCTGCATCAGATATTCAATTTGACAATGTAAAGTTATTTGACAGCGGTGAGTATTTATATGGTGATTATTTCTTGGCATCTGTTAATGGAAATTATGGTTTGTATAATAAGTCTGGTAAAAAGAAAAATGATATTCAGGGAACAGAAGTTGATTTGTATTTAGGTGAACAAATAGCTTTTAAAGGGGAAAATGGAAAATGGGGTTTTGTAAATAATAATAACAAAGTTATTATAGAACCTCAGTATGATGAAGCAAAAAGTTTTTCTGGCGGATTAGCAGCTGTGAAAATGAACGGGAAATGGGGATTTATAAATGATGAAGGAAGAATCGTAATAGATTACCAATTTGTAGATGCAGATTATTTTACATCTGAAGGGTTATGTTTTGTAAGTTTTGTAGAGGATGAATATTCTCAGATTAATTTAAAGTTTAAGAGGAAAAACAATTGAGCATAGTAATGAAAATAAAAATTATATTAGCAATTATTCTGGGATTTATATATGGTGTTCCTTTTACTCCTGTAGTGTGCTTATTTAGGATACTGTTAGTAGTTCCATTTACAAAGGGGAAAATGCTTGATAAAGCAATTAAGCAGGGACATATTGTAGAAGCAAGATTAATAAGGCAGCATGATGGCGCAGGAAAAGATGGATTCAGTAATTCTAGCAGACAAGTAGGAGTATATCAATATGAATACAATAATAAAATATATAAAACAGAAAGAAGTAGTACATTAGAATTACCAGATTCAATAACTTTGTATTTTATAAAAAATCCCAAAAGAGCAGTAGATCAAGAAGAATTAGGGACATATGAAAGTCCTTTGTTGAAATGTTATTTAGTTTCAGTTTTGATTATGTGTGTGGTCATGATATATATAGGAGTTAAATATGGGTTTGGACTTGAGTGGTAAAAATAAAATTAAAAGAAAAGAAGATGGAGAAATAATGTTAGAGGGAATGATTGTTGTAATCCTGACATTATTTATTCTAATTTGGATATTAGCTGTTGGATTCATTTATTATCAAAGATACATAACCAATATAGTTGTAAACGATGCAGCAGTAAAAATAGCTTATACATATAATAATCCAACCTCAGATATTGTAATGGGATATGTTACTACTGAAGACCTGAAAAGCAGGGATATATACAGATTATTTACAAAAGAAAACAGATTGAGAATTGTTAATGAGGAGAGGGCTAAAGCATATGTATCGTATATGTTGGATCATATGAATTTTAAAGGAGTTATAAAGGAATCTGATGTCAAAATGGAAGTGATTTCAGATTCAATGTTAAGAAAGCATGTAAAGATTACAGCTAACTGTACATATAATACACCATTTGGTTTTGCATTAGAGTATTTTGGGATGGATTCTAGTATACAATACTCTGTTAGTGCAAGTGCAGAATGTGTTGATTATGCAGAATATATGTCAGTTATAAATTCAGTAAGCGTTTTAAATAGTGGTGAATATACGAAGAATTCAGGATTTGTTAATAGTGTTGTAAAACTTTTGAATTCGTTTGTAAACATATACAATAGATTTACCGGACAGTAAAGAGGAGACCAGAAATATGAAAAACAGGTGGAAATTTAAAAACAGATTATCATTTTTAAATAAGTATATTAATGGAACTAATGGTGTTATTTCGCTGTTTTTAGCAATATTAATGGTCCCATTTGCATCAATCGCAGGTGTACTTGTTAATTCAGCGAGAATAAATAGTGCAGTAGCTATATTTGATGAAGCTTTATGTAATGCATCCAATTCAACACTTGGAACATATGATAAATTTCTAAGAGAGCGTTTTGGTCTATTAGCTATGAATCAAAATACTGCATCAGGAGGTTCAGGGTATTCTGTTCAGCAATTAATACAGGATACGTTCAAAGAATATATGGATAAGAATCTTACAGTTCTAAGTAATACTTATGAGACCTCTACGGTGTCTGCGTCGGGAGTATATCCCTTAGCTGACACAGATGTATTGTTATCACAGGTTTATGAGGCTGGAAAATATACAATACCAATTAAAATGACTATGGATAGTTTTTCAGTAGAGGATATATTGAATTATTTAACAAAGGATCTAGGATTTGCTAAAAACATAATGAGTTCAATTTCGTCTGGAGTTTCAGTTGTTGATAAGATTGGTAATTGCAAAGAAAAATTTGATGCTGCAATTGAAAAGTTAAAAAAATTAGATGAAGGCACAGTTAAATATGATAGTGCTTATAATGAATTTTATAATGCAGTATCAGATTATAATAATGTTATAGATGAAATTTATCAAGAAAAAATAAATATTCAAAATCAGATAAATGAATTGAATGATGAGATAGAAACTGCTAAAGAAAAGTTTGATTCTGAAAAAGAAAATGTTCCTGAATTGTCAAAACAGATAGAAGACTTAGAAAATGAAAAAGATAAAAATGGAAATAAAGTAGACAATAAGGAACTTATAAAAAAAATAGAAGAGGATAATAAAGACGTACTTAAAAACTATCTTACAGCAAAAAAAGAATTAAAAGAAAAACAAGATGAATTAAGAGAAAAGCAAAAGAATTTAGCAAATGTAGAAAGTTCTTATGCAGATAAGCTGAATAACAAGCGTGAAAATGTGAGAGAAAAAAAATCTAATTATGTAAGTAAAATAGATGAATATGCATCAAATATATTGGATGCTGGAAATGCAGTTGGAAGTGCAGAAGATAGCATTGTTGAACTGCATTCAAAAGCAAACGCACTTGTTACAGATATAGCAGGAGCAGTATATTCAGGTCAGAAAAATCATATTGATAGCGAAATAAAAGATACTAAAGCAAAGATAGAAGATGCAAAAAATTCAGGTGATACAGTAAGTGAGAATAAATATAAAGAAGAGCTTGAAAAGTATAATGGAGATAAAGTAAATATTGATAATGACAATAATATAGTTAAGGCAGTTGGTACGGCAGCTAATACAGATGTGTCAACGGTGAATATGTTTATTCAGGCAAAATATAGTGAGGAGTTTTCAACATCATATAGTATATTTATAGAATTACGTAATAAAGTTGAAAATGGTTACACAATTTACCAGGAAAATAAAAAAATGGATGATACATCACCATATTATATAACTGATTCAAATATTACATTAACATGTGAAAAGTTAAAGGAAATACAGAATGATATAGCTGATGAAGTGGTTTCATCCTCATTTTTTTCAATCGTTAAAACCATTGTAAGTTTTATGAAAGCATTAAAGACTATGAGTATCACATTTGACCCAGAGTTATGTGGAAATATTAATTATGATTATTACAGTAATACAATAGGAGGGTTGCCGTCTAAAAAGGTAAGAATGGATGGTAGCGTATATTCTTTAAAATCACCATATGCCGAATCAGACAAAATACAATCTGATTACTTCAAAAAGGAAATTAGCTCATATTCGAATATACTTAATTCAACAGGAAGCATAGGTGAGGTATCACTTGTAATAAGTTCATTGCTTGAATCAATAGAAGATATTGAAGAATGTTGTGATAAAGATAATTGGAATTGGAGTAACGTATGGAGTAATTTAGGAAAATTAGGAAAAGCTGTTTTTAATATTGTAGGTACAATATTAGAAATGATAATTAAAGTAACACATGTATTAGATACATCAGTTTATGAGAAAGCATTACTTACGGGATATATAGCATATAACATACCAAATCGTACAACATATACAAAAAGCGGATTATTAGGAAAGTCATATTCACTACCAAGTATTGGAAGTAGCAAACAAGGATATGCTTTTTATGGTGCAGAGACTGAATATATATTAAATGGTCATTTTTCAGAAATAGATAATCAGAGAGAAACGTTTGAGACAATGTGGGTTATAAGACTATTATTTAATATATTACCTATAATCAGTAGTCCGGAAATCACTTCTATAGTGAATACAGTTATTGCAGTAGGCGGAGTTTTGGGATTTATTGGTGCTGTAGCAATATATGTCCTTTATTTTACAGTGGAACCATTGGTAGATACTATTTTAATGGCTAATGGTAGCGACATTGCATTTATTAAAAGAAAGCCGTACTTAACTCCAACAGGAATTAATAACCTGATAGATGATATTGGTAGTATGAAATTGAATTATGAAAATAAGAATAAATTGTATAAAAAAACAGTGGAATTTACTGGCGTACAAAATTTAAGCGAAAATTATCAGGAACCTCCCGAAAAGTCAAAAGTAGAAGGAATAAAAAGTAATATAAATACAGTAAATTACACACAGATGCTGATTATAATAATGCTTTTTTCTGATTCTGATAAATTAGTTAATCGTTTAGCAGATGTAATACAAATGGAGGCATCATACAATGCTGCAACAAGAATAGATTCTTATGTGTTTGATTTGGATAAAAGTTTTACATATTTGAGAGCATCAGGAAGTTTTTCAACGAATGAATTTATAAAATTATCTAATTCCTCAAAGATATATTCAAAGGAAAGAATTGTGTATAGGGGGTATTAATTATGAAAGCTGACGAAAAAGGACTTCTTTCATTAGAGGCATGTGTTTCGGTTACAATTTTTATGTTTTTAATGCTCTTTTTGTATAGTTTTTTTACAATTTTTGAAGCAAGAAATGAAATAGGGCATGTTATTTTATCAACGACTAATAGTATGGCTGCTGACGCTTTTCAAAATAATAAATTGGGAAATAGTGGTAATATGGGACAAGTTATTTATGAATTGTATGGAGTAGTAACCAATTCAGATAGTGGCTTTACAGATTATCGCCAATGGTATGAAGATGCTACGGAAGATGACGGTGCAGGTAATAAAAAATTAAGTGCTACATTTTCTGAGGTTATAAAGGAAAGATTTGTTGCATATTTAACAAGTGGAAAATCAAGTGATGCTAATGAAATTTTAAAAAAATACAAAGTTAAAAATGGCATTGATGGTTTGGATTTTTCAGGATCATATGTCGATTCTTCAAAAGGAGATTTGTATTTAAAAGTTAAATATACTTTGGAATATGATTATAATCCGTTCAATTTAAGCGGATTAGAATTTGAGCAGTCTGCATGTTCAAAATTATGGAAGTAATTTTAGTGACAATTAGATTAAACAGGGAGGACTAAGTTATGGAATTTACATACGAAAATCAAGGAGCAAGTACATATTTAGTATATGAGGTAAAAGAATCGGATGTTGTAGATTCATTAAGTCTTGGTATGCTTACGAATAACAAAATTCAAGGTTTGGCACAGACATTATTTACTCAGATGAATGAAACGAGATATATAAAATATAATGTTTCATCAAAAATATCAGTAAGACAATTTTTTAATGGACCAGTTAATAAGAAAAGACTTCTTGGAGTGTTTAGTGGAATTGTTGATGGTTTATTATCAGCAGAAGATTATATGATTGATTCTAACGCAATTGTACTTGATTTAGATTATATTTTCGCAGATGTATCTACGTGTGAAGCGATGTTAATATGTCTTCCTATAAGTAATCTTGAAAGAGAAAGAACGGATTTGGGTGTATTTTTCAAAAATATAATGGTGAATACACAATTTGATTCTACAGAAAATTCTGATCACGTTGCAAAGATTTTCAATTTCCTTAATACTTCTCCAGCATTTTCACTTACAGATTTTAAGATGCTGCTTGAAGAAATCAGAAATGATGGAAATGTAACTGAGATGTTGTCAAATGTTAAGAATGAATCTATTAATAATCAGCAGAATATGGCTCAGAATAATATTAATAACCGAAGTGTTCAGCCACAGCAGGTACCTGTACAGCAGGCACAGTCAATTCCAGTGCAACAGCAGCAAAGAACAATTCAAGTACAGTCAAAACCGCAAAGTCAGCAGGCTCAGCAGTTTCAGCAGCCTGTAAGACCTATGCCTAATAATAGACAGATGAATATACCAAATGGTAATATGCCTAATCAGCCAATTAATCGTTCGTCACAGCAGTTCCAGACAAATCAGCAGTCAGGGACACAAAAGGAAATGAGTTTATTTTATCTTTTACAGCATTATAGTGCAGAAAATGCAGCTATATATAAAGCACAAAAAGCAGCTAAAAAGGCAAATGCTCAGAATAATATGGCTTCAGGGAATATGGGGATGCCAGAGGCTGGAAATAAGCATAAAAGAGATAAAAATCCCAAAATGCCAAAAGGACAGCCACAGTCTGGTAATTTTAATGTTCCAGGAATGCCAGAAGGCAATGGAATGAGAGTTCCATCTATGCAAGGAGGAAATGTCAGACCACCTATGCCAGGTATGAATGGGCAGCAGAATTTTGCAATACCGGGACAGCAGAATATGTCAATGGTTCAAAACAGGGTTAAGCAACAGAATGTTACTCAGCCACAGCAGTCTGTTCAAAATGAATATGCAGCCACAGAAGAACAGGTTGGTAATGTAAGAGCTGATTATAATAATCCATCACAGAATAAAGCACAGGAATATAATCAATCGTTTGTACAGACACAACAGCATAATCAGGAACAGCCACCTATGCAGGGACAGCAGATGAATTTTGGAGAAACTACCAATCTTGATATGTTAAGAAATGGCGGAACAACTGTTTTAAATCCAAGTATGAGAAACCCACAGATGATTTCACCTAACTTAATAAGGATGAAAAACAATGAGAAAATTATGATCAATAAGCCTGTATTTAGAATTGGAAAAGAAAAAAGTTATGTTGATTATTTTGTAAGTGACAATACAGCAGTAAGTAGAAGTCATGCAAATATTATAACAAGAGATTCTAAATATTATGTAATGGATACTAATTCGACTAACCATACATATGTCAATGGAAAAATGATACAGAGTAATATAGAAGTTGAAATAGAAAATGGCGATAAAATTCGTTTTGGAAATGAAGACTTTGAATTTAGAATGTTTTAATTATGGTTAATAGTAATAATTATTTAGGCTATATTAACATAATTATATGCAAAGGGAGGTAATAAATAGTGGATTTTATTATTTCTGCAACAACCGATATAGGAAATACAAAAAATACTAATCAGGATAGTTATAATGCCAGAGTTATTAGAACACAGTCAGAAAAAATGGCATTTGCAGTGTTATGTGATGGTATGGGTGGATTATCTAAAGGAGAAGTTGCAAGTGCTTCAGTTGTTAAAGCATTTTGTAACTGGGTTGATATGAAACTGCCAATATTGTGTGAAAATGGTTTGGAAGATGCAGATATTCAGAAAGATTGGTGTGGCATAGCAATAGATTTTAATGAAAAAATTAAAAATTATGGAAAAAAATGCGGATTAACATCAGGTGTTGGAACAACGGTTACAGCCATTTTAATAACAGAAAAGAAGTATTACATAATAAATGTAGGTGATACCCGTGCGTATGAAATAATGGATAAAGTGTCAGTTCTTACTAAAGATCAGACAGTTGTTTCAAGAGAAGTAGAACTCGGGAATCTGACAGAAGAACAGGCAAAATATGATGCCAGAAGAAGTGTTCTTTTACAGTGTATTGGAGCATCTGATTACATATATCCAGATATATTTATTGGAAATACCAAAAAGGATGCCGTGTATATGTTATGTAGTGATGGTTTTAGGCACGAGATAAGTAATGATGAAATATATAATTATTTAAATCCGTCAGTTATGCTTGATAAAGATATTATGAAGAAGAATATGGATACGCTTGTGGAGATAAATAAGCAAAGGCAGGAACGAGATAATATTACAGTTGTATCTATAAGAACATATTAGATAAAGGAGAAAAAAGATGCTTGAAGTAGGTTCACTTGTTGATGGCAAATATAAGATCCTTAGTAAGGTTGGACAAGGCGGTATGAGTGTTGTCTGGATGGCGATTAATGAAAAAGCTAACAAAACATGGGCTGTAAAAGAAGTGCGAAAAGATGGTGTTTTGGAATTTGAAGCCGTTAAGCAGGGACTTGTCGCTGAAACAGATATTCTTAAAAAGCTTAATCATAAAAACCTTCCTAGTATTATTGACGTTATAGATAATGAAGATTCATTCATTATAATTATGGATTATATAGAAGGTAATTCTCTTAATAAGGCTTTAGAAGAGTATGGAGCACAGCCACAGGAATATGTTATTGAATGGGCAAAACAGCTTTGTGATGTACTGGGATATTTACATTCCAGACAGCCGGCAATCATATATAGGGATATGAAACCAGCCAATATAATGTTAAAGCCAGATGGAAATGTAACACTTATTGATTTTGGTACAGCAAGAGAATTTAAGGAAAAGAACCTTGCGGATACAACATGCTTAGGTACAGTGGGGTATGCGGCACCGGAACAGTTTGGTGGAATGGGACAGACTGATGCAAGAACAGATATATATTGTCTCGGAGCTACATTGTTTCATCTGGTTACAGGCTGCAATCCAAGTGAACCACCATATGAAATGAAGCCAATAAGACAGATTAATCCTGAATTATCAAGTGGCTTGGAAAGAATTATTCTTAAATGTACACAGAGAAATCCAGATGACAGATATCAGTCAGCAGCGGAGCTTATGTATGCATTAGATCATTATAAAGTTATTGATGATGAATATAAAAAGAAGCAAAAAATAAAACTTAGTGGATTTATAGCTGCATTGAGTTTAAGTGTAATATTTGCTGTAAGTGGACTAAGCTTTAATATTGTTGCACATAAAAAGGCATCCGAAGAATATCAAAGAGTATTGCAAAATGCAGAGGATACATCTAATTATAATGAAAAAATAAAATTGTATCAGGATTGTATAGCAATACCAAATCAAGGCGGAAACAAAGAAGCTTATCTTGGATTAATAAGAGCGTTTCGTGATAATGATCATAATTTTACTGATAGCGAAGCTAATACATTAGACAAGCTGATATCGAATAATAGGGATGAATTAATAAAGAATCCTAAGGATTATGCGGATATATGTTATGAAACTGGAAAGTTATATTGGTATTACTATCAGGAAAATGCTAATAAACTTACCTCAGCTATAAATGCCAAAAACTGGTTTGGAAAAGTTAAAGAATATGCTCCAGATGGATATGAGAACAGAGGGACGGCAGAAGTTTATTATGCAGTGGGAGACTTTTATTCGACAATAACAGAATTACAAAAAACAGGTGAGGATAGAGGGATATATCAAGATTTCTTCAATAATCTTTCATTGCTTATGGAATCTGTTGGTAAAAATGACAATGAAACAGAAATCGTCCGTTTAGAGATGCTTGAATTAGCAAGAAGTTCTATACAACAATATGCTACCAAATTTAAAAGAGATGGAGTTGAAAAGCAGGACATAGATGCAATGCTTTCAGATATTGAATCAATTGCAAGTAAGATGGAAACTGATTTGACTTTAAAAAATAACATTTTAAATCTTTTGAACGATACGAAATTATCAGTTGCAATTGATTATGGAACTGGAAATGGAGGTAACTGATATATGTCAATAGAAAGATTACAAAGTATGTCGACAATATTTTATATAATTGCAGTTGTTTTGCTGTTTATAGCAATTGCTTTATTTTTCCTTTTGGATATAAGAAGGATAATTGGAGATTTAACTGGAATTACAGCACGTAAAGCAATAGAAGATATTAGAAGACAAAATGAAAATACAGGAGAAAAAAATTATAAGTCAAGTCCTGTTAATGTTGCAAGAGGAAGGCTTACAGATAAAATATCACCATCTGGTAAATTAATAAAAAGCACAGGTGGAATAGGAATTTCTCCACAGACAGAAAAATTCAATACATCAGAACTTAGTCCTGATACAGGAAATACGGAAGTGCTTAATACAGGAATGAATGAAACGACAGTATTATCACATTCAACTAATGAAACAACAGTATTAAATAAAGAATTTTGTATTGAATTTGAGATTGGATATGCAGAGAGTAAAGAAATTATAGAATAGGAGAAAAATTATGAAAGGCAAAAGAAAGCTTATAGAACGTATTAATGCATGGTTTCTTGTAATATTAATGGTTATTTCAATTATTCCATTTAATGTATTTAGAATACGAGCTAAAGCAGATTCACAGACTAATGGTTATTCTATTACAGTCAAGGACGAAGCTGGTGCATTAATTGATGGCGTTAATATTGAATATTTAATAAAAGCTGGAAGTGAAAATAAGTCGGGTAATGTTGTGACAATTAATGGTATTGCGTTAATTGCAGACATAACCTCCGATTTAATTGCGAATGCAGCAACAGACGGAACGACAGTAACTATGGATATTACAGCTACGAAAGATGGATATGTTAAACATACAAGTACTAATATACAGGTAGTCAATGACATTGATAATATTGATGTTGAAATACATAAGAAAGCAATTGATGACACATTTGCTTTTACTTTATCAACAGCTGAGATAAAATATGGTGAGGATTTTACTAACACAGCTGCGAGTTCAAAAACAGACCGTGCTGGTACTGTAACATATAGTGTTGAGTCAGGTGATGAGTGTATAAGTGTAGATAATGATGGTGCTATAACTACACTGAAAGCAGGAAGTGCAACTATTAAAGCTGTATTGCCTGAGGACGAGAACTATCAGGAATCACAGGCAACATATACTTTAACTATAAATAAAGCAGATGATTCCAATTTTGAATTTAGTGATCCTGCTCCAGGGTATATTATATATTCAGAAAATGGAACATATGTTAATAAGGTATCTGGTGGTTATGGAAAAGGTGACATAACATATGAGATTGCCAGCGGAGATGATTATGCAACTGTAGATAATGATGGAACATTACATTTATTAAAAGCAGGAAGTGTTGTTGTTGAAGCAAAAAGGGCTGCTGATGATAAATATAAAGAAGTCAAAGCACAATATACAATTGAAATCAAAAAAGCATCTCAGAAAATGCTTCAGTTTGAAATAGAGACACCAGAAGATGCAGCTATAACAGATGGAACATTTAGTAACGAAGCGTCAGGTGGTAATGGTAGTGGACAAATTATATATGAGATTACAACAGGTTCAGAGTATGCTTCTATAGAAGATAATACATCACCAGTTATAACATTAAAGAAAATTGGAACGATAGTAGTAAAAGCAACAAAATTAGGAGATGAAAGATATGAAGACTCTTCTCCAATAACTTATACACTTACTATTAAGAAGGCTCAACAGGAAGCACTAGAATTTTTAACAACTAATCCAGAAATTACATATTCAGAGAATTGGACTTATACTGTTGAAGCATCAGGTGGAAGTACTAGTTCTGCAATTGCATATTATATAGTTGATAACGGAAACAGAGTTACAGAGAATGATATTGCAAGTATTGACACAGCAACAGGTATTGTTAAATCTAAGGGATATAAAACAGGAATAATTACAGTAGAAGCGGTTAAAGGGGCAGATGATATATATGAGGAAGCTTCAATAGCCTGCAGTATTACAATAAAAAAAGCAAATCAAACAGAAGTTAAGTTTAATAAAAACACTGATAAAGTTACATATGGTGAAAATAATAATGAATACAACAATGTAGCTATAGGAGGACAATCAACAAGCGATATTAAGTATAGTGTAAAAGAAGTTAGTAATACACAATCAGGGGTTCCTTGTGCAGCCGTAGATGTGGATACAGGAAAAGTAACTATTAAGGGTTCTGGTACAATTACTGTAGTGGCTGTAAGAAATGGTGATGATTGTTATCTTGATTCCAATAAGGCATATTATACATTAACAATAGATAAAGCAGAACAGAAAGGCTTTAAATTTGATAATAATATGCCACAATCAATCAAATATAATGAGAATAATAATGAATATACATTAGCAACAACGGGTGGTAATGGAGATGGAGAAGTAAAATATTCAATTGTAAGTGGTGATGCTATAACAATTGATGGTAATAAGATTAAAGTAAAAAAAGCAGGAAAAGTAACTATTCGAGCAGAAAAGGCATCTTCTGATGGTTATAAAGCTGCTATTGATGAATTAACAATTGATATAAGTCCAGCAGAACAGTCAATTAAATTTAATGATACCAATACACAAAAAGTAATATATGGTAATAATTTTTCTAATGCAGCAGTCCCAGTAGAAAATATAAGTGTACCGGACAAAAAAGGATATGCAGTGGATACTGTTATAACTTATAAAGTTATAGAGGGTGCTAATATAGCAGAAGTTGATAATAATGGTAAACTTAAATTTAAAGATAATAGTATAGGTACGGTGACTGTAGAAGCTGTTAAGGCAGGTAATAATTGTTACGCAGCTGCACAGGCAACTTATACTATACAAGTAGAATATCTTGAAACACCTTCACAGCCATATACAATATCAGGAGAAAAGTCATCTGATAATATATGGTATAGAGGTGATGTTACTATTATTCCAGCAGCAGGTTATAAAGTTAGTTATTCTAATAATTTAACTAATAATATATGGGAAGACAGCTTGAAAATAACTGAAGATGGTTCACATACTAAAAAAATTTATTTAAAGAATGAATTAGGAATAACAGGAACTATAAATATATCATCAGACGAAATCAAGATTGATAAAACAAAACCACAAAATCTTACTATAAGTTATTCAAAATCAGTACATGATATTTTGTTACAGGGAATAACATTCGGATTTTATAAAGCACCAGTAAAAGTTACGATAGAAGCAGAGGATTTGACATCAGGAATAAAGTTATTTGCATATTCTTATAAAGTAGATAATGGTGTAAGTGGTGTAAATGCCGGAAAGAGTGATGTTGTAATAGCACAGGGAGATAATGCTTTTAAGTCAGATGGTAATAAAGCTCAGGCAGTTTTTGAAATACCAGCTCAGTTTAGAGGAAAAGTCAACTTTACTGCAACGGATTGTGCTGATAATAAAAGTGACATCTGTATTGATAATGATAAAACAATAGTTGTAGATGAAATAACAAAAGGAGTTAGCGTATCTTATGATAATAATGATGTGAAAAATTCATCTTATTATAAAGCAGATAGGACAGCAACAATCAGTATAGATGAAGATAACTTTTTTGTAGAGAGCCTTGAAAAATTAACTGATGCATCAAGACCAGATGAGATTATATCAGAACATTTAAATATAACTGTTACCAGTATAAATGATGAAGGTGTAACTACTTCAAAAAAGTATCAGAATAAGGACGATTTTAAAGAGTGGTTTAACAAAGGAAGCGATGGTATATGGAGAGCATCTATTGAATTTACAGAAGAAGGCGATTATACATTAAATATTCAATACTCAGATTTTTCAGGAAATGAAGCAAAACCATATACAAATAAATTTACGATAGATAAAACTGCACCACAGGTTAGCATAGAATTAGATAAAGAAGATGCTATAAATGGAGAGTATTACTATAGAAAAGCAAAGGCGGACATAGTAATTAAAGAGCATAATTTTGACCCTTCAGATATAAATGTAAACTGTGTTACTAAAGATGCAGATGATAAATCTGTTAATGTCAAAGATTATCAGAAATTATTAAGAGAAGGTAATTGGGAGCAACAGGGCAATACTTATACACTTAGAAATGTAGAATTTGATACAGATGCTATGTATTCATTAAAGATAGATTATAAAGATATGGCAGGAAATTTACAGCAAAAAGAGGCTGAGACAGAATTTTGTATTGATAAGGAAAAACCAGAAAATCTTACAATAAGCTATTCAAAGTCAAAGAAAGATGTAATTTTGCAGTTAATTACATTTGGATATTATAAAGCACCTGTAACCGTTACAATTGCAGCAGATGATAAGACATCAGGAATAAAATCATTTAAATATTCTTATGAAGTAGAAGAAGGGGCAAGTACTGTAAATACTGGTAAAAAAGATATTGTAATATCTGAAGGTGACAAGAATTTTAAATCTGATAAAAGTAAAGCTCAGGCAGTCTTTGAAATTCCAGCCCAGTTTAGAGGAAAAGTCAGCTTTACAGCAAATGATAAAGCAGAGAATGTGAGTGAAGTTTTTAAAGATACTAAAACAACAGTGGTAGATGATATTAAACCAGAGATAAATATTACGATAGATGGAAAGAATAAAAGCAACCAATATGAAGAGTATTATAAAGATTATCCTGTTACAGCCAATATTCAAATAAAAGAAGCAAATTTTGACAAGGATTCTGATGACTTGAAAATAAAAGTTACAACAGAGTTAAATGATGGAACATTAACCGAAAAGACATACAAGGATAAGGATTTAACAACAGGATTTTCATATAATGATAAAGATGATATCTGGGTAGGCAGTATAGAGTTAAATAATGAATATGAAAGTAAAGATGCCAAGTATATAGTTAGTGTTGAGTATACTGATTACTCAGGTAATGCTGCGGATAAAGTAACGAAGCAATTTATTGTGGATAAAACAGACCCAGTTGTAAAGGTAGATTACTCTAATAATGATGTACGAAATGATAAATACTTCAATGCTGATAGAACAGCTAGAATAACAATTATAGAGCACAACTTTAATTCAAATGATGTAGAGTTAAAAGTAACAAATAACAAAGCTGTTGATAATGTTGCAGATTTTGCTTCATACTTAAAGAATCCTTCAAGCTGGACAAATAACGGAGATATTCATGAGGCAGAAATTCCATTTACAGTTGAGGCATATTATACATTTGATATTTCATATACAGATATGTCAGGTAGAAAAAACACCTATGTTGATTATGGCAATTCTAAAGCTGTTAGCGAATTTGTAATCGATAAAACAGCACCAGTCAATTCTGATATTACGATAGATAGTACTTCAGTTCTAGCTATAAACGGAATAGCATTTGAAAGATTTTATCGTAACGATATTACTTTAAAATTTACAACAGATGCTGATATTAGTGGTATTAAATCAATTAAATACCAGAAAATTAATCAATTAGCAGATTATGATGTGAACGGAATATGGAATAATTATGATTCACAAAATGGTGTTTTAATAAAACCTAGTGAAAAATTTGTAATATATTTCAGAGTAGAAGATATGTCTGGTAACGTATCAATTGTCAATTCAACAGGTATAGTTGTTGATGACAAAGCACCAAGTGGTGAAAGTGCAGCACCACAGATAGATATATTGCCTGATGGAGCTAATAAGAATGGTCTTCATAATAGTAATGTAAATGTTGCAATGAAAGTTATTGATCCTAAATATTCAGGTAATAATCAAGATGTTAATGGATATTATTCAGGTATTAATAAAATAACTTATAGAATATATACCAGAGACACAGATGCGGTCGAAACAGGAACGTTGCTGGATATAGCTTCAGATAATGTTGCAGGTGCAATATATGATAATGATAAACTTATAAGTTCTTGGAATGGTAATATTGTTATTGACTCACAGAAATTTAATTCTAATAATGTAATATTAGAATTAACAGCATTTGATAATGCTGGTAATGAACGAGTTACTAATAATGAAATGATAGGTCAGTATATAAAAATAGACACAACTTCTCCAATAATAGATGTATCTTATGATAACAATATAGCAGATAACAATGTATATTTTAAAGAAAGCCGAACAGCAAGAATTCAGATAACAGAGCGTAATTTTAATGCAGATGATGTTAATATAAACATTGTAAATACAGATGGTGTAATTCCGTCAATTTCAGGATGGGAACAGAACTCAGGCAGTGGAAATATGGATGATACTACTTGGATAACATATGTTACATATGATGCTGATGGAGATTATAGTTTTGATATTAATTATAGTGATATGGCAGACAATGCAAATCAATCAGTAAATTATGCAGAAGAAACTATTGCAGCTAATGAATTCACAATAGATAAGACTTTACCGGTAATAGAAGTTAATTATGATAATAATGAAGCTTCTAATGATAATTATTATAAATCGGACAGAGTAGCAACTATTACGATAACAGAACATAATTTTCAGGCAGATAGAGTTAATGTTAATATAACTGCAATGGATGATGGAAATGCGGTTTCGACGCCAGATATAAGTGGCTGGTCTTCAGATGGAGATAGAAATACAGCTACAATTAATTATAATAGTGATGCATATTATACATTTAGTGTTAGTACTAATGATATGGCGGGAAATATAAGTGAAGAATTTGCTGAACAGAACTTCTATATTGATAAGACACTTCCTGAGTTATCAATAACAGGAATTGATAATAATACAGCTAATAGTGGAACTGTAATACCAGTAGTTTCATATTCAGATACTAACTATGATGAGTCAATGGTTTCAATTACGCTTACAGGTGCTAACCGCAAGAGCGTGGAATTAGATGGAGCTTATTCAGATCAACATAATGGACGAGTATTTACATTTAACAATTTTGATAACAATAAAACCATAGATGATATTTATACACTGGATGCAAGTATAACTGATAAAGCAGGTAATACTTCTACACAGATAATAGTATTTTCTGTAAATAGATTTGGTTCAACATATGAGCTGTCTACAGAGACAGAATTTCTTAATGGAAAATATGTTAAGCAGGCGGAAGACATTATTATATCAGAAGTTAACGTTGATAGGTTAAATAATATTAGACTTATATTATATAAGAATGATGAGACAATTAATCTTAAGGAAAATGTTGATTATCAGATAAATATAACAGGTGGAAATGGTGAATGGTATCATTATACATACGTTATTTTTGCAAAGAATTTTACAGACAATGGAGTATATAGATTAACTATTCAGTCAGATGATGAAACTGGCCGTACACAGAAAACTGACCAGGATACCAAGAATGTGGAGATTCAATTTGGTATTGACGATGAAGCTCCAATAATTAATGTAAAAAATCTTGATAGCAGATCAACATATGCAGTTGAGGATAAGGATGTTGAGTTAACAGTAAGAGATAATTTAAAACTTAGTAAAGTTATTGTTGAATTGGATGGTAATGAATATAGAGTATGGTCAGATGATGAACTTGATCAAATTGTCAAAGATGGAGGTAACTTTACATTTAATATTAATGGAGATTCAACATCAGCCCATAATCTGCTTGTATATGCTGTAGATGCAGCTGGCAATGGTGAAAAAGCAATGGGTTCAGATGCACCATCGAATATTGTTAATATATCAGATTTTTATGTTACTACTAATAAATGGGTACAATATTTTAATAATAAGCCATTATTCTATGGAAGTATTATTGGAGTAGTGGTACTTGCTGGATTGGCAGTAACATCAATAACTTTGAAGAAAAGAAAATTAACAAAAGAGTCATAAGATGGAGGAAAATATGATTGAGTGTCTTAATTGCCATACAGTATGTGATGATAATGCTGAAATATGTAATGTATGTGGTATGAAATTAAATACAAGCATACAGTATGAGCAGAATAATAGTGAAGCTGGACAGTGGTATGATAACCAGTATGCACCTAAATTACAGCTTCCAAGTAATAGAAATATTGTAAAATACATAATTTTCAGTATTCTTACATTAGGAATTTATTCTATTGTAATAGAAAGCCAGATATCGGGTGAAATGAATATAGTAGCCAGTCGTGCCGATGGAAAGAGGACAATACCATTTTTAGGAATGCTGCAGATTTCGGCAATTACTTTAGGAATATATGGATTGGTTTGGAATCATTCATTTGCTAATAGAATAGGTGCTGAATTGAAAAGAAGAGGATACGATTATCAATTTGGTGCTAAGGATTTTTGGCTTTGGAATGTTTTAGGAGCTTTTATAATTGTGGGTCCATTCATATATTGTTATAAGAAATTGAATGCAATGAATATGATAAATGCAAGTTATAATATATATGGATAATAAATTATAAAGTATTAAGATAAGTAAGGGGTTATCGTGTAAAACGTTGTTGATATAATATGTAAATTATAATATTTATATATTATAGAGATTAAACTTAGCACGACAGCCCCCTTTACTTTTTCGTATTTGATTATAAAATCAGACAGGGGGATTTATGATTGTATCTGTAGACAAGAAAACTTTAAAATTAATATTAGTAATATGTATATTAGCAGTAAGTGTATGTGCAGTAACAGGTATAAATGAGTTGATTAAAACTGCCGATTATATGCAGGCAGATGGAATACTTTTATCAATTGACAGATATGTTGATACGGGATTAAATAATTATTCTGGCACACAAGTTATAAGATATAAAAAATATAGTTATATAGTGAATGATAAAGAATATATATGCCAATATAGAACATATCTTTTATTTAAATCTAAAATAGGTAGTCATAAAAAAATCTATTATTTAAGTTCAGACCCTCGAAAAGTAAGAGATGAATTTAAAATAAAAACATCAATAGCAGGAGGCATATTTTTTACTTTTTTTGGTGTTATGATGTTGTTATTTATACGAAAATCTAATGAAGAAACAATGGATTATCAAAAACAACCCAAAATAAAAATATAAAGTAAGAGGATATTAATAATGAAAGAAAAAGAATGGGAAAAGCTCTTAAGAATAAAGACAACTGGACGTGATGACACAAGGTCAGATACATTCAGGTATCCATATGAACCAACCTCATACGAAGTATTGGAAAGACTGGCTAATACAGGGCTTATAGGCAAAAATAATACATTGTTGGATTATGGCTGTGGAAAAGGCAGGGTAAGCATTTTTATGACATATCAGACAAAATATCATTCTATTGAGATATTCAAGAGCGTGCTGGCGAATATTATAGACAGCTATTATGAGGCTCAAAGGGAAATGCTTATTATGTGTTATTATCCGTCAGATGAGTATCTTATGTGTCTGTCACAGGAATATAATGTGACATTTGTTGAAGAGATTGATTGCAGTGATGTATCGGGCGGAGAGGCTGAGAGGGAGAAGATAGTTGTATATAGAGTTGGAGAGGGAGAATAAGAGATAAATATTATTTTGATTTTTTTAGAAATGGAAGTTTTTTATTAAATACATTATAAGAATAGGTATAAATTGATTTGATTTAAGTTAAATCTGAATTTTAACAACTGAAATATTTAAGCTGTTTGATAAAAATTTAAGTTAATTGGTTGGAATTTGAGTTTATTTGCTTATATTTAAGTTGCTTAATTAATTAGCTTGGCTATAAAGATGAAATTATATTAAATTAATGAATATAATTTAAGTTACTTGCATATAAATAAAATGAATGTTAAGATTTATATAAAGAATTGTAAGCGTTAACATATAGTTACAAAAGCTAGTAATTATCTATGTTTCACGCACATTAAAATTTTATAACATAATAACAATTGAATATTAAGTGTGAAGATACTAGAGGTAATTATAGCCTTTAGTATCTTTTTTATTTGGAAGAAGAAATGATTATGACAGCTAATGATGTAATGAAGCAACATAAGAAGTATGTGTGTCTTAATTATGAAATGAGATGCCAGCTCGAAAAATGCTAAAAGCAGGAATTTCTAAAACTGAAATTTCTCAAGAATTAGATATATCTGTACATACAATTAATTAAGAGTTACGACCTATGACAGCAACTAGAAGAGAAGCTATTCAATTATTGGAAAGAGTACCAGAAGATAAGCTGACTTATGTTGTTCAGATTTTAAGTAGTATTGATGGTTTGATAAGTATATCAGACAGACGCACAAAGAAAATTGATTTAGACCAGTTTGTTATGCCTACAACAGAGCGTGGCAGAGATGCAGATGAATATAAGAGATTTTTTATAATGTGTATAGAAAAGAATATACACGTTGTTACTTCTGCTATAACAGTAGAAGAATACCTGATATATTCTGAATAATGGAGAATAATATATCTTCTGATTTATTGTAAATCTTATGTAATAAGTCTTTGAAGCGATTCGGCTTCTGAATCTCAATATCTATATGTATTAACGCCTCTTTATAATATTGTAAGCTAATAATCTCATATGCACAATAAATAAAGTGAAAGATACCTCGATTATTTTTGTCACATAAGGACAATTATGTATCGAAAATGTAGAGCTTTATTTCACGAAATACATTGACATTCATCTATGTATATGCTAATTTTATACATAGATAATTATCAATACGAGGTGAATGAAATGAGATTAGCGGATGTTTCTTTAATATGCAAGGCACTTGGAGATTCAAACAGGCTGGAAATAGTGCAGATGTTGTCAAATGGAGAAAAATGCGGATGCAGGCTTTTGGAAAGATTTAGTATTACTCAGCCTACATTATCTCATCATATGAAAATACTGGTGGAGTGTGGGTTGGTTAATGACCGGAAAGAAGGCAAATGGCACCATTATTCCTTGAATTGTGAAACTTTAATAGAATTCAAAGATTCTATTGGCAGTTTGACGTGTGAGTCATGCTGTGACAAAAAAGATAGCTGTTGTTAGAGGGGGAATCCTGTTAATACTTGTAAAGATTGTAAATAAGACGAAAGGAAGTTTTCTATGACAGTAAGAGAAAAAGCAGAACTGATTGTAAAAGATATAAAGAAAGA
>ERZ825159.1051-NODE-1051-length-29256-cov-43.786788_pt1 | contig 29256 bp, 22 predicted proteins | sample MGYA00519932_ERZ825159 | MGnify/ENA primary metagenome ERZ825159 (study PRJEB31778, sample SAMEA3449191) | human gut metagenome | biome: human gut; feature: human-associated habitat; material: faeces | place: United Kingdom | collected 2010/2012 ...
GTCTGGCCGGCGCCAACTGCGGCGGCTGCGGCTATCCCGGCTGCGGCGGCTGCGCCGAGGCGATCCTGGCCGGCAAGGCCCCCGTTACCGCCTGCGCCCCCGCCGGCCCCGAGAACGCGGCGAAGATCGCCGCCATCATGGGCATGGAGGCTCCCTCCGGCGACAAGATGGTGGCTCACGTGCTGTGCAACGGCGGCTGCAACGCCAAGGATAACTTTGAGTACCGCGGAGTGAAGGACTGTCTGGCGGCCACCAAGGTCTGCGGCGGCGACGCCAAGGCCTGCCGTTACGGCTGCTTCGGCTTCGGCTCCTGTGTGGCGGCCTGTAAGTTCGACGCCATCCATGTCGAAAACGGCGTTGCCGTGGTGGACAAGGAGAAGTGCACCAACTGCGGTGCCTGCCGCGCTGCCTGCCCGCACCACCTGATCGTGGAGGTGCCCTACAAGCAGAAGGTGTTTGTCAACTGCTCCAACAAGGACAAGGGCCCCGCCGTTACCAAGGTCTGCGCCAACAGCTGTATCGCCTGCGGTATGTGCGAGCGCACCTGTAAGTTCGATGCCATCCACGTTGTGGACAACGTGGCCGTCATCGACTACAGCAAGTGCAAGAACTGCACTATGTGCGCCAAGGCCTGCCCGCGCAACGCCATTGAGCCTATCCCCACGCCTGAGGAGAAGGAGAAGTTCAAGGCCGCGCAGAAGGCCGCTGCCGAGAAGAAGGCCGCCGCTGCCAAGGCTGCTGCCGAGGCCGCTGAGGCTCCCAAGGCGGAGTAACTCCCTGCACAATACGCATCCCCCCGGCGTCAGCCGGGGGGATATTTCTTGCAAAAAAAGCAGGCACACATAGTGTGCCTGTTTTTTGCGTCTGAGCATTATCCCGCCATAATCTCAAATTTGAGCACGCCCTCCGCCGCGGCGGCACGGGTCATCAGATCATCCAGCTCCTCGGACATATCGCCCGTCTCCGCGGAGATGGTCACGCCGGCGCAGCCGTTGGTGGGGATGGTCTGGTTGATGGTCAGGATGTTGGCGCCGGAATTGGCAAAGATGGACAGGTAGTTGGACAGCACGCCGGGGTTGTCCTTCAGCAGGGCATAAAAGGTGATGATATGCCCCGCGTGCATATTCTGGAAGGGCTGTACGGCATCCTTGTATTTATAGAAGGCGCTGCGGCTGATGCCCACCTGGCGGGCAGCGTCGCCCACGGTGGCGGCCTCGCCTACCTGCAGCATCCGTTTGGCCTCGGCTACCCGGAGAAAGACCTCCGGCAGAGCGTCGGCGGCGACTAAGTAAAATTTCTGTTTCTCCATATCGTTCCTCCCTGTGTCCGCCGCTTGCGAACAACTGTATTCATATCATAGCACACCTGCCGGCAGAGCGCAAGAGGCTTTTTTGCGCCGTGACGGAAAAGTTGCGCCGCGCCGCCGTTGTCCCGTTGTGCAGTTTGTCAGGGGCGTGGGCGAAAAGCCCTGGGGGACAGGTGGTTTCACGGTTATTCAACAGCGTGTCGTCCGATAGGCGCGCACAGCAAATGAATATGCACGCAAGTATACACGCATAAGAGTAAAAGCCGCCTGATTATGTCTATTAACTGTGTTTTTGCAACTTTTTACGAGAATTATCAGGTAACATAACGCTGGTGGAAAAAGGTGTGGAAACTGTGCAAAACCCTATACACAAAGGGCTGCGCCCGGTTGCGGCCGGGTTATTTTTTGTGTAAACCAGTCAATATTTCAGGGGCCCTAATATTTCTTGCGGAAGCGGCGGGGAATGGGGCGTGTGAGCGCTTGCAAAACGCCTGCCGATACTATATAATGTATAATGAATTGTGATCGGTATACACCGGAGGATAGATATGGCAAAGAAAGCGACTTATGATAATGAAAGTATCTCCAGTCTGAAAGGGGCGGACCGGGTACGGAAGCGGCCCGGCGTCATTTTTGGCTCCGATGGGTTGGAGGGCTGCGAGCACGCGGTATTCGAGATACTGTCCAACGCCATCGACGAGGCCCGGGGCGGCCACGGCAAGCTCATCACCGTGACCCGGTTCGCCGACCGGTCCATCCAGGTGGAGGACCAGGGCCGGGGCTGCCCGGTGGACTGGAACGAAAAAGAAGGGCGCTACAACTGGGAACTGGTGTTCTGTGAGCTGTACGCCGGCGGCAAGTACGACAACGAGAACAGCGAGAACTACGAGTTCTCCCTGGGCCTGAATGGCCTGGGCTCCTGCGCCACTCAGTACGCCTCCCGCTATATGGACGTGACCGTCTGGCGCGACGGGAAGGAGTACCGCCTGCACTTTGAGCGCGGCGAGATCGTGGGCAAGCTGGAGGTCAGCGAACAGACCGGCAATAAGAAGCGTACCGGTACCACCATCCGCTGGCTGCCGGACCTGGACGTGTTTACCGACATCGATATCCCCGTGGACTACTACCGGGACGTGATGCGGCGGCAGGCGGTGGTCAACGCCGGCGTGACCTTCCGGCTGAAAAACGAGACAGCCGCCGGAAAGTTCGAGACGGAGGAGTTCGTCTACGAGCATGGTATCGAGGATTACATCCGGGAGCTGGCGGGTCTGGATGCCCTGACGGAGCCGGTGTACTGGGAGGCGGAGCGCCGGGGCCGGGATCGGCCGGACAAGCCGGAGTACAAGGTGAAGCTCAGCGTGGCGCTGTGCTTCTCCAACAAGACCGCCCTGTGCGAATACTACCACAACTCCAGCTTCCTGGAACACGGCGGCAGCCCGGAGAAGGCCACCCGCTCGGCCATGGTGTCGGCCATCGATAAATACCTGCGGGACAACAACAAGTACGTCAAGGGCGAGGCCAAGATCACCTTCCCGGACGTGCAGGACTGCCTGATCCTGGTCAGCAGCAGCTTTTCCACCCAGACCAGCTACGAAAACCAGACCAAGAAGGCCATCACCAACAAGTTCATCCAGGAGGCCATGACGGAGTTCCTTCGCAGCCGGCTGGAGATATACTTCATCGAGAACCGTGACGCGGCGGAGAAGATCGCCGCTCAGGTGCTCATCAACAAGCGCAGCCGCGAGACGGCGGAGCGCACCCGCATCAACCAGAAGAAAAAGCTTACCGAGAAGATCGACATTGCCAACCGGGTGCAGAAGTTCGTGGACTGCCGTACCAAGGACGTGGAGCGCCGCGAGATATACATCGTGGAGGGCGACTCCGCCCTGGGCGCCTGCAAGCAGTCCCGCGACGCGGAATTTCAGGGCCTCATGCCCGTCCGCGGCAAGATCCTCAACTGCCTGAAGGCGGACTATCCCCGTATCTTCAAAAGCGACGTCATCACCGACCTGATGAAGGTGTTGGGCTGCGGCGTGGAGGTCAGCGGCAAGGCCGTCAAGGACCTGAACCAGTTTGACCTGAGCAACCTCCGCTGGAGCAAGGTGGTCATCTGCACCGATGGCGACGTGGACGGCTTCCAGATCCGCACGCTGATCCTGACCATGCTCTACCGGCTGTGCCCCACCCTGATCCGGGAGGGCTACGTCTATATCGCCGAGACGCCCCTGTTCGAGATCACCTGCAAAGAGAAGTCCGGCGAGAAGACCTGGTTCGCCTACTCTGAGAAGGAGAAGGCGGATATTCTCAAAAAGCTGGAGGGCAAGAAGGTCAATGTCCAGCGCTCCAAAGGACTGGGCGAGAACGACCCGGAGATGATGTGGATGACCACCATGTCGCCGGAGACGCGGCGGCTCATCCGGGTGCTGCCGGAGGACGCCGAGGAGACGGCCCGGGTATTTGACCTGCTGCTGGGCGATAACCTGTCCGGCAGAAAGGACTATATCGCTGAAAATGGCTATAAGTACCTTGATATGATCGATGTAAGCTGACAAAGGCGTATCTCTTGCGCCAATACTTTGTTGCAGCGGCTTGCCATACACAAAGTATGGCTGCGCCCCTGCGCCTTGTCTTGGCGGAAGATCTGACGCCTTTGCCGGTGCTCCGGACATCTGCTCCGTGCAAAGCTATAAAGAAAAGGCCTGCGGCAGCAGGCTTTAGACAGTGAAAGGACACCGTTCCTATGGCAAAAAAGAAAACCGAGGAAAAAGAAATACGGCACGCGGGCGATCCCAACGTGATGGGCCTGCGGGGCGCTGTGGTGGAACAGCCCATCACCGCCACGCTGGACGAGAACTATATGCCCTACGCCATGTCGGTCATCGTCAGCCGCGCCATCCCGGAGATCGACGGCTTCAAGCCCTCCCACCGAAAGCTGCTGTACACCATGTACAAAATGGGCCTGCTGACCGGCAGCCGCACCAAGAGCGCCAATATCGTGGGCCAGACCATGCGCCTGAACCCCCACGGCGACCAGGCCATCTACGAGACCATGGTCCGCCTGGCCAAGGGCAACGAGTCCCTGCTGCATCCCTTTGTGGACAGCAAGGGCAACTTCGGCAAGGTGTACTCCCGGGACATGGCCTATGCCGCCAGCCGGTACACCGAGGCCAAGCTGGCCCCCATCTGCGCCGAGCTGTTCCGTGATCTGGACTGCGATGCCGTGGACTTTGTGGACAACTACGACAACACCACCAAGGAGCCGGCGCTGCTGCCCACCACCTATCCCAATGTGCTGGTGTCCGCCAACCAGGGCATCGCCGTGGGCATGGCCAGCCAGATCTGCGGCTTTAATCTGGGTGAGGTGTGCGATACCACCATCGCCTATCTGAAAAACCCCGCCCACGATATTGCCTCCACGCTTCTGGCACCGGATTTTCCCACCGGCGGCCAGATCATCTGTGACGGCGACGATCTGCGGGCCATTTACAGCACCGGCCGCGGCGGCCTGAAGGTCCGCGCCCGATGGCGGTACGATAAGAAGGAAAACGTCGTCGAGGTGTACGAGATCCCCTACTCCACCACCATCGAGGCCATTCTGGACAAGGTGGCGGAGCTGGTGAAGGCCGGCAAGGTCAAGGAGATCGCCGATATGCGCGACGAGACGGACCTCAGCGGCCTGAAGCTGGCCATCGACCTGAAGCGTGGCGTGGACCCGGACAAGCTTATGGCCAAGCTGTACCGGCTGACGCCTCTGCAGGATACCGTCAGCTGCAACTTCAACATCCTCATCGCCGGTATGCCCCGCGTGCTGGGCGTGGGCGGAATCCTGGAGGAGTGGACCGCCTGGCGCACCGACTGCGTCAAGCGGCGGGTGTACTTCATCCTGAATAAGAAAAAGGAAAAGCTTCACCTTTTGCAGGGCCTGAAGCGCATCCTGCTGGATATCGACCGGGCCATCCGGATCATCCGTGAGACGGAGGAGGAAGCCGAGGTCATCCCCAACCTGATGATCGGCTTCGGCATCGATCAGGTGCAGGCGGAGTACGTGGCGGAGATCAAGCTGCGGAACATCAACAAGGAGTACATCCTCAAGCGGGTGGCGGAGACAAGCGCCCTGCAGGACGAGATCGAGGACCTGGAGGATACTCTGGCCAAGCCGGGCCGCATCCGCAAGATCATCATCAACGAGTTGGAGGACGTGAAGAAGAAGTACGCCATGCCACGGCGGACGGAGATCGTGTACAGTCACGAGATGCCGGAGGAGCCGGACGAGGAGCCTGCGGAGGACTATCCGGTGCACCTGTTCCTGAGCCGGGAGGGCTATTTCAAGAAGATCACGCCCCAGTCCCTGCGGATGTCCGGCGAGCAGAAGTTCAAGGAGGGCGACAGCCTGCGGCAGTACTTCGAGGCCGCCAACAGCACGGAGCTGCTGCTGTTCACGGATAAGTGCCAGGTGTACAAGAGCCGTGCCAGTGAGTTCGGCGAGACGAAGGCCTCCGCCCTGGGCGACTACCTGCCCGCCAAGCTGGGCATGGACGCCGGCGAGAATGTGATCTGGCTGTGCCTGCCGGGAGATTACAGCGGCAGCGTGGTGTTTTTCTTTGAGAACGGCCGTGCCGCCCGTGTGGCGCTGAGCGCCTACGCCACGGTGTCCAATCGGCGGAAACTCACCGGTGCCTACTGCGACAAGTTCCCGTTGGTGTGCGCCGTACACCTGACGGAGGATACGGAGCTGGCGCTGGAGACCAACGAGCCCCGGGCTCTGCTGGTGCACACGGCGCTGCTCTCGCCCAAGACCATCCGTTCTACCCAGGGCGTGCAGGTGATGAACATCAAGCCCAAGTACCGGCTGGAAAAGGTGCTTCCCGCGGTGGAATGCGGCATCGTCAACGGTGCCCGCTACCGGACGCGGACCATCCCCGCGGCGGGTGCGCTCCTGAAGCCGGAGGACAGCGAGGAGAAGCAGCTGGAGCTGCTGTAACAAGATGGAATGGAGGGCGCGGACATGGTAAAGAGATGGTGCGCGGTGCTGCTGTGCACGCTGCTGACGGTGTCGCTGACCGGCTGCGGCAGCCTGCTGAATCGGGAGTGGTACGAGGTCAAGGACCACAGCCCTACCTATTACGAGGGCGAGGGCCGGGACGTGCTGCGGGCGGACACCTATCAGGATCTGGTGAACAATATCCTCATCTTCGTGGGCAACCACGCGGAGGAGGGGACCATCTGGCTCTATTACGCCCAGGAGGGCCTGGATGCCGGCGACGCGGCGGAAAAGGCCTGCCGCGAGGTGGAGAAGGACACGCCCATGGGCTCCTATGCGGTGTCCTATATCCAGTACACCGTGGACGATTCCGCCCGGAATTACAGCGAGATCACCGTGACCATCGGCTATAAGAAGACCGAGCAGCAGCTCATCGACATCGTCCATGCCACCAATGTCTCCGCCCTGCACGATCTGCTGACCGAGGCGGCCCAGGCGGGCAAAACGGAGCTGGTGGTGCAGCTGAGCGCCTTTGAAGGACAGTCCTATCAGGTGCAGCAGACGGTGTACCAGGTGCAGAGCGCCATGGGCGGCAGCGGCTGGGTGACGAATTTCTATCCCAACGCCGCCAATGCCGGCGTGGTGGAGATCCTCATGCGGTAGCCCATGCCGCGACGGCAGCGTTTTTACAAAAAATAAAAATGCAGGGTTGACAAGCAGCGTGTTTTCTGCTACAATTCACCTTGCGTTTGCGGGCGTAGCTCATCTGGTAGAGCGCGACCTTGCCAAGGTCGAGGTAGCGAGTTCGAGCCTCGTCGCCCGCTCCAAAAAGAAACACCATCCGTCAGGATGGTGTTTTCTTTTTGGAATGTCGCGGGCAGGCTTGAACTTGCTGCCTCGACCTGCGCGCAGCGCGTTAAATCAAGAGGTCCGGCAGGGCTCCTGCGAATGGCTCTGCCATTCGTGGGATGCCGGTAGCGAGTCGAGCCTCGTCGCCCGCTCCAAAAAGAAACACCATCCGTCAGGATGGTGTTTTCTTTTTGGAATGTCGCGGGCAGGCTTGAACTTGCTGCCTCGACCTGCGCGCAGCGCGTTAAATCAAGAGGTCCGGCAGGGCTCCTGCGAATGGCTCTGCCATTCGTGGGATGCCGGTAGCGAGTCGAGCCTCGTCGCCCGCTCCAAAAAGAAACACCATCCGTCAGGATGGTGTTTCTTTTTGGAATGCCGCGGGCAGGCTTGAACTTGCTGCCTCGACCGGTGCGAAGTGCGTTAAATCCAGCGCTATGAGAGCTCCCCGTGCGGGGATCTGTTCATAGAGGAATACAAAACAAGGGCCGCCCTTTTGGGCGGCCCTTGTTTTCTTACAGCTTTGTCACCATGGGGATGATCATGGGGCTGCGCTTGGTGTGCTTATAGAGATAGCTGCTCACGGCGGAGCGCACAGTGCGGCATACGTCGCCCTCGTCCCGGCGCTTCTTGGCGGACATTCCATCCACCGCCTCCGTGGCCACCCGGCGCATATCCTCCAGTAGCTCCTCGGACTCCTTCACGTACACGAAGCCTCGGGTGACGATCTCCGGCGGGCACAGCAGCTGGTGGTCGTGGCTGGACATGGGCAGCACGATGACCACCATGCCGTCCTCCGCCAGCAGCTTCCGGTCGTTCAGCACCACGGCGCCCACTTCGCCCACGCCGCCGCCGTCCACGAACACCTCGCCGGCGGGTACGGTGGTCTCGCACTTGATGTGCTTGGTGGTCAGCTCGATGACGCTGCCGTTGTCGGCCACCACGATGCTGGTGGGAGCCATGCCCATGCTCTCCGCCACACGCTTGTGGATCTGCAGCATCCGCTGCTCGCCGTGCAGGGGGATAAAGAACCTGGGCTTCGTCAGCGCGTGGATGATCTTCAGCTCCTCCTGACAGGCGTGGCCGGACACGTGCAGCATATCCGCCTTGTCATACACCACGTCCGCGCCCTTGCGGAACAGCTCATTGATGACCCGCCCCACCGTCACTTCGTTGCCGGGTATGGCGCTGGCGGAGATGATGACCTTGTCGCCGGGGCCGATGTCCACCTGCTTGTGGGTGGAGAACGCCATGCGGTACAGGGCGCTCATTTCCTCACCCTGGGAGCCGGTGGTCACGATGACCTGCTGGTTCAGGGGCAGTCCCTTGATGCGGTTGATGTCCATCAGTGTGTTCTTGGGCACCTTCATGTACCCCAGCTCCGTGGAGACCTTCATGATGTTCTCCATGCTCCGGCCGGTAACGGCCACCTTCCGTCCGCAGGCCGCCGCAGCGTCCAGCACCTGCTGGATGCGGTGCACATTGCTGGCGAAGGTGGTCACGATGATCCGCTTGTCGCACCCGGTGAACTGCCGCTTGAACGTGGCGCCCACGGCGCGCTCACTCATGGTATAGCCCGGGCGCTCCACATTAGTGGAGTCCGCCAGCAGCGCCAGCACACCCTGCTTGCCCAGCTCACCGAAGCGCGCCAGGTCGATGACCTCCCCGTCGATGGGCGTGGAGTCGATCTTGAAGTCGCCGGTGTGTACGACTGCGCCCATCCGCGTGTGGATGGCGAAGGCCACCGAGTCGGCGATGGAGTGGTTCACGTGGATGAACTCCACCTGGAACTTGCCTGCCCGCACCGTCTGACCCGGCTCCACGGTGATCAGCTTCGTAGAGCTGGCCAGCCCATGCTCCTGCAGCTTCAGCTTGATCAGTCCCGCGGTGAACCGCGTGCAGTAGATGGGCATATTGATCTGCTTGAGCACATAAGGGATGGCCCCGATGTGATCCTCATGCCCGTGGGTGATGAACAGACCCCGCAGCCGGCTGCGGTTTTTCACCAGATAGCTGACGTCGGGAATGACGCAGTCGATGCCGTACATGTCGTCGCCGGGGAAGGCCATGCCACAGTCCACCACGATGATGTCGCCGCCGTACTCATAGACGGTCATGTTCTTGCCGATCTCATTCAGACCGCCAAGGGGAATGATCTTGAATTTTTCTGCCATAAAAGAATAAATGCTCCTTTTCAGATAAGATAGAGCGCGTCGCGGCGGGTAAAAATGACCGCACGGAAACAAAGGCGTTCTGCCCCGCCCGCCTGCCCTGCATCGCAGGGGGAGGGAACAGTCTGTCGCCCGTCGTCAGCACTCGATATAGAGGGGAACACCCTCGTTTGCTATATTGACCGCGGCATCCACGCACCGCGAAACAACCAAAAAATACGTGCCGTATTCAGCACTTTTCACAAAGTATACCACAGTTTTTCCCATTTGTACACCCCCAACTTGCCGACGGCATTTGATGGTATTTGACACCCGCCGCCCCGCCGGGAAAATTCCCCGCTGATTTCCCGAAAAGCGTATTGTCCCCGCCCGGCTTTCGTGCTATAATAAACTACTCTCAGTATGGAGTAGTATCCCCGGCGGGAAGGAGGCGCGTTCCCTTGAGCAAGAAGATCATACGCGGATTTCGTACCAATATGACGCTGTACAGCCTGTGCCTCATCGCCTTTGTGGCGGTGACGGTGCCCTTCCAGCCGCTGCTGGCGGCGGCGGAGGGCCTGGTGGCCCTTCTGGTCATTCTGGTGGGCCGCCGCCGCAACAAGATGGCCCAGGCCTCTGTCCGCCAGTACATGGACCGTGTCTCCGGCGGTATGGACACCGCCCGGTCCAGCAATATGCTCTACGCGCCGCTGCCCATGCTGGTGTTCGATGTAGCCACCGGCGAGATCCTGTGGTGCAACGATATGTTCACGGACCTGACCGGCCTGAAGGATAAGATCTTTGAAACGGCGGTAGATGCCGTGATCCCCGACTTCACCTACCGCTGGCTGCTGGACGGCAAGCGTGAATATCCCGAGCAGTTCCGCTGGAACGACCGTATCTACCGCGTCTTCGGCGCCCTGAGCCGCCCGGAGCCGGAGGGCGGCGACCAGCCCACCCTGGCCACCACCTACTGGATGGACATCACTGAGGCTGAGCAGATGCGCCAGACCCTGGAGCTGACCAAGCCCCTTATGGCCATCCTCATGGTGGATAACTATGAGGAGCTGATGAAGGCCTGCCCCGAGAATAAGCGCTCGGCGCTGCTGGCCGCGCTGGAGGAACAGCTGAATAACTGGGCCGCCGGCTCCGGCGGGCTGCTGCTGGGCTACGACCGCGACCGTTACCTCTACCTCTTCGAGGAGAAGGACTACACCGGCTACACCGAAAGCAAGTTCGACGTGCTGGAAAAGGTCCGCCAGGTCCAGGCCGGCGAGGGTGTGTCCGCCACGCTGTCCATCGGCGTGGGCCGGGACGAGGACAGCTTCGAGCAGCTGTTCAAGAACGCCTCCCTGGCGTTGGAGATGGCCCTCTCCCGCGGCGGCGATCAAGCCGTGGTCAAGGACCGTGTGAACTTCGAGTTCTACGGCGGCCGCAGCAAGTCTACCGAAAAACGTACCAAGGTCAAGTCCCGCGTCATGGCCAACGCTCTGGGTGAGCTGATCGACGATGCCAAGCAGGTGTACGTCATGGGTCACAAATACGCGGATATGGACTCCCTGGGCGCCGCCGTGGGCATCTGCTGTATCGCCCGCAAGCGCGGCAAGCCCTGCCAGATCATCATCGACACCGAGAACAACGCCGCTCACCCCATCCTGCGGCGTCTCTCCGAGCAGCCGGAATACGCCAATACCGCCATTTCCGGCCAGGATGCCTTTATTAAGTGCCAACCAGGTGCCCTGCTGGTGGTGGTAGACACCAACCGCCCCGAGAGCGTGGAGTCCGAGGAAATGCTGGAGACGTGCAACCGTGTGGCCGTCATCGACCACCACCGCCGCGGCAGCAGCTACATTGAGAAGATGGCCCTGAACTACCATGAGCCCTACGCCTCCTCCGCCAGCGAGTTGGTGGCGGAGCTGATGCAGTATCTGGTGGAGCCGTCTGACGTGCTGAAATGCGAGGCCGAGGCCCTGCTCTCCGGCATCGTGCTGGATACCAAGAATTTTACCAACCGCACCGGCGGCCGCACCTTCGAGGCGGCGGCCTACCTCCGCCGTCTGGGGGCCGACACCCAGGATGTCCAGCGGATGTTCCAGGGGGACCTGAACTCCATGATCGCCCGCTATGACATTATCCGTCAGGCAGAGCTGTACCGCGACGATATCGCCGTGGTGGCCCTGGATGAGGAGTGCGACCGCGTCACCGCCGCCAAGGCGGCCGATGAGCTGCTGACCCTCAAGGGCATCCGTGCCAGCTTTGTGCTGTATAAAAAAGGTGACGGCGTGTATATGTCTGCCCGTTCTTTGGGCGAGGTCAACGTCCAGGTGATCCTGGAGGCCTTGGGCGGTGGCGGCAACTCCACCACCGCCGGCGGCCAGGCGGACAACATCACCGTGGCCGAGGCCAAGGCAAAGCTGCTGGAGGCCATCGACAAGTACTTTGAAAATTAAGGTAAAGGAGATACAGATATGAAAGTCATTCTCAAGCAGGACATCAAAGGCAAGGGCAAGAAGGGCCAGATGATCGAGGCCGCCGAGGGCTATGCCCGCAACTTTCTGATCCCCAAGGGCATGGCTGTGGAGGCCACTGCCGACGCCGTCAACACCATGAACCTCCAGGCCAAGGCCAAGGCCAAAGCCGACGCCGAGGCCAAGGCCGAGGCACTGGCCATCGCCGAAAAGCTGAAGGCCTGCCAGGTGAAGATCGCCGCCAAGGGCGGCGAGGGCGGCAAGCTGTTTGGCGCCATCACCGGCGCCGCCATCGCCGATGCCCTTCAGGCCCAGCACGGCCTGACCATCGACGGCAAGAAGCTGGTGCTGGACCAGCCCATCAAGAGCTTCGGCAGCTATGAGGTCAAGGCCAGGCTGGGCTACGAGGTCTCCGGCACCGTGTACGTCCACGTCATCGAAGAGAAATAAGCGGGGAAAGCACCGCGCCGCAGGCGCGGCTATTACCGTAATTTTGAAAGGAGGTCTTCCCATGGCCAACAACACCGACGCCCTGCTGACGCCGTCCATGCCCCATTCCCCTCAGGCGGAGCAGGCGGTGCTGGGCTCCATGCTCATCGACGCCGACTGCGTCAAGGACGTGATGGACAAGCTGCAGGCCCAGGATTTCTATCTGCGGACCAACCGGGAGATCTTCGAGACGATCTACCATATGTTCGTCTACTCCCAGCCCATCGACGGCGTCACCGTGGCCGGCGAGCTGGAGAAGAACGGACTGTATAACGACAATACCCGTTCCTATCTGCTGCAGCTGATGGAGGTTACTCCCACCAGCGCTAACGTCATGGAGTACGTCCGCATCGTGCAGGACAAGTCGCTCATGCGCCAGGTGGCCCAGGCCGCCGGCAACATCACCGCCATGGTGCAGGAGGGCGGCGGTACCGCCGGCGATATGCTGGAAGCCGCCGAGCAGCAGATCTACGCCATCCGCCGTGGCCGCAGCGCCCAGGGCATGGTGACGGTGGGCATGGTGCTGGGCGACGTGATGAGCCAGTTGGCCGAGCTGTCCGCTAACGGAGGCCGGACCGTGCCGGGCCTGTCCACAGGACTCTCCGCTGTGGATGCCAAGATCAACGGCATGAACAAGTCCGACCTGCTCTTGCTGGCCGCCCGTCCCGGTATGGGCAAGACCAGTATGGCCCTGAATGTGGCCCTGTCCGCCGCCCGCGAGTCCGGCAAGACCGTGGCCATCTTCTCCCTGGAAATGTCCAAGGAGCAGCTGGTCACCCGCCTCATCGCCAGCGAGGGCCTGGTGGAGAACCAGCGCTTGATCACCGGCAACCTGCGGGAGAGCGACTGGCAGCGCATCGCCGAGGCCGCCTCCGCCCTCAGCCGCATGGACATCCGTATCGATGATAATCCACTGCTGACCGTGGCGGATATGAACGCCAAGTGCCGCCGCCTGGAAAATCTGGGCCTGGTGGTCATTGACTATCTTCAGCTGATGACCTCCGCCGGCGGCAAGGGCTATTCCGGCGAGAACCGCCAGCAGGCGGTGTCCGATATCAGCCGTATGCTGAAGATCATGGCCAAGGAGCTGCAGGTGCCCGTACTGTGCCTGAGCCAGCTGAGCCGTGCCAATGAAAAGCGCGAGGACAAGCGCCCTATGCTGTCCGACCTGCGCGAATCCGGTGCCATCGAGCAGGACGCCGACATCGTCATGTTCCTCTACCGGGACGACTACTATAACAGCGATGCCGAGAAGCGCAACGTGGCCGAGTGCATCGTAGCCAAGAACCGCCACGGCGAGACCGGTAAGGTAGAGCTCCGCTGGATGCCCGAGTACACCGCCTTCGGCACGCTGGAGACCCGCTATGACGAGGATGAGTGAGCCCCTGGACCTGACCGCGTGGATGACGCGCTGGCAGATGTTCCCACCTCCCGAAGGGCTGATCCTCTGCGCCGTGTCCGGCGGCCGCGACTCCGTCTGCCTGCTGGACTGCCTGTGGAAGCTGGGCCGGGCCCGCGATTTCCGCGTGGCTGCCGCCCACCTGAACCACGGTATGCGTCCCACGGCCCAGCGTGACGAGGACCTGGTCCGCGCCCTCTGCGCCGAACGGAACATTCCCTTCTACACCGAAACGGTGGACGTCTACGCCCTCTGCGCCGTCTGGCGCCTGACGGTGGAGGAGACGGGCCGCCGCGCCCGCTACGACTTCCTCCGCCGCACGGCGGATGCCCTTGCCGCGGACTTTATCGCCACCGCCCACCACCGCGACGACCAGGCCGAAACGGTCCTGCTGCAATTGCTTCGCGGCACCGGCCCCCAGGGCCTTACCGGCATTCCCCCCGTCCGTGACGGCATCATCCGCCCCCTACTGGATACGCCCCGCGCCGCTATCGATGACTACATCGCGCAGAACCGCCTCCCCTACGTCACCGACGAGACGAACCTGGATACCCACTACGCCCGCAACCGCCTCCGGCTGGACATCATGCCCCAGCTGCGGGCGATCAACCCCGCCGCCGTGACGCATATCACCCGCACGGCGGATATCTTGCGCGCCGAGAACGACCTCCTGGACGCCCAGGCCGCCGCCCTCCTGCCACCGGAGGGCACGACGCTCCCCTGCGCCGCGCTCCTCTCCGCGCCGGAGGCCCTGCGTCCCCGTATGCTCCGCCTGCTGACGGACCGTCTCGGCGCGGGCAAAAAGGACTTCACCGCCGCCCACTACCGGGCGCTGGAGGACCTCTGCCGCACCGGCGGCGCGCTTTCCCTGCCCGGCGGCGCGTCCGCCGTCTGCCGTGACGGGGCCCTGACCCTCTCCGACGCGCCCGCCCCACTGGACGAGGCGGCGCTCCGCCCCGGCGATAACCTCGCCGGTCTCTGGCGCATCACCCTCTCTGACGCGCCCGTCCCCGACGCCCTGGCACTGCGGTCCGGCCCCTGGACCGTTCGGCCCTGGCGCCGCGATGACCGCCTGACCCTGCCCGGCAGCCGCGGCAGCCGCAGCCTCAAGCGCCTGTTCGCCGAGCGCGGCATCGCTCCGCCGGAGCGCGATACCTGGCCCGTCCTCTGTCTGGCGGGCCGCCCCGCCGCCGTCTGGCGTGTGGGCATTGACCAGAAAGCCCTGCCGGAGTGTTCCGGCAACACCATATACATCACCATCACAAAAAACAACGGAGGATAACAAGCAATGGCAAAGAGTAATATGGATCAGGATATCCTGAAGGTCCTGCTGTCTGAAGAGGAGATCAAGGCCCGCGTCCAGGAGCTGGGCGACCGGCTGTACGACAGATTTAAGGACAAGAACCCCATGTTTGTGGGCGTTCTCAACGGCTGCTTCATTTTCATGGCGGACCTGGTTCGTGCCGCCCAGCTGAAAAGCGAGGTGGAGTTCATCGGCCTCTCGTCCTATAAGAACGCCACCAAGTCCTCCGGTGTGGTGCAGATCACCCGCGACCTCCAGCGCGACATCAGCGGCCGCGACATCATCATCGTCGAGGATATTCTGGACTCCGGCAATACCCTGTATTTCCTGACGGAGTACCTGAAGACCAAGGGCGCCGCCTCCGTCACCATCGCCACCCTGCTGGATAAGCCCGCCCGCCGCGAAAAGCCCATCACCGCCGACTATGCCGGCTTCGAGGCCCCCGACGAGTTTGTGGTGGGCTATGGCCTGGACTACTGCCAGCAGTACCGGAATATGCCCTATATCGGCGTCCTCAAGCCCGAGGTCTACACCAAGTAAAGCCGCCCCCGCTTATGTGTCGCTCCAACCCCCCGCCCCGCGCAAAGGAAGTCTTGAAACGCAGTTTCAAGCGGCGCTTTTGGTGACTTTTATCGCCGGGGATAAAAGTCACTCGCCGCCGCGGCGGCGAAACACCCTCCCCCACCCCATAGCATTTGAGAATAGGAAGTGAAGTATATGGAAAACAAAGGCGGAAAGCGCCTGGCCCCCACCGGCGAGCCGGTGAAAACCACACCTCCGGCCACCGCGGCCGACGAGGTAAAGACCCCCGCGGAGCAGCCCGCCCCGGCGGAGAGCGCCGCACCCGCCCCGGCGGAGACGGCGGCCTCTGCGGCCAAGCCCGCCAAAAGCCGCGGCCGCAGACTGTGGGACGACTACGGCTACCTGCTGGTGACGCTGGCGGCGGTATTCGTGCTGTTCAAGGTGCTGCTGCAGCTGGCCTATGTGCCCAGCGGCTCCATGGAGACCACCATCCCCACCAAGTGCCTGCTGATCGGCTGGCGGCTGCCCTATGTGGTGTCCGATCCGGTGCCGGAGCGCGGCGACATCGTCACCTTCTGGGACGAGGAGCTGAACAAGGTCCTGGTGAAGCGCGTCGTCGGCCTGCCCGGCGAGACGATCTCCTTCGAGAACGGCTATACCTACGTCAACGGCGAGAAGCTGGACGAGAGCTATTTGCCCACCCAGGGCATCACCACCCTGCCGGACAGCATGGCCGAAAAGACCTTCACCGTGCCGGAGGGCTGTATGTTCGTCATGGGCGACAACCGCACCGGCTCCAACGACAGCCGCCTGCTGGGCGAGCCCTATATTCCGATAGAGGGCGTCCAGGCGCGGATGCTGGTGGCCATCTCCGTTGGCAGTGACCAGAGCTGGCAGGGCATCCGCTGGATCGGCTGAGAAGGGAGACGGGGAGACATGGAAAGAAGACGTTTCAGCGGCGTCATGCTGCTGTTCATCGTGCTGGCGGTGGTGCTCATCACCCAGGTGGTGGGTAACCTCGGCCGTTCCGGCGACGTGAGCTACAGCGATATGCGCGCCTATTTCACGGCGGAGAAGGTCAAGTCCTTCACCGCCACCGACACGCGCCTGGTGGCTAAGCTGCAGGACGGCTCCAGCGTCAGCTGCGCCCTCCACAGCTTCGACACGTTTTATAACGACATGAACGATCTGGTGGTGTCCCAGGCGGAAAAGGGGGTCATCACCAGCTATGACTACGCCGCCGGCAGCGAGAACGGCTGGCTGCGTACCCTGCTGCCCTATGTGTTGGCGGCCATGGCCTTCATCCTGCTGATGAACCTGATCGCCCGTATGGGCGGCCTGGGCGGCGGCGCCGTCAACGATAAAATGGCCCGCTTCGGCGAGGCCCGTATCCAGGATATCCCCTCTGACGGCAAGAAGGTCACGTTCAAGGACGTGGCCGGTGCCGATGAGGAGAAGGAGGAGCTGGAGGAGATCGTCCAGTTTCTGCGCGATCCCCAGCGCTATACCGAGCTGGGCGCGCATATTCCCAAGGGCGTGCTGCTGGTGGGCCCTCCGGGCACCGGCAAGACGCTGCTGGCCAAGGCCGTGGCCGGCGAGGCGGACACCGCCTTCCTCTCCATTTCCGGCTCCGATTTTGTGGAGATGTATGTGGGCGTGGGTGCCAGCCGCGTCCGTGACCTGTTCGAGCAGGCCAAGAAGCAGGCTCCGGCCATCGTCTTCATCGATGAGATCGACGCCGTGGGCCGTCAGCGCGGCAGCGGTCTGGGCGGCGGCCATGACGAGCGCGAGCAGACCCTGAACCAGCTGCTGGTGGAGATGGACGGCTTCGCCGCCAACGAGGGCGTGGTGGTCCTGGCGGCCACCAACCGCGTGGACATTCTGGACCCGGCGCTGCTGCGCCCCGGCCGGTTCGACCGCCAGGTGTTCGTGGGCCTGCCGGATATCAAGGGCCGCGAGGAGATACTGAAGATATACGCCAAGGGCAAGCCCCTGGCGGAGGATGTGGACCTGGGCTCCGTGGCCCGCGCTACCTCCGGCTTTACCGGTGCGGATCTGGAGAACCTGCTGAACGAGGCGGCGCTGCTGACCGGCCGCCGCGGCCAGCGCTTCATCACCGAGGAGGCCATCCACCAGTCTGTCATCAAGGTCATCGCCGGCCCGGAGAAGCACAGCCGCGTGGTGCCCGAGGCCGAGCGTCGGCTCACTGCCTATCACGAGGCCGGTCACGCCGTGGTCATGCAGGCCCTGCCGGACCTGGACCCCGTACACCAGATCACCATCGTTCCCCGCGGTCAGGCCGGCGGCATGACCATCTATCTGCCGGAGGAGGACCGTTCCTACCTGTCCCGCCGCTATATGCTGGACCGGGTGGCCGGTCTGCTGGGCGGCCGCGCCGCCGAGGAGATGATGTTGGGCGATATCTCCACCGGTGCTTCCAGCGACATCCAGCGGGCCACGGCCATCGCCCGCAAGATGGTAGGCACCTACGGTATGTCGTCCAGGCTGGGCAACGTGGCCTTTGACGCCGGCACCGACGAGGTGTTCATCGGCAAGTCCATGGCCCACACCCGCCCCTACTCCGAAAAGACGGCGGCGGAGATGGACGCGGAGATCCGCGCCATCATAGACGAGGCCTACGAAAAATGCCGTGAGATACTGGCTCGGTACAAGACGGAGCTGACGGCGGTGGCAGAGTATCTGCTGGAGCACGAGACCATGGACGGCGATACGTTCAAGACATATTTCACGCAAAGCGGCGAAAGCCGTCAGTGAGAGTGATATAACGATATGCGGAACCGGCAGGCGCATCTGCGCCCGCCGGTTTTTTCGCAAAAAGCGACACCGGTTTTGTGCACAATGACGGGACAGACCGTCCGCCATAGGGAGACAATCAAGGGGGAAAGTTTACCAACACAGGGCGTTTGTCCTCTGAACAAGGACATACTGGCGATCATTACGGATTCTTAACGCCATGTCGCTGATGCAAAAGCTGTGATTTTTAGAGGTTGTTACAATTGTTTTTGCCAAATATTTTCGCTAAAATACACATATTCTGTGAGCGGTCGACAGACTTGACCGCTGCAAGGTGAATTTAGGAGGAATTACCATGAAAAAGTTTTTAGCAATGATGCTGGCGCTGGTCATGGCTCTGTCTCTGGTGGCCTGCGGTGAGCAGGGCGACAGTCAGAAGGGTGATGATTCCGCTTCCGGCGACAAGGTCGTTAAGATCGGCGTGTTTGAGCCCACTTCCGGTCAGAACGGCGGCGGCGGCAAGAAGGAGATCCTGGGTATTGAGTATGCCCACTCCCTGAAGCCCACCGTTACCATCAACGGCGAGGAGTACAGTGTGCAGTTGGTCTATGCGGACAATGCTTCCGACCAGGCTAAGGCACCCACTGCCGCGCAGACCCTGATTTCCCAGGGTGTGTCTGTGGTGATCGGTACATATGGTTCTGCTTGCGCGATTGCTGCCGGCCCTCTGTTCGAGAGCGCTAAGATCCCTGCCATCGGCACTTCCTGCACCAACCCCCAGGTGACTGCGGGCAATGACTACTACTTCCGTGTCGGCTACATTGATCCGTTCCAGGGCGCTGTGATGGCCAACTTTGCGTTCAATGAGAAGGGTAGCAGCAACTGTGCCCTGATCATCGAGTCCGGCGATGACTACTCCGCTGGTTTCGGCAACTACTTCCGTCAGGAGATGGAGCGTCTGGGCGGCAAGGCTACCACTCTGGAGTTCCAGAAGGGCGAGGCTGACTTCTCCACTATCATGGCTTCCATCAAGTCCGAGGGTTACGACGGCATCTTTGCTCCTGTTTCCATCGAGACCGCGGCTATGATTATCTCTCAGGCCCGCGATGCCGGCATCACCTGCCCCATCATGGCTGGCGACACCTGGGATGACATCTCCATCGCCCAGCGTACCGGCAGCAAGGCTACCGATATTTACTTCTCCGCTTTCTTCGATGCCGCCGATACCACCAATGAGGCCGGTAAGGCTTTCGTGGACGGTTTCACCAAGTGGGTGGCTGAGGATGCGACCCGCGTGGAGAACAACGGCGGTGTGTCCGACGTTATCTCCAGCGTGACCCCCTGCGGCTATGACGCTTACATGGCAGCTGTGGGCGCGATCGAGGCGGCCCAGTCCACTGACGGCGCCACCATCCGCGATGCGCTGGCAACTCTGGAGATCTCCGGCCTCATCACCGGTGACCTGAAGTTCGACGAGAACGGCGACGCTATCAAGAACTACGCGGTTATCAAGACCATCGAGAACGGTGAGATTGTGTACTTCAGCACCTTCAACGGTTTGGAGTAAAAGACGGCATACGTCGAGTCTGAGACGAACCTCATTGTAGGATAACAGCCATTGTGGGGGGAGCGTGCGCTCCCCTCACAATGCAACTTTCATGACTCTTGCGTTTTTGGATGCCGATGGCATCGCCCCCGGTCTCCGAAAGCGCAAGATTCATATAAGGAGGATGCTTTACTTATGCATGACGCAGCGTATTATATCGACTTGCTGCTCTCCGGCGTAACGGTGGGCAGCCTGTATGCGCTGATCGCTATCGGCTATACGATGGTGTATGGCATACTGCGTCTGATCAACTTCGCACACGGTGACATCTTTATGATGGCGGGCTTCTTTATGGTGTATGCCGCCACCTGGATGCCGATGGCAGTGTGTATTCCCCTGGTACTTATTGCCACAGTGGCGTTGGGTGTTCTGATCGAAAAGGCGGCATACAGCCCCCTGCGTACCGCGCCCCGCATGTCAGTGATGATATCGGCCATCGGCGTCAGCTATTTGCTGCAGAATCTGGCCACCTATATCACCGGCGGTATCGCCCGTGCGTATCCCGACATCCCGTTCCTGACCCAGGTGATGCAGGTGGGCAGTCTGAATGTCAAACGTATCACCATTATCACCCCCATTTTGACTATCTTGCTGGTGGTGGTGTTGGTCATTCTTATCCAGAAGACTAAGATCGGCATGGCCATGCGTGCGGTATCCCGCGACTTTGAGACGGCGCAGCTCATGGGCATCAAGATTAACAGCGTTATTTCCGTGACTTTTGTTATCGGTTCGCTGCTGGCGGGCGTGGCCTCTATTCTGTACTTCTCCAACTATGGTCAGGTCAGCCCCATGATCGGCGCTATGCCTGGCCTGAAAGCCTTTGTAGCGGCGGTGTTCGGCGGTATCGGCTCGATCCCCGGTGCGGTGATCGGTGCGTTTATCATCGGTATCTGCGAGTCGCTTATCAAGTCCAACGCCGATATGGCCGTGTTCAGCAATGCCTTTACGTTTGCGCTGTTGATCGTGATCCTGCTGTGCAAGCCCAACGGCTTGTTCGGCGAAAAACTGACGGAGAAGGTGTGAGATATGAAGAACAATAAGAAAAGAAATCTGTTGCTGTCTCTGATCCTCGCCGCCGTCTGCCTTGCTTTCCTGCTGTATGTGGACAAGTTCCAGCACTATTCCATGTTGGCGACCGTGCTGAAAAAGGGCGCGATCTACTCCCTGGTGGCAGTGTCGTTGAACTTGCTGAACGGCTTTACGGGTCTGTTCTCTTTGGGACAGGCGGGCTTTATGATGATCGGTGCGTATACTTATGCAATCCTGACTATTCCCGTGGCTTCCCGCGCTGCCGTGTATCAATATTTTGACGGTGGTATCGTGCAGTTCTGCCTGCCCATGGTGGTGGGTCTGATCCTGGCCGGCGTGGTGCCGACGCTGTTTGCGTGGCTTATCGGCCTGCCAGTGCTGAAGCTGAAGTCCGATTATCTGGCCATTGCCACGCTGGGCTTCGCTGAGATCATGCGCGCTATCATTCAGTGGAACAAGGTGGGCCCGCTGACCAACTCCTCTAACCTGCTGCGGCAGTTCGCCAACTTCGACAGCGTGCTGTTCCCGTTCATTGTTTCCGGCATCTGCATCGCTATTATCGTGCTGATCATCAACTCTACCTACGGTCGTGCCTTCAAGGCGATTCGCGATGATGAGGTGGCGGCAGAAGCTATGGGTATCAATCTGGCCAAGCATAAGATGCAGGCGTTCCTGATCAGCTCCTTCTTTGCCGGTATCAGCGGCGCGCTGCTGGCCATGTTCCAGGCCAGTATCCAGGCCAACGCCTTCACCTCCACCATGACCTATGAGATACTGCTGATTGTGGTCATTGGCGGTATTGGCTCCGTGACCGGCTCCATTCTGGGCTCTTTCCTGTACATCGCCTGCTCCGAATGGTGGCTGCGTTTCCTGGATGACCCCATGCCCTATCTGGGTGTGAACATCCCATTCATGCGCGGCGGCTTCCGTATGCTGGTGTTCTCGGTGATCATTATGATCGTGGTGCTGTTCTTCCGCAAAGGCATCATGGGCGACAGGGAGTTCTCGTGGGATGCCATCATCAACTTCTTCGGGAAGCTGTTCAAAAAGAAGGATAAAGCGGCGAAGGAGGTGACGTCCAAATGAGCAAGAACGTATTGTCCGTGGAGAACGTCACCATGCAGTTTGGCGGCGTGGTGGCCGTGGATAATCTGAGCCTTGAGGTAAACGAGGGCGAGATCGTGGCGCTGATCGGCCCCAACGGTGCCGGCAAGACCACGGCGTTCAACGTCATCACCGGTGTGTACGCCCCCACCAACGGGCGGGTGCGCTTCAATGAGGCGTGCATCGTCCGCAACCATCCCACCGGCAAGATGAAGAAGATGTACAAGGGCGAGCACGCCGATATGTACACCGTCCAGTTCGCCCCGGAGGAGGAACTGGACGAGGCGGCGCTGAAGGCGTGGAAGGAGGGGCAGAAGGCGCTGGATGCCTATGCCTTTACCGACCATGTGCTGGCCCCCACGCCGGATAAGATCACGGCGCTGGGTATGGCCCGCACCTTCCAGAACATCCGTCTGTGGAAGACCCAGACGGTGTTTGACAATGTGCTTATCGCCAAGCATATGCGGCGCACCAGCAATCTGTTTACCGCGGCGTTCCACCTGAACGCCAAGGAGGAGATGCAGCAGCGCGCCGAGGTGCTGGAGCTGCTGAAGGTAGTGGGCCTGGAGGATGTGCAGAACGAGCTGGCTACCAGCCTGCCCTACGGCAAGCAGCGCCGGCTGGAGATCGCCCGCGCGTTGGCCACCGAGCCCACGCTGCTGCTGCTGGATGAGCCGGCCGCCGGCATGAACCCACAGGAGACGCTGGAGCTGGCGGAGTTCATCAAGGAGATCCGGGATCACTTCCACAAGACGATCCTGCTGATCGAGCACCACATGGACCTGGTCATGGGCATTGCCGACCGCATTTATGTGCTGGATTTCGGCAAGCTGATCGCCAAGGGCACACCGGAGGAGATACAGAACAACGAGCGCGTCATCGACGCATACTTGGGGGTGGCAGAAGATGCTGAAGATTGAGAATTTGTGTGTGTCTTACGGCGGCATCAAGGCGCTGCGCGGCATCAGCCTTGAGGTACCCGACGGCAAGATCGTCACCCTGATCGGCGCCAACGGCGCCGGCAAGTCCACCACGCTGCGGACTATCTCCGGCCTGGTAAAGGCGGACAGCGGCTCCATCACCTATGACGGACAGGAACTGCTGGGCAAGCCCATCAACAAGATCCTGGAGGCGGGCATCGCCCAGTCCCCGGAGGGCCGGCGGGTGTTTGCCAACCTGACCGTGTTGGAGAACCTGAAGGCCGGCGCGTACCTGCGGAAGGACAAGGACGGCATCGAGAAGGACATCAAGTGGGTGTATGAGCTGTTCCCTCGGCTGGAGGAGCGCAACTGGCAGCTGGCCGGTACGCTGTCCGGCGGCGAGCAGCAGATGCTGGCCGTGGGCCGCGCGCTGATGAGCCGCCCCAAGTTGCTGATGCTGGATGAGCCGTCGCTGGGTCTGGCGCCGCTGGTGGTGCAGGGCATCTTTGATATCATCCGCACCGTCAACGAGCAGGGCGTCACCGTGCTGCTGATCGAGCAGAACGCCAACATGGCGCTGAAGATCGCGGACTACGCCTATGTGCTGGAGACGGGCAACATCACCAAGTCCGGCACCGGCGCGGAGCTGCTGGCGGACGAGTCCATCAAGGAAGCCTACCTGGGCAAAAAGAAGAGCTGAACAAACATCCCCCGGCCGTCAGGCTGGGGGATGTTCATTTTGCGGATTGCCTTTCCTGCGTGAAGTTGTTATAATAGCCGGGAATATGACAGAGAAGGCGGTGTATGCAATGGCATATGCAATGATGGGGCTGGCGGCGCTGGCGGGCGGTGTGATCCAGCCACTGACGGGCTTTGGCGCGGCGGTCATTATGATGGTGGCGGCCAGTGCGTTTTACGACATGACCATTGCGCCCACCATCGTGGCGCTGATCTGCATGGCCCAGTCCGGCACCATGACGTGGATGTACCGCAAGCACATCGATGTAAAGCAGATCGCGCTGCCCATCGGGCTGTACACCGTGTGCAGTCTGGTCATCATCAATCTGCTGGGGAATTTCGACCTGCACGTGCTGACGGCGTTGTTCGGGGCGTTCCTGATCGCGCTGGCGGCGTACTTCCTGCTTTTTGCCAAGCGGGTGAAGCTGGACCAGCCCGGCTTGGCGGCGGGGCTGGTGTGCAGCGCCTTCTCCGGGTGCTGCGCCGGGGCGTTCACCATCGGCGGGCCTATGATGGCGCTGTATTTCGTCGCCATCGCCCGGAGCAAGGAGACGTATGTAGGCAATATGCAGTTCCTGTTCTTCACCACAAACCTCATCAACTTCACCATGCGGACGGTGCGGGGCTATTTCAGCGCGGCACTGCTGCCTATGGCGGGGCTGGGTATGGCGTGCATCCTGCTGGGGCTGTGGATCGGTACACGGCTGAGCCGGAAGATGTCCGGCGACGTGGCCCGGCAGGTGGTGTACATCGGCGTGGGCGTCAGCGGCCTGGTGACGCTGGTGCAGGAGCTGATGAAATAAGATCAAAAAAGAAGCGGCGCACCGCGCCGCTTCTTTTTTTGCTTATTTCCGGAGGAGCGTCTCCACCACACCGTCCAGCCAGTGCCCCTCGAACTGCTCGATGCAGCCGTCGTCGGTCAGCTTGGCCAGAGCCGGGTCGATGGGCATTTTCGCCAGCAGGGGAATATGGTATTCCTTCGCGGCCTCCTCAGTTTTGCCTTCGCCGAAAATATAGAGTTTCTTGCCGCAGTCGGGACACTGGACGTAACTCATGTTCTCCACCAGGCCCACGATGGGGATGTTCATCATTTGCGCCATCTTCACGGCCTTCTGCACCACCATGGATACCAGGTCCTGGGGGCTGGCCACAATGATGACGCCATCCACCGGCAGCGACTGAAACACGTTCAGCGCCACGTCGCCGGTGCCGGGAGGCATATCCACGAACATATAATCCACATCGTTCCACAGGGTATCACCCCAGAACTGCTGCACCACGCCGCCGATGACCGGCCCGCGCCAGATGACCGGGTCCGTCTCGTGCTCCAGCAGCAGGTTCACGGACATCAGCTGTATGCCGGTGGCGGTGGTCACGGGCACGATGGCGTCGCCCTGCGCCACGGCCCGGCCGTGGATGCCGAAGGCTTTGGGGATGGACGGGCCGGTGATGTCCGCGTCCAGAATGGCGGTGCGGTAGCCCTCCCGCCGCAGCGCCACCGCCAGCTGGCTGGTGACCATGGACTTGCCTACGCCGCCCTTGCCGGACACCACGCCGTAGACCTTACCGACGCGGCAGCCAGGGCGGAGGGGCTTTTTCTCAAATACGTTTACTTCCTTGCGCTCACCGCAGCTTTCGCCGCAGGTGCTGCAATCGTGGGTGCAATCGCTCATAACAGGTTCTCCTTTTAAATATTCTTACAGCTCGTCCCCGGCGGTGTAGACATAGCCGCACAGGGGACATTTGGGGTAGTCGAAATCGTGGGCAAAGCCGCATTTCGGGCATCGGCGCTGGTGCAGGCCGGGGTCGTTGCCGCTGGGCTGGGAAACGCCGCCAGTGAAGAATTCCAGCTTGCCGCAGGCGGGGCACGCCATAATGGACACGTCCAGCGCACCGGCCATCAGGTTGGGCAGGTCGCCGAATATCCAGCTGGTCCTGCCCAGCTGCAGCTTGTGCTGGCCGACGAACTGCATGGCCGTGCCGCAGCGGAGACAGTCAAAATGGGGCATGGCAGCCTCCTTTCGCTCTTTTATATATGGTATAGCACGATTTGAGGGGATTTGCAAGGGGGGACAGAGTGCGGTGCCCTCTTGAGTGCGTTGTAGGGGGCATCCGTTTGCCCTTTCGTAGGGGGCGATGCCCACATCGCCCCGCCGCACCTCTGTCCGGGCGGACAGAGTCGTCCGCCCCTACGCATTTTTATGCGGGACGCCGCACCCTGCGCGCCCTAAGGATGTTCTCTGGTTGACGCATATTCATCTATGATATAGTTCGCGTATTTGGTGGCCTGCCGTTCTCTGCCTACAGGCGTTAGTTGAATGTTATTGATCCATTGATAGTAATGCGTCAATTCATGGGCCAAGGAAAGAAGGATCGACGCCAGGGCATTGTCTTTCCCTAAATGGTTCGCTAATTCATTATAATCACCCGCTGCAATTCGGATATACGGCTCATCCAAGTATGAAAAAGGTTCAAAAAAGCTTCCTACTACATGATCGCCATCTTTTGTGCGAATGGTTTTTGCTCCTTTGACATAAACAACGACTCTTAGCGGAAAGTAATATTGGGTTCTCAGCCAAATCGCGAATTGTAAGCACGCACGTTTTACTTCGGGGTGCGTATTCCTGTCGTATCGAAATCGCAAGCCGGTTCTTCTGAGGGAATTATCTGGAAGGTTCTTTTCCCAATCAGTAATTGTCCAAATATGCATATCCCGACCTCACAGCTCCGTGACGGTCACGTTTTCCTTGCCCTGCAGATAGGCCATCTCCCGCTTCTGGCAGGTGAACAGCAATATCTGGCGCCTTTGGCTTTCCTCAAGCAGATAGTCCAGCGCCGCGTGGAGCCGCTCGTCGTCGAAGGTCACCAGCGCGTCATCCAGAATGAGGGGCACACGCTTGTCGGCGGGCAGCACCATGTCGCAGATGGCCAGCCGCACCGCCAGATACAGCTGGTCGGCGGCACCCTGACTCAGCAGGCGGACGCTGCGTCCCACCGGGTCGCCGACGGGCTCGGCGGACAGGGAGAAGTCCCGGCTCAGCAGCACACGGTCATAGCGCCCGCCGGTGATGGCGGAGAAGATCTCCGCCGCCCGTGCGCCCAGCGCCGGGGAAAAGCGGTTCTGCAGCACGGTGTTGGCCTGTGACAGGGCATCCATGGCCAGCGCGATGGCATCATATTCATCCTGCAGGGCGGTCAGCTGCTCCTGCTTCTGCGCCAGCTGGGCCTCCAGATCGCTGGAGCGATCCAGCGCGCGGATGCGGCCGGTGAGGGTGTCAAACCGGGTGCGCTCCTGCGCCAGCAGCGTCTGTGTGCGCGCCAATTCCGCGGCGGCCTCCTCGCGTGAGAGCGCAGGGCGCTGGATAGAGCCTTCGGCGGCCGGCTGTTCCGGCAGCTGCACCCGCAGGGCGTCCCGGTACAGGGCGGCTTCCCGGGCCGTCTGCCGGGCGTCGGCCAGCGCGGTCTTGCGGCGCCGGGCGTCTGACAGGGCCAGCTGTATGCCGGACAGATCGGCAGCGGCGGGGGCGAAGACGCGTACCTGGGTCAGCAGATCCCGCAGCCGGCGGCGGCAGGCATCTTCACTGTCCGCGGCGGAGACTTCCGCCCGGCGGGCAGCCTCGGCGGCCTCATCTGCCTGCTGCCGCAGGGGGAGATATTCGGCGATCTGCTTTTTTAGTTCGGCGCGCTGCGCTTCGGCAAAGGCATGGTTCTCCCGGATGTTCCGACGGCGGATAAGCATGGCGGCGACGGTCAGACCGATGCCCATCCCGGCCATGCCGATGAACAGCCAGAAGGGCAGCGGCTGCTGCGCCCGGAACAGAAATGCCAGCGCAGCGGCGACCACGATCAGCGACGCGGGGAAGAGGACCAGGAGCAGAGAGGGAGTCCTATCGGGCTGGATGGCTTCGGCACGCTGCCGCAGCTCCGGCTCGGCGGCGGGGTAAAGGGGGTGCTGCTCCAGAGCGTTCCGGGCTTGCAGCGCGGTTTGCGCGGCCTTCTCCGCGGCGCTGCGCTTTTCCGTCAGGGCGGACAGCTCACCGGGAAGTGCGGCGGCCTGCCCCTCCAGCAGCGTCAGCGAAGCATCGTCCGGCAGGGCGGCGCAGTCGGCCGCCAGCGTGTCGGCCCGGGCCTGGGCGGTCAGTGCCGCCTGCGCCGCCTGCTGACAGGCGTCGGCCTGCTCCTGAGTAGCCAGCGCCTGCCACTGAGCCGTCTGCTGCCGCAGATCGGCGGCGCGGCGCTCCAGAGCATCCAGCTCCCGGCGCGACTGCTGCGCCTGGTCGTTCAGCGCGTCCAGCTCCGCCAGCGCGGCGCGCAGCTGGTCGGCCTCCCGTTCCAGGGCGGGTATGAGCCCTGTCTTGTTGTGCTTGCGGCGGTTCAGCTGCTTTTTCAGGCGGTCGTAGGACTCGGTGTAGGAGGTGTCCTCCTCACCGGTGGTGATCAGGGCGGCGATGCGGCGCTCCAGCTCGGCGTCCTGGTCCACGGCCAGAGCGTTCTGGCCGATAAAGGCGCTGCGCTCAAACACCTCCCGGGGCACGCCCAGCAGCACCTCGCCGGCGTTCTGGCCGGTAATGCCCGGAACGGGCGTGCCGGTACCGGTGTAGGTGCAGGAAAACTCGCCCAGCGGTGATGCGGCGCGGCGTGTCTCCCGCAGCAGGGTGCAGGCATCCCCATGGGTCGTCAGGTCCATGCGGCCCTGCATGGGCGCGCCGGTCCAGGGCGCATAGCGGTTCTTGTCCGCCAGCGGCCCGCGCTCGCGGGTGGACAGGCCGTACAGCATGGTGCGGATAAAGGCGCCCCAGGTGGACTTGCCGGTTTCATTGGGAGCGTACAGCACATTCAGCCCCGGCGCGAGCGACAATTCGCTGTGATCCAGGCGGCCGAAGGTGCCGGTCAGGTGCAGAATATCCACGGAGTCATCCTCCTTTAAAAGTTCATAAAATATTATTTAAAGTATAGCATGACTTGCGTTAAAAGTCATTACATTGCCGTATACAAAAAATTCGAAAAAATTTAAAAATAGTGTTGACAAATCCGGCCGCAAGTAGTATCATATCAACTGTTCCGCGGTTATGGGACGTGTACCTTGTAAATTAAACAACGAACGAAACGAAAAGCACCAGACGGGAGCACATTGTAAGATGTGCAACTGAGAAACTTGCCGGAACGGGGTTAAGTCAATTACCCGGGAAGGTAAGTATAAAAAGTTTTTGAAGCTATGACAAATAGCTCTGTAAAGATTTAAGCGGCTATGGTCGTTTAGATACGATTTATAGAGAGTTTGATCCTGGCTCAGGACGAACGCTGGCGGCGTGCTTAACACATGCAAGTCGAACGAGAATCTGTGGAAAGAGGATTCGTCCAATTGAAGCAGAGGACAGTGGCGGACGGGTGAGTAACGCGTGAGGAACCTGCCTTTCAGAGGGGGACAACAGTTGGAAACGACTGCTAATACCGCATGACACATAGGTGTCGCATGGCACTTATGTCAAAGATTTATCGCTGAAAGATGGCCTCGCGTCTGATTAGCTAGTTGGTGAGGTAACGGCCCACCAAGGCGACGATCAGTAGCCGGACTGAGAGGTTGAACGGCCACATTGGGACTGAGATACGGCCCAGACTCCTACGGGAGGCAGCAGTGGGG
>ERZ825159.1077-NODE-1077-length-28737-cov-4.016317_pt1 | contig 28737 bp, 14 predicted proteins | sample MGYA00519932_ERZ825159 | MGnify/ENA primary metagenome ERZ825159 (study PRJEB31778, sample SAMEA3449191) | human gut metagenome | biome: human gut; feature: human-associated habitat; material: faeces | place: United Kingdom | collected 2010/2012 ...
AAACGCTGCCCCTTCGGCGTGCCTATTGCGGAGAGGATGGAGAAAACGGCGAAATTGTTTGGAGCAATACCAAAGCCGCTGCGGATATAAAATCGGGCGCGGTTTTACACGATGCGGTCTTGCCCCAAATTGACAAATACGGCTTGTATACTCTGAATGTTTCGGCAAAGGACGAATCGGGGGCAAGCGTTGCGGATGAAAACATAACGTTTTCTTTTGTCAATTCATCAAAGAATCTCAATAATAAATTCGGTATCGTCAATCATATCGCGCATAACATAGGCGAGTATGATAAACTTATCGAAACGGAAAAACAGGCAGGATTCGGCATAATCCGCGATGAATTGTTCTGGTCAACTTATGAGCGCACAAAGGGTCAATACGGTAACAGCAGCGGCGAAATTCCGTGGCCGTACTTCGACTATTATAAGGCGATGAAAGACAATAATATTGAGCTTTTACAGGAATTTACCGCAACGAACAGTCTTTATACAACGGAAAATCCGCCTGTGAGCGATGCGGCGGTGAATGCCTTTGCTGACTATGCGGCTCACCTTGCAAAAAACCTTGTCGGAACAACAAATTATTTTGAGGTATGGAACGAATACAACCTTTCGTCAAGCTCGGCGGCAACGCCCGAAAATTATGTTAAGATGACAAAGGCGGTATCCGAAAAGGTGAGGGACGTCAACCCCGATGCAAAGCTTGTCGGCGTGTGTGCCGGACAGCTTGCAGGTGAAAATAAAATTGTGCCGTGGATAACACGATTTTTAAACGGCGGCGGAGGTCAATATATTGACGCGCTGAGTATTCATATATACTGTCAGGGAAAGAGCCCCGAGAGTTCCGAATATGTATCGGCGATAGAACAGATACGCGACCTTTTGGACAGCCGCGGTTTTGGCGATATGCCGATTTGGATGACGGAAACGGGCTGGTCGCTCGGAACAGAGGGGATAGACGATACCCTACAGGCGGCTTACGGGGTTCGCGCGAATATTCTTTGCCGACAGGATGATTTGGTTGAAAAGATGTTTTGGTACACCTCGCTTAAAAAGCACGGCTCAACCTCAGTGTATGAATATGATTTGGGAATAATGCAGGACGTAATGCAAGAGAATCCGTATGCGGCAACAAAGGCATATTTGGCGTTTTCGAATTATAACGCATTGTTGGCGGATAAAGTCCAAAACTCTGTTGGTAAGACCGCCAATGGTGTATACAAGGCAGAATTCGAGGATGACGGCGAATATATTTATGCGGTGTGGTCGGACGGCGGCGAAAAAGAGTACAGCGCCGATGTTGGCTTGCAAGATGTTGAGGTGTGTGATATGTTCGGAAATTCCGAACGGATAAAGACGGATAACGGTGTTTTAAAAATAAAGGTATCTGACAGCCCCCAATATGTGAGAGCACCAAAATTCGATTACGAAATTTATTGCGGAGAAAAAGAGATAAAGAATTTGTCGGACATCGATAATGCGAGTGATACACCGCTCAAAATTTCCGTTGCCGTAAACAGAGCGGCGGACAAAACGAACAAAATCAATAATGCCGCGGTGATATGTGCGGCGTACAAAGACGGTTGTCTGATTGATGTTTCGGTGTGCGGTGATGAAAATTCGGGCTTGCATGGTTATGCAAGATTTAAAACCGAAATAAATGCGGCAAACGCTGACAGAATTTCGATTTTTATACGGGATAAAAACTTGATAAAACCGATAGATATGTATGAGATAAGGTAAAGACGATATTTTATAATCAAAGCAACAGGAGGTAGCGTAAGTTATGGTAAGACGAAGAATAATCAAAATATACAGACCGCTTGCGGCAGTTTGTGCCGCTGCGGTATTTTCGGCGGCAATGTTCACCTGTGCTGCGGCACGGGATGAGAGTGGCGAAACGGTGATAAACATATCGGGCGAGCTTAAATGCGGACATTCGGCAATGGTCGGTATAAGAATTTTTGCGCCCGATAAGGATATTTCGGATTTGTCAGGGGCGGCGTTGAGCGGCGATGTTAAATCCGTGATGCCGTATCAGAATCAGGGGATGTCGGATGAGGACGGAAAGTTTACGTTTGACGCCGAAATAAATAACGGAAAGAGCGGTATCTATACGGCATATATCGGCTGTTCAAAATGCAGCGAGACGGAAAAGAGGAGTGTATTATACAGCAACGAACAAGAGTCAAAAGACGCATTCGAGCTTTTAAAACAAGCGGTTTCGGCGAGTGATGAACAAAAGGTAAGCGAAATTTGCAATCAATACAGATATGCGCTTGGATTTGTTTCAAATACCGATGATATGAGCGATACCGCCGTCAGAGAAAAGCTTTTGTATTCCTATCTCAAAGGGGAGATAAATGATTATACGGCGGATAATATAAGATATGTTTATGCCGCGGCGGCAGTTTCGGCGGCGCGGAGCAATTCCGAATTCAAAAGCTTGTTTGATTATGCGGATGAGCTTGCGCTTGACAAAACCGAGATAGGAAAGTTCCTGCCCGAGAGCTTTGTGACGGATAAGTTCAAAGCCGATATGTCGGCGCGTTTTTCGGCGCGAAACGATGCGGCTTTGTCGAATATGAGCGGATTTTTAAATTGCATAAAAGATAGCTTTATCCTGTCAACAGTCAGATTTTCGGACGGTTACGGAAACATAACAAAGATTTTGGGAGAATTTAAAACCTATATCGGTTACACTGCGTTATCATCCGATTGTGCGGCGTATATATCGGGAAGGAATTATGAAACGATTGCCGAACTAAAACGTGCGATAGATGAATATAAACCATCGGGCGGCGGCACCGGCGGCGGTAGCGGCGGAGGTTCTTCATCGGGATTTTCAAACAAAATAACGCCCGATGCCTCACAGAGCAATGATGCGCCGCAGACAATAGACAAAAACATATTCGATGACATCGAGGATGTTTCGTGGGCAAAAGAGGCGATAATTTCGCTTGCACAGCTGAAGATAATCAACGGCAGAGAAAGTTATAAATTCTGTCCGAACGAATCGATAACGAGAGAAGAAGCGGTCAAGATTTTAATCTGTGCATTTTATCCCGAGGCGGACACGGTTGAAATCCCGTTTTCGGATGTTGATAATTCCGCGTGGTATGCTGAATTTATAAAAAAGGCTTACGGCAAGGGGATTGCCAAAGGCATAAGCGCGTCCGAATTCGGCGTTGGCGACAGCATAACAAGACAGGATTTGGCGGTTTTGTGCGGCAATATTTTAAGACTGAGCGATGCCGACATAAAAGTCGATGACGAAATATCGCCGTTTAATGACGACAGCGAAATTTCGGATTATGCAAAAGACAGCATATATTTGCTCAAAAGCCTTGAAATTGTAAACGGAAGTGACGGCGGTAACTTTGAACCCGCCTCGGACATAACCCGTGCCGAGGCTGCAAAGATGATTTACGGCTTGTACAAGTATTTGGCATAGAAAGGGGCGGCAAAGATGAAAAAGATTAATAACGGTTCGGCGGCAAGGCGCATCTTGTGTCTGATTACGGGAATTTTGATTGCGGTAAGTGCGTTGACAACGGCGTATGCGGCGGATAAAATAGGCGCGCCGAACGCAGAGTCGGCGGCGGAATTTTTGAAGAAGATTGATGTTTTTAAAAGCTATGACGAAAACGCTCTTTCGGGAAGCGTGACCCGTGCTGATTTTGCGGTGTACGCCGCACGCGCGATAAAGGTCAATGAGTTTGAAGAAACGCAAGACAGATTTTTTGTTGATTTGCCGATGGAAAGCTATGCTTTGGCATCGGTCAACGCACTTGTTAAAAGCGGTGCTGTTTCGGTTGACGATGAGCGCAGCTTTCGTCCCGATGATACGATAACATATGCCGAGGGCCTTAAAATTATGCTCAGTCTTATGGATTATGACGAATTGGCAAAGTTCCGCGGCGGCTATCCTTACGGGTATCTGAACGTTGCCTCAAAACTTGGTATAAGCACGGCAAATTCGACAAGCGAGCTTACGCTCGGCGGTGCGGCACAGCTTATTTATGAATGTATGTCAACGAATATTTATGACATCGAAAGCGTGAGCGCGGACGGAGAGTTTCAATACACAAACAAGACCGACAGAACCTTGCTTTCGATATATTATTCGATGTACAGAGCCGAGGGTGCGATAACGGCGGCGGACGGTGCGAGCTGTGACGATAACGGCGGCGAGGACGGGTTTGCGGTAATAGACGGAGTGAAGTATAAGACGGACGGATATGACGGTGCGGACGAATACCTCGGTCAAAGGGTAAAGCTTGTGTACAAGAGAGCGGCAAGCGAAATGCCGATTCTGTTCTATATCGAAAGAAATACCGACACGGATGACACAATGAGAATAGATATAGAAAATTATGACGGATATGACGGCGACAGAGTATATTATTATTCGGATAAAAATTCATCGAGCCGAAGAAATATACCGATGACGGGTGTCAAGATTGTGTACAATGGTGAACCGTTAAAAGATAAAATAAGTGAGCGTTTGGCGAGTATGAGTGAGGGCGATATTTATTTTACCGATTCGGATTCGGACGGCAAGTACAATTATATGATAATCAATGATTATAAGAACTTTTCCGTCAAGTCAATGACGAACGGCAAGAATCTTTTGTATAACGGCTTGGCTCAGGATACTCTTGACCTTTCGCAATACGGCGCGGTCAATGTTAAAAATTCGGACGGCGCAAGCATAGATATATCCGACTTGGCAGCGAACAGCATTCTGTCCGTTGCGGCATCGGAAAACAAGAATATAATCAGGATTATTATGTCCGAAATACAGGCAGAGGGCGTTGTTTCCGAAAAACATACCGATGACGGCGTTGATGTTTATGCAATCGGCGATAAAGAATATTACGTTTCAAAGGGAATAACCGACAGCAATGTTGAGGATATAACCCTTTCGCGCAAGTATATGTTCTATATAAACGCGTTCGGAAAGATTGTGTCCGCAAAACCGTCCGAACAGGTTATGCGCTGCGGATATTTGTGTGATATAAAGGACAGCGGCAGTCCGTTTGATACCGTGCTTAAATTTAAAATCTTTACTTCAGACGGAAATTTGAGTATAACAGACGGTGCGGATAAAATAAGCCTTGACGGCACAAGGTACAACAGTGATGCACTCGATAAGCTTGTGGCTAACATTCCCGAGTGCAGCGTCAGCAGTGGTAGCTATAGCATTGCTCCTCAAATTATTCTCTATAAGGTTGACGAAAACGATAAGATAAACCAAATCGATACGTATAATACGAGCGGCGGCGACCTTGTGAGAACAACGAACGGAGTGGAAACGCTTACAAAATATACTACTCGGTTCGGTAAAAAGATTATATTCTCATCGGCGGCAAAGGTGTATAAAGTGCCGAGCGATTCGGATGTAAAGACCGCCGATGAAATTGACTTTAATATCGGTAAGGTTTCTGATTTTTACCGCAGTCTTGCATATCCGATTGAGGCGTATAAGTTCAGTAAGGATGATGAATATGACGATATTATCGTATATCGTACAAATGACAGCCTTACCGAAAGTCACGAGTGGGCAAACTCAAATATGATGATGGTAGACAGCGTGTATGACGCGATTGATGACAACGGCACACAGACGAAAGAGATAAGCGGAATCATAAGCGGCAATATGGCGAGATATACTCTTGCGGAAAGTATGAAAGCCGAGAGCTTTTCACCGGACAACATTCATTGCGGTGACTTAATCAGATGTCGGTTCAATTCACACGGACAGATAAATCATATTCAGCTTTTGTATTGTGCCAATACAAAGACGAGAAACGGTTGGGCTGAGGAATCGAACACGGGTATATACTTTGATAAGTCGTTCGGGGCGAATTTCCAGCTATCGTTCGGATATGTGTATGAACGCGGAAAGAATGTTATAACGTGGGGAACAAGCATCGGCAGTGATGCGACAGAGGCATATGACATAACATATGTTCCCGTTATGGTATATGACGCGTCAAAGAGAGATGATAAGGTATACAAAGGCACAATTGATGACATAGCCGGTTATGACAATGTCGGTGCGGATTGTGATACGGTTATACTTCAGTCAATGGAGGGTGTCGGCAAAGCACTCGCCGTGTTCAAAAAATAAATATTGGGGATATAAAAGCCGTCCGCGGACAAAGTGCGATAATCAGCGCTTTGATACGTGGCGGCTTGTGCGGCATATAATTTAATAATGATGAAAGAGCGACTATGGGAATGAGGACAGAAATGTTAAAAAGAGTAAAAAATAATATAATAACGGCTGAAAAAAAGTATGATGTGTTAAAAAAGTGGACGCTTGCCGTTGCCGAGACGGACGGCGAAGAATTTGAATTTTCGGAAATGAAAGATGTGACGGCGGCAGGCATAACAACCGTACCTGCCAATGTCCCGGGAAATTTTGAGCTGGATTTGTATTCGGCGGGAGTAATCAAAAAGGACCCGTACACGGGTGACGGCTGTCTTGAGCTTTCGGAGTATGAATACAGTCATATATTCTACAGCTGTATCTTTGAATGGAATACCGATGATTCAAAGAATGCCGAAACGGTGCTTTTTGCCGAGGGTATCGATACGGTTGCGGATATATATTTAAACGGCGAAAGACTGGGCGGATGTGACAATATGCTGATTGAACACAGCTTTAAAATAAGTTCGCTCAAAGACGGAAAAAACGAGATTTTTATACATATAAAACCAACGGTTTTAGAGGCGCGCGCATACGCCGATGATATAGGATCGGGTTCGATGTCATACAGCTATGAATCGCTTTATATCCGCAAGGCGGCGCATATGTTTGGGTGGGATATTGCGCCGCGTGCCGTGTCGGGCGGTATCTGGAAGCCGATATACATTAAAACGGTAAAAAGACCGGGAATAAAAGAAACGTATCTGATTCAAGGTGCGTATAATGCCGATACAAAAATCGGAACTGCGCATTTGAGATATATCCTTGATATAGAAAACGACCGCTGTGACAAATATCGGGTTATAATTGACGGAAAGTGCGGCGACAGCGAATTTCATACAGAGCATAAGCCGTGGTTTGTTGCAAACAGAGTCGGTTTTGAAATTGAAAACTGTAAGCTCTGGAACGTGCACGGCAACGGCGTGCCGAACCTTTACGATGTGACGGTCACTCTCTTGCGTGACGGTGTACCGTGCGACAGAAAGGATTTAAGATTTGGATTTAGAGAGTTGGCTCTTATAAATTCCGAAACGATAGACGATAACGGCAATGGTGAATTTCGGTTTTATATAAATGGAAAGCCGATATATATAATGGGCACGAACCACGTGCCTGCGGATATGTTTCACAGTAAGGATAAAGAGCGAATCCCGAAAATTTTAAAGCTTGCGGCGGACTGCGGATGCAATATGATACGCTGTTGGGGCGGAAATGTGTATGAGGATGATTTGTTCTATGATATGTGCGACGAGCTTGGTATAGCGGTATGGCAGGATTTCGGAATGGCGTGCGGAACATATCCCCAAGACGAGCGTATGCAAAAGATGATTGCCGATGAGGCAGCGGCGGTGATAAAACGTCTCAGACAGCATCCGTGTATCTGTATATGGGCGGGCGATAACGAGTGTGATATTATGCAGATGAGAACGCGCGACCCGAATTTGAATATCCTGACTCGTAATATCCTGCCGCAGGCAGTGAATACGCACGACGGAACAAGACCGTACCTGCCGAGTTCGCCGTATGTGTCAAAGAAGGCGCACGAAATCGGGTGCGACCGAACAACCGAACAGCACCTTTGGGGGCCGAGAGATTGGTTCAAGGGTGATTATTATGCAAAAGCAAACGCGTGCTTTGTGAGCGAGATTGGCTATCACGGCTGTCCGTCACCGACAAGTATATATAAATTTATCGATGGTGACGCATATCCGTTTGATAATAAACAGTGCATTCTGCATTGTTCATCGCCCGAATACCCGAACGGAGAGTTCACATACAGAAACGAGTTGATGAAAAAACAGGTCGAGAGATTGTTCGGCAGGGGTGCGGATAATGTTGAGGAATTCGCCGCGATGAGCCAAATATCACAGGCAGAGGCGGATAAATTCTTTATCGAAAGATTCAGGATTAAAAAGGACAAATGCGGCGGTGTGATATGGTGGAATATAATTGATTGCTGGCCGCAGTTTTCCGATTCGGTGGTGGATTATTACTTTGTGAAAAAACTTGCGTATCACTATATAACCCTGTCACAGCAACAGTTTTTATGTGCTATGGACGATACGGACGGCACGCTTGACGGATGGGCGATAAACGATTATCCGTTTGATGTTGAATGTAACTATAAAATAGTCAACACCGAAAGCGGAAAAGCCGAGTTTGAGGGGAATTGTACGGTATCCGAGAACGGCGCGATAAAGCTTTTTTTAGCCGAAAAGCCGACGGACAATATATTCTATAAGATTGAGTGGAACATAAAGCCCGTGAACAATGTGAATTATATTGAAAAAACGTATGGAATAAATCATTACAGTTGTTTTGATAAAACGATTGATTTTGAACATTATATCGAAATGATGTCAAATATCCCGGAATATAAATTCGAGGGTTTCAGTGAATGTGTCCCGCGCCTTTGCGCCGCGCAAAGCCAAAATTATACTGTTGTCAATTCGTAATTTGTCATAATAAAAAACATATTTCGGCCCGACCGCGAAAATTCGATTTTCGCGGTCGGGCTGTTGTATGTGCGTCAAAATTTTTTAATTGAAAATTATCGGCTTGTTTAATGAGTTTTGTTTAAGTATTTTTGTCTTAAAATATTAAATTTATATACATATATGATTAAATTTCTGTATTGATTTTATATTTGTTAATGCCTATAATTATATCATAAACCGATAAATATGCAGGTGTTTGTATGCGTTCGATTCCGAATTTTTATATTGACACAATCACGCCGAATCCGAAATTGAACGCAGACACAAACGATTATTGAGTATGCATTTTTCTATACTGTCCCGGCGGAAAACCAGTATATTGTTTGAATTGTCTTATAAAATGGTATTGGTTTTTATATCCGACAAGAGCCGCTATTGTTTCGACCGAATAGGTTGTGTTTATCAGGCAATTCTGGGCGCGCTGAATCCTCAGCATAAACAAATCGTGTTGAGGTGTGATGCCGAAAACCTTTTTATAAAGAGAATAAAAACGGGATTCGCTCAAATTCACAAGTTCGGACATCTTTTTTACCGTCCAGTCATATGAGAAATTCCTGTGTATTTCATTTCGCGCTCGGATGAAATCATTTCTCTGTTCAGTGTCAACCACGACCGAATCCGACTCGGCATCGGCTGACCTTAATGTACGGGAGGTATTGTCGTGAAGAAATTTTTGTGTATATGTTCATTTATGATTTGAACAATATTGAGCATCCGCGTGAGCTTATCGATGAGCTGTATTCGGTGTCGGAGGTAATCCCGACAGGGACGCAGCCGGGCGAGAAAAAGACGGCGATTGCGGCACAGTTGTTTGAGATACACGCCGACAGATACGATGAGGTTTTAAAGACGAGTTACAGCCTTATCGATGCCGATACGGGTGAGAAAGTGAAAAATACAGAGTGGTTTGCGGTCGAAAGTGACGGCGGCGTAATAGTTAATATGCTGAACTATGAGTGGGGTACGGCAAAGAAGGTGAAAGTTGTTGCCGACGGCAAAGTTCTGACGGACGAAAATCTGCTTTCGGGCGATTCGGTTGGCGAAGTGCTGTCTCTCGAGCCGTACACGCCGACATTCTCGGTGATACGCCGATGTTTGATTTAAATACATTCGAAAAATAATTTGAGTCATTATAGCTTATTGCAAGTGCAATTCCCGTTATGTTTAGGTTAGAATGGCACAAAAATGTAACATACCATATTCGGCAAAAACAAACGCTCTCCGATGCCTATTTATCAGGCTTCGGAGAGCGTTTGACGATATAAAGTTTTACAGGTTGTTATTTGTTCTGAAGATCCTGTTCATACTTTTCAATCATCTTTTTAATAATGTGTCCCGAACGAAAGAAGTATGTACAACGCCGAAATCGCTGTACATACGGGCATTTGCAGACAATAGAATACAAATATAAAACGGTGCTATAGAAATTTAAATATTCCTCCAAATGTCAAATGCCTGAAACGGACATTGATTGCGGATTCGAGTAGATTTTCATCGCGAATTCCGTCGCTGCCGCCGGTTTTTGCTATTAGACTTGAATAATGGATGCATAACTTTTTCTTTAAAATTCCTTATAAATCTCTATAAATCATTGACAAAATAAAAAAGATATTATATAATTATACTTGGATTTTTGTAATTGAACGGAGGATTATGTATGAATTACGAATTAAAACATTTCGACACAACACTTGTGCGCTTTTCTGCTACTGAAGATACTAATGCTCCTGAGATAAAAATTTTGTGGACAAATGAAGATAAAAAAGAGCTCTTTCCGCTTGATTTGGAACTAACCAATGAAGGAATCGCAAAATGGTTAAAGAACAGAACAATTCCTAAAAACCGTGCTTATGTGCATAATTTTTTGAGTAAGTGCGGACTTAATATCAATCGCCCTATGACAATTATAAAGGTTTCAAAAGGTCTTTCGCTTAATGACTGCTATTGGGTTGTTGAGGAAGGTTTTGATGGCACATACGACAAATTTAACCTTTATGATAACCGTTTCAGTCAGGTGCTTGCCATGATTGCATTTACCGGATACGGAAGCAGTGTCAGAACTTCGCTTGCATCTTGTCCTGAGTTTACTACAAACGGTATGCTTCCGAAATGTTGGCGAAGAAAAGACGGAAAGATTTTATTGTATAAAGGCGGCACAAGAGGTGCTTCCAATACGGGGAATGAACCTTACTCGGAATATTATGCAGCTCAGGTTGCGAAAGCACTTGGTATAAATGCTATTGAATACGGTCTTTCTCAATGGAAAGGTGAGCTTTGTTCTACTTGTGAGCTTTTCACATCAAAGAAATATTCATTTCTTCCCGTTGGCAGAGTTGTTACCTCCGGTGGTATGAAAGCGGTTAGGGAATATTATGAAAAACTCGGCAAAAGCTTTGTTGAATCTTTAACAGATATGCTTGTGCTTGATGCGGTGATTATGAATACGGACCGACACTTCGGCAATTTTGGTTTCATCATTGATAATAAAACCAACAAAATTGTCGCACCCGCACCATTGTTTGACCACGGTAATGCACTTCTGAATTTTGCAGGTCGTGACGACTTGAAAAGCGATAAAGCTCTTTCGGCTTATGCTGAAACTTTGGTTCCGTGTGTGTATGATGACTTTATCGGAACTGCCAAAAAAGTCCTTACACAAAAGCACCGTGATGGATTAAGAAAACTACTTGAATTTAAGTTTAGGAAAAACTCAAGATATAATTTGCCCGATAAGAGATTGAAAAAGCTTGAGAAGATTATACAAACAAGGGCGAAGGTTTTGCTTGAAAAATAATTACTCTGAATTTTAAAGCAGAAATGAATGAGAGAATATAAAAATGGTTGATATAAAATTATTTAATATAATAGGCTCTTTGTCAATAGTTGGGGTCAAAAAATAATGGAATTTTTTAAAGGCGGTTGTAAATTTATGCAACCGCCTTTAGTTTGTCGATTTTCTTTTTACAACTTAGCCCATAGAAAATGCCACAAACACATATTGATTTTCTGCATATTATTCTTTTTTAACAAACCCGCTCTGTTCGAGTGTTCATTTGATATTTTTATTGTAAAACGCGGACGGTGATTTACCGTATTCCTTGCGAAAGCTTTTTGAAAAAGCTTCAGCACTTTCAAATCCGGTTTTCTCGGCAATTACATGTATCGGGATATTGTATTCAAGCAGTTTAAGCGCATTCTCGAATCTGATGGATTTAAGATATTGATATGGCGATTGGTGCATATGAGTTTTAAATATCTTTATAAAATAGATTTCGGAAATATATGCGTTACTCGCAAGTTCTTTTACAGATATTTTCTTGTCATAATTTTGATGAATATAGTTTACAGCATTTGCAACGATTTGGTTTTGGGTATAAGATAAATTATAAGATTGACTTATCAAATATATAACGCTTTTAAGTTGGCAAAGAGCAATGTCGTAATATTTTTTATACAGTTCCATTGTTTCTTGGTTTGAAAGAAAGCGTGCGGCTATGATATTATTTTCTGTAAAAAAAAGCTTTAAATATCCCAAATATTTTTTGTATAACAGGTTTTCTTTTAAGGAAAGGTCAATGTCAATAATTTGATTATACAATCTGAAGGACGGAGATTGAAAATCAAAATAGAGGTGTTTCATAGGGGTGTCTTCATTATAGTCAAAGTTTATTAAACTTGATGACGGAATAAGGTACATATGATTCGGAATCAACCGATAAAAAGTATTGTTAAATGTACAATTAGACTCTCCGGACAGCACAAAATACAATCTGTCCGTATGGTTTAATTTAGTGTGTATTTTCCATTCGCCGTGAACAGTGGATAATCCAAATGCTTTCAAAAATAAATTATCAATCATAATTTCACCTCGTTATTATATTTTGGACAGATTTTAGTTTATTTTATACATTACAATAAATGCATTAATATGTTATTATTATCTTACAATAGATTGAAATTATTGTCAAGTATTTTTTTGCTATTGCCAATAATTTGTAAACTTGCAATAAAACGGAAGTGAGGTAACAAAGTATTATGAAAAGGTCATACAGAGTTGTGTGTTTTATTTTGAGCATATTGTTGAGTACGGTCTGTTTCGGTGCATTTGCGGAAGAAAGTTCGACTGAGGCGGCACATATTGATTTTAACAATCCGAGCAATATGGTAAATATACGATATATCACTGATATGGTGACAGTTACTGCCGGTGGAAGGCAATGCTTAAGTTCATCTAAAGAATTTAACCGACTTTATATTTATTGTGATATATCGGATGATTTTTTATATGATTTGCCTATATACACCCCGATAGATATAACAGTAGAATATTTTGATAAAGGAAACGGAAACTTTGCTCTAAATTATGATTCGTATAACCCTCAAGATGAGTTTTACACAGATACACCGATTTGGGGTTCAACCAAAACGGCGGTAGAGCTTACCGACACAAATACATGGAAGAGCTATACTTTTCACGTAGAGGATATGAAGTTCACAAACAGATGTGATAATTCAACCGATTTTCGTATAGGTGTATGGGACCCTTTTATGGGACATTCGGCCGAAGATGTAATATTTGGTTCGATTAAGGTTGAAAAATCCGATTTTATAAGCCTTGTTGAAACTCATAATATACAATTTAAAGAGCTTGGTCATATATACTCGGACGATGAGATAAAGTTTTCTCAGGACATAGAAAACAAAACATCAAAAGCAATTACCGTAAATTATGAATACGAATATTCAACCGAATACTCGAATGAAATACATAAGGAAACAATAGAAAAAAAGCTTCAGCCAAACGAAAGAAATCTGATGGAGGTTGCACTGGCAAATCCGGGGTTTTATGGAATATACAAGCTTAAAATAAGCGAAAAGGCATACTATGACGATAATCCGTCAAAGATATACGAAAAATCATATGAAGAAGAGTTTTCAACCTGTTTGGAAAGCTCAAAAGGCGAGCTTAATCCGTTTTACGGAGTAGCGCAGCAACTTAAAGAGTGGGATCTCGGCGTTCCGTCCGATTCATCGGAAGCAATGAAAAAGGCGGGTATTACCTATCTTCGTGACGGCTATCGCTGGCAATGGGCAGAGCAAACAAAAGGAAATCTCAAATTCCCTGATGATGTAAAAGAAGATTATGCAAAAATGAAAGAAAACGGCACGGAAGTAATTTTTATCTGTGCTCTGGGAAACCCGAATTATGACGAAGGAAGGGCGCCTTCATCGGACGAGGCAATAGAGGCGTACGCCCGATACTGTGCGTATTCCGCAACCGAGCTTAAGGGTATAGTCAAATATTATGAAATATGGAATGAATATAACGCAACGGCGTTTAATGAGTCAAATGAACCGCCCGAAACATATGCAAAAATGCTGAAAGCGGCATACAAGGCGATTAAAGCGGTAAATCCCGAGGCTGTTGTATTGGGAAACGTTACGGCTATGGTCGTTCCTGAATGGACAGAGAGGATGTTGGCGGCGGGCGGATATGACTATCTGGACATCTTAACTCTTCACCCGTATGAATTCTCGGGAAGCTTTCGTGAATTTAAGCTTATTGACGACGTGAACGGTATTAAAGATATAATGAAAAAATACGGCGGCAAAAAACCGATATGGTTTACCGAAATTGGATTTTCCACATTTGACGGAGATACGGGTTACTCCCTTTTTGAACAGGCGAGAAATACACTTTTGATGTGTGCGGTATCGAGGGCGTATGATCTGTGCGATGTATTGATTCAATATAAGCTGTATGACGGCGTACAAGATACGGAAATGGAGGATCGCTGGGGAATACTGCATAAATGGAATGATGAAAAATACGTGCCGGGCGGTGCCAAAGATGCGTATATTGCCGTTGCCGCAATGAATAAGTTGTGGGGAATAAATTCTGAATTTAAAAAAGTAATTGCGGACGACCGCTTTTATGCATTTGATTTTTATAACAAGAATATGAATAAAGATGTATTGCTTTTGATTTCGGGCGAGGGTGAGAAGGTTCAGAATTTGGAACTTGGCTGTGATTCCGTGGAAATTTATGATATGTACGGAAATAAACGCGGTACAATGGTTTCGGATAATGGTATATACAATCTCTCTATGGGTGAGATGCCGTATTATATAATAGGTAATTTCGGCAAGATTGACAAGACGGATGAGGACGCAATTGTAGAAACGGAGATGCGTAGTGCGACTTGTACCTCGAATGATGAAACAGAGTTTGTTTTTAAAAAGAATACGGACAAAGAACTTCATATCACAATAGCGGATGAAAACGAAAATAATGTTAAAATGATTGACGGCGCCGAATTTATAAACGGAACGGCTAAGCTTAGATTAAAAGTCAGTAAGAACGATTTAGAGGCGGAAACGTTTAGGGTTGTTATTACGGATAATGACGGGGAGGTTTATTACAATCAAACGCATACTCTAAATATTGAGCCGCCGGTAACGGTAAAGCTTACTTCGGAGCAGGCTGTTCGTGACAGCAAAACACATTGGCGTGCAAGAATAGAGGTTGAAAATAAATCAAATACATCGGCACAAAGTGGGACTATTTCGGTTACGGAACCGTATGAGATAGGAGTAAAGTCACCTGTTAAGCACTTTACCAACTTGTTGCCGGGTAAGAAAATTGAATTTTTGTACAATCTTCCCGAGAGAGTAACAAAACAGACAATGGAAATGACAGTAAAAACCGAGCTTGTAAACGGATACAGTACTGAAACATCGACACAGCTTGATTTCGGAACAGCGGTTTATGCTAAAGAAAAGCCCGTAATAGATGGAGTTGTTTCGGATGGTGAGTGGCGCGGAAGCTGGATAGGAGCAGATGCGAGAAAGGATATACGCCTAATCGAAGATTGGGGCGGACCTGATGATTTGTCATTCTCCGGTACGATGATGTGGGATGAGGAAAGCTTTTACTTTATGGCGATTGTTACCGATGATATTATGTCGGTTACATATTCGCCGCAAACGGTAGATAATATGTGGAAGGGCGATAATATACAGTTTGCGCTGGACGATCGAGATGAGCTTAACATTATTTCGATTGATGAATTTACGGAAATCGGTCTTGCAACCGTTCCCGGGGCGGGCGATGTAGTATATCGTTTTAAGTCACTGTACGATTTGCCACAAGAAACTGTTGTGACAAATGCAGAATGCAAGGTGGTAAATTACGATTCTTATACGGTTTATGAGTGCAGAGTTCCTTGGTCGGAAATTTTTTATGACGGATATATTCCCGATACCTCAAAGACGTACGGATTTTCGGTTCTTGCCAACGATAATGACGGCTGGGGAAGAAGAGGTTGGATAGAATATACTTCTGGCATAGGAATGACAAAAGATGCAAGATTGTTCGGGGGTATGAAGTTGTTAAAATAGTATTTTAAATATATGTAAATTAAAGCAGGAGGTTAAAAATGAAAGTGAAAAATCTAATGGTAAGTGTAATTTTAATTGTCAGTGTTATGTTAAACGGCATATTTATGACATCTGCTCTGAGTGCGGAAACAGTCGTGGTTGATGAAAATTTTGACAGTTGTACAAGCGTGGATGACTTATATGAAAACCGAAATTGGAGTCCCGGCTGGGCCGGAATGACAGGCGTGGAATTAAATTCGGACGGCGATAACAAATATGTTATGATGGAGTCGGGCAAAACGCTATATCGTAATATTGAGTCGAGCTCCGAAATTAATTCGGGAAAGTACAGAGTATCTTGGTATGTAAGACCAAAAGATACTGAAGGGAATTGTGTTATTCAATTACAACCCGATAGCGGCGATTATTCAATACCGATTCAATGCTATAAGGGTGAAATATTTATCTATGAGCGTGATACAAAGTACGTTGTTTCAAATTATGTTGCCGGAGAATGGTATGAAATATCAGCGGTTTTGAATTTTGATGAAAAAAATATAAGTGTACGTGTTTCGAACAACGGTAATGTTTTGGGTTCGGTTCGGGAAAAACCTATGTATCTTGTGGATATGGCAAGACCATCGGACGATCACGGATATATGGATAAGCTGGCGCTTATACGATTTCAATGCTGGTACAGCGGCGGATATGATATAGATAATTTAAAAATCGAGTCAATATCTAAGCTTACCGATTCGGATTTGATGATCATTTCTGAGAATTTTGAAAATATAACTATTGATGATACGGATAGGTTAAATATTACAACGTCAAACGGGTGGCTTCCGGGCGGAGTCGATTTCGGAACCTCTGATGTGTCAGCGTCAAAGACGCTGAAAATGACTACTCATGACACTATGTTTGCCAAGTCGTTTTCACCATTGTCCGGAGGAAAGTATAAAATATCATATTCGGTTTATTTCGGCGACAGTATGACGGTTGTATCTGTTGATCCGAGCACAAGCGAAGACGGTATGTATCTTACATATATTACACCCGACGGAAAGATTTATCGTGCGACAACCGAAAGCGAAAGCTGGTATATCGGCAAGGGAAATATACATGAGTGGAATACGATTGAATGTATTGTCGATATGGATAAAGAAACGATAGAGTATACAATAATGGACAAAGACGGTAATAGGATAGATAAGCCTGTGAATGTCGGGGGATTTCGTGGAAAGGCATGGCCTTATAACGAAATCGATGTAAATTCTATCGGCACATTTATGGTAAGAGCGTGGAGCAAGGGCGGCAAAGATACCCCGACAGACGTTTATTTGGATAATTTCTCTTTGAGCCATTATATCGATAAGCCGTCGCTTGACTCAAAGAGCGTAAAAATGACAGACAGCACCGGAAATGATATTGATGATACGTTGCTTAGCGTTCCCACATCGGTAAAAACAATAACGCTTGATTTTGGATGTAATTTGGATATTGCGTCATTGGAGGGCGCCTTGAACATTACCGACTCAGACGGAACGGCGGTTCCGTTTACATATATCGCTGACGGTCAAAGCTGTGTGATAACACTTTCGTCTTTGTTAAAACCCGAAAGCGAATATACGCTTACCGTTTTGCCGATTGTTAAGAATACAAATGATGATATAATGCAAGCGAAATATGTACATAAGTTTACAACGGGAAAATCACAAACAATCGTAAAATTAAAAAATATAACCGTAAACGGCGAAAATGTAACAACGCTCAATGATATAAAAGGCGGAGATAAAATTTCGATAAATACCTCTGTTGTAAATCAGACAACGGACACTAAAGACCTTATATGGCTTATTGCATATTATGACGGCAATGCTCTGGCGAAAGTTGAACGGAATACTGCGGTGGCTGTATCGGGAACGAGAGAGGTTGAGGCTCAGACCTTTACCGTACCGAACGATTTGAGCAATATAACGGAAGTCAGAGTTTTTCTTTGGAACACGCTGACAGATATGATTGCGTATTGCGAGCCGATAGTTTTGAATAGATAAAAAGTGTATGGAGAGAACCATGAAAATTTTAAGCAAAATAGCCTGTATTATGATATTGACGTTAATTGTTTGCATGCCGACAGACGGGCTTGCAAGTTGGGCGGATATTGGATATATAACATCATCGCATATCGGAAATATTTATACGCGCGATGAACTTCCGCATTTTCGGATAGAACTTGAAAATACCGAAGATATGCCAAAGCCGCTGGCGGTAAGCTGTAATGTTACAGATCTGAAAACAGGCTTGCCTGTGTGGAATTCGGGGACAATGACATATACCGTTTCCGAGAAAAGTGTTTTTATAAAAGGGATTCAGCCGAATTTGGACGGAAGAATCGGGGATTTTAAAATGACAGCCGAATTAAACTTTGACGGTAAAACGGATACGCACGTTATGAATTTTACAATCGTGCAAAGCAATGAACATTTGGCGGACAATATGGGTTTTTCGTGTCATTTTTCGGATCTTGACGATTTTAAGAACGGCGGTACCGAAATAATGAAAAAAAGCGGAAGCGCCTGGGTTCGCGATGAAATCAAGTGGGAGGTTGTTGAAAAGGAAAAAGGTGTATATGAGGTTCCGGAATATTATGAGAACTTTGTGAACGCATTTTGTGAAAACGGGAATAAAATGCTTTTGATATTGTGCTACGGTAATGAATTATACGAGAGCTGGGATTCGGATGTTGAAAACAGGTATGTTCTGCCGATGCCGGTGACAGATGAGGGAATACAGGCTTACGCTAAATATTGTGCTTTTATGGCTGAACATTTTAAAGGCAGAGTTGATACCTTTGAGATTTGGAACGAACCGGAAACAGAAACGTTCGGCGGTGGAAAAGAAAGAACGGCGGATGAGTATTCCAAGCTTGTGAAAGCGGCGTATTCCGCAATAAAATCCGTAAATACTGAGGCAACCGTTATTGCCGGGGTTACAGCACCATTGAGCGGCTCAGGTTCGAGAAAATTTTTAGGTGAGTTTTTGAATATTGATAATATCGAAAACTATATGGATGCAGTTTCCGTTCATCCGTATGGCGGCGATGACTATTATGCGGATGAAGATGATTTTAACTATTTTCGTACGTTCGAATCACAGATTTCTTTGGTAAAAGGATATATGACAAGCAATAATATAAGCAAACCGATATGGGTTACAGAGGTCGGTGATTCAACGTACAGCGGACACAGCGAAGAGGAACAGGCAACCGAGCTTATCAGAACCTCGGTAATGGCAAAGAGCGACCCTGTTATAGAAAAGGTTTTTATATATAATCTTATAGAAACGGGAACAGAGCCTGATGATAGGGAATCCAATTTCGGTGTTGTTAATCGTGATATGAGTGTAAAGCGTGGATATATTGCGGTTGCAAATATGAACAATATTCTAAAAGACGCAAAGTTTAGCAATAAATATACCGAAAACAAAAATCATACATACTATCATTTTGAGGACAGAAAAAACGGAAAAGATATTTATGTATTATGGACAAATAAGAGGTACAACGGACAAGCGTCATTGAAATTGGAAAAAAGCAATTTAATACCGGATACGGCTGTATCGAGCAAAAACGGAGTTGTTACATTTACCGTACCGGAAGAATACGATGTACAAGTATCGGATATAATCGGAAATACGCTGACGCAAAGCGATAAATACAATCTGTCCGAGGAACCGCTTTATATAATACTGCCTTTGCGAATGGCTGAACCTGATATTAGCTTTGAGGGCAAGAGCGTAAAGGTAAGCGGCAGTAATGCAGAGGTCGGATCATATGTAACGATTAAAGTCGTGAATGAAATTGCAATGGGCAAGCCTATTCAATATATAGACCAGGCGGTTGTTGACAAAACGGAAAATATAATTTCGAGTTTGATGCCGGAGAAAATGAATTTTATTCAATATATATATTCGGCGGCAGAAACAAGATAACAAAATATAATGAAAATTCCGCATATAAAACATATATTTCGTATTTGGTTAATGATAAGCCGTGCGAGAATATTTCGCAAATAAAAGTCGGAGACAGATTAAAGATAATTTTGAATATAAGGAAAAAGACAGAAGATTATCCAAAACTGACATTTTATGCGGGAATATATGGGAACGATAATATACTTGCAAAGATGAATGCGTCTGATATAGAGTGGAATGTTGACGGTACAGCGGAGGTTTCGACTGAATTTATCCTGGAAAATGAAAAAAAGGCGAACAATATACGCTGTTTTCTTTGGAATGAACGTTTAATGCCCATTATGCCGACAATTAATCTAAAAAATTGACAGTATTAAGCATTTATAAAAACTATATTATGAATAGAGGAGAGCAGATATGAAAAAAATAGCGGCAGTAATAACAGCGATGGTTATAACGGTGTTTTTGTGTACCTCGGCATTTGCCGAACAACTCACAAGTCGAATAGAATATAATTATACGCAGAATAAATTTACAATATCGGGAGAGAACAAAACCATTGGGGATTTTGTTACATTGGAAATCTTAAGTGAGGGTAAAAACTTTGATGATTATGATTATATGGATTTGCTTTACTTAAATCAACAAACTACATCGGAGAGCGAGTACAAATTTGAGGTGAAATATAAAGAGTCGAGCGGAATATACAATGCAAGGCTTGTAAGTTCACAAACGGGCGAAAAGACGGATTTTAAAATTATGATTTTATCCACGACAGATATGCAAAAGCTTTATGATGATCTGAATAATGCGGCAACAGCAGATAATAGTGCTGAATTTAACGAGATTGTCAATAAAAATATTGCTTATTTATCATCGAATGCGGAGGCAAAACCTGTGTCGGATAAGAAGCTGAATAATTATTTTGAATATATAAAATTAAACAAGTTGGATATTGCCAAAAGCGCCGAAAATGTAAGAATCTTTAACACATTTTTGATAATCGAACAGCTTAACTCCAAAGAGTTATTAAATATAACCTCAGAAATTGAAAAAATGTATTTTAAAGATGAGAATGTTAAAGCAGAATATCAAAAGATTACCGATGAAGAAATAACGCAAAAATATTTCACCGAAAAAATTTCGGATCGTGCGATTAAATCCATAGATGAATTTGATTTAAGATTCAAAGAGGCGTTAATTCTCACCGCTACAAGATACGGAAACGGTTATGGCGAACTTAAAACAATAGTTGAAAAGTACGGAAATGCAATAGGTATAACCGCCAAGGCGTCTGATGATGTATACAAAAAGTTTATCGGCAATGATTATAAAGACGGAACAACGTTTAAAAAAGAATATGATAAAGCAATCTCAGACAGCGACAACAGCTCGGGTAAAGGTGGAGGAAAAAGCAACGGCGGCTCGGTTTTAAATTCCTCGTTGTCGGGAATCGAATGTGAAACGGATGCCGGTACTCTAACCGGCGAAACGGAAAAAATGCATATGCCGTTTGATGATATAGAAGGTGTGGATTGGGCAAGTGAAGCAATACTTGCTTTGGCGGATAAAGGTATAATAAACGGCAAAGCACCCAACCAATTTAATCCTTATGACGAAATAACCAGAGAAGAATTTGTCAAAATCCTAATTGGTGCAATGGGGTATCAACCAAACGATTATTTAAAAAATGTTTTTGCGGATGCGGATGAGTCGGATTGGTTTTGTAAGTATATAAATATCGCATATGATAAGGGTCTGGTAAAAGGCGTTGGAAAAGACTTGTTCGGTGTCGGCGAGAATATAACTCGTGAGGATATGTGTGTAATGCTTTATAATGCCTTAAAACTGAAAATCTCGAATATTTCCGACGAAGTAAAGGTTCCTTTTAAGGATTCAGACGAAATATCGGATTACGCCAAAACTGCTGTCGGAGTTTTAAGCGAATATGGGGCAATAAATGGAGTAAGCGAAGATGAATTTCAGCCAAAAGGCAATGCGACAAGAGCACAGGCGGCAAAAGTGATATATCTTGTCTATGATAAATTGAAGTAACGGAGGACAATTAATATGAGAAGAATATTTGTAAAGTGTATAAGCAACATACTTGTTTGTTTGATGTTTTTCGGTATCTGTTGTCAGTTTCGATGCGATGCGGTTGAGGCGGGTATGAACGACAGCGTTAAAAAGGCGGTTGACATTCTTAGATATTTTGAGTTTATTCCGGATTATTATGATTATAACACGGATGTTACAGAGCTTGCGACAAGGGCTGATTTTGTAAGTGCAGGTGCTAAACTTGCCGGAGCATCGAACTATGGCGGTGACGGTGTTTATTATTATGATGTTTCGAACACACATTGGGCGTACAATGAGATAAATGAATTGACCGAAAGAGGTGTTTTAAATGGTTCGGGGGATAAGTTATTTAAGCCCGATGACAAGATTCTCAAAACAGAGGCTTATAAAATTATATTAAGTTTAATGGGATATAAACAATACGCAGAAACAAGCGGCGGATATCCCAATGGTTATATAATTTTTGCAAACAAGACCGGAATAGCAAAAGGAATTTCCGGGGAAGAATATGTTACTCTGGGTGATATGTTCATTATGTTGTATAACGCCATGAGGTGTGAGGTTGCGGATACAACAAGCTTTGTAGGGGAAAATGCAAAGTATACAGTGTTGGAAGGAGAAACTCTGATGTCGCTATATCACAATATTTATCATGATATAGGTATTGTTACCGGGGTGGATTTTATAACATTGGACGGAGGTTCTCTATCATCAAAAGATGAGGTAAAAATAGACGGTGATATTTATAAAAGCGACATATTGCTTACGGACAAATTGGGCGAGGAGATTGAGTATTTTTACAGCGATAATACAAATGTCGATGAAAAAAGAGTTGTTTGGTGTACACCGACAGGCAAGACTGATTATCTTGAGATAACAGTTGATAATGATGCGTCATTTAATAAAACGACTTTTGAACTGGAATACAGTGATGGAAACAAAAAACGGAGTATTTCATTGGAAAGAGGAGTAACTCTCATATATAACGGTGGCATAGTTTCCGAAAATATTGATAAAATTTTCGGAAAACCGCGCTATAATGCGAGATTTATAAAAGATTCCGGTAAGGGATACTATATCGCAATAGTAAAGGCGTATGAGAATATTATAGCAGACAAGATAGATGCAGAAAACCTTGTTATATATGACAAGGTTAATCCAAATAAAAAGATAGTTTTGGATGAAAAGGTATATGAAAATATGTCTGTAAAGATGCTCGGAAAGACCGAAATATCATTTTCTGATATACAAAAAGGCAATGTGTTGAGCATATATTTGTCCGAAAACAAAAAGTTTTTGGAAGTACACGTAAGTGGTGAACAGATAACGGGTGCATTAACCGAAATTTCAAATGTTGATAACGGAAAAGAACTTGTTATAGATGGGATTTCGTACTTTATGCCAAAAGAGGCAAGCGACAATGGCATTTCACCGGGTGATAACGTAAGGATTTATATGGACATAAAAAGTGAGGTGGTGTATGCTGAGGTGTCGGATACAAACGGTTTTGCGGCATATATCATAAAGACCGTATTGGGCGACAGTACAGAGTCGGGATTTGAAAAGACGGTACATATAAAAATGTTTACTCAAAAGGGCGAGGTTGTATATGCAGAAACCGCCTCAAATGTGATAATTGACGGCGTAAAATATAAGAATGTCGAGGATGCATATGTTACTCTTTCCGGCACTCCTCTCTTTGCGTTAATAGAAACCGATAAATCCGGTAAAATCAAAGTAATTGATACACCGAATTTTAATCCCGAATCCGAAAGCGAGGATTCGCTGACAATAAGTGTTCCGTGGGCAGAAAGTATAAGATACAAGAGTATAGGCGTTTTGGGAACTCAGTCGGTAGTCAATTCAAATACCAAGATATTTGCGGTGCCGTCAGATGCTAATTTAGATAACGCAGATGATATTGATTTTACAATACTTACGAGTTCACAGATAACAAATGATACCATGTTGGATGCAGAAACATACAGAACGAAAAAACGTATAGGATATGAAGAATTTGTCTTGCTTAAAGGGTATACAAAGTATAACGATACGTCTGAAATGCCGGTGCTTGTTACACATATTTCATCCACAATGAATTATAATGGTGAAACGGTCGATTGCATTAATGGGTATCAAGGGGCGAATAAAGTAAGTATCAATGCAGAAAGCGGAGTCTCATTTTTTAACAAAGGAATAAAAAACGGAATGTTTATAAGTGTTAAAAAGAATAATATAGGCGAGGCGACCGATTGCAAAATTCTTTATGATTATCGTGAGAAAGAAAAGTATCCGTCAGATACTGATATAAACGGAGCCTATACAGTGGTAAACGGATATGTGACGGATATAGTTGACGATGTGGTAAAAATTGGAATTAATGCAAAAGGAAACTATGACCGTATAATGTATACATCCGGAGTTCCCGTGCTCGTATTCGACTCTAAACTGAAAACCGACAATAATATCAGAATAGGGACGATAAACGATGCGGCAACGTATTACAATGCCGATGACGAGTGTTCGGCTGTTGTATTGTTTACGATGTGGATGACACCGTATGTATACGTGGTTTACAAATAAAAATTTAACATGAGCAAGATTACAAGGAGAAACTTAAAAATGTATGTATTAGACAGGATAACGGCATTCGAAAAGCTTGGACTGGGATTGATTATTCATTGGGGGTTATATTCCCAGCTGTCCAAAGGCGAATGGACATTTGAATTTGGAAATATCGGTATGGATGAATATCAAAAGCTTTCGGAAACGTTTACGGCAGAGGATTTTGACGCGGATGCACTTGCTTGCTTTGCGAAAGATAACGGCTTTAAATATATGGTGTTTACAACAAGACATCACGAGGGATTTTCGCTTTATAATACACAGGGGCTATGTGATTTTGATTCACCGCACAGCAAAGCCAAACGTGATCTTGTGCGTGAGTTTACGGACGCATGCAACAAGTATAATATTATTCCGTTTTTTTATCACACAACAATTGATTGGTACAATACTGATTATCAAAATAATTTTGATACATATCTCGAATATTTAAGAAAAAGCGTTGAGATATTATGTACAAAGTACGGTAAGGTGGGCGGCTTTTGGTTTGACGGAAACTGGGACAGACCGAATGCCGATTGGCAGGAAGACGAGCTTTACGGAATCATAAGAAAGCATCAGCCGAATGCAATTATAATAAACAATACGGGATTATCTCACAGAGGTGAAAGAGGCAATATAGAGCTTGACGCAGTTACTTTGGAACAGGGCTGTCCCGAATTGGTAAAAAAATTTAACGGTGATAAATATATTGCCTCAGAGCTATGCCTTACGATGAATGATCACTGGGGAGTGAGTTCATCGGATTTTAATTATAAATCTCCTTGTGAAATTATTGAGGTTTTGTGCGAAAGCCGAAAATACGGTTCGAATTTTTTGCTGAATACAGGATTTGAGGCTCAGGGTAAGATGCCTGAAATTCAAAGAGCATATCTTAACATAGTGGGAAGATGGATGAAAATTTTCGGCGAAGCGATATATTTCGGAAGACCGTATATCAGGGAGAACACAACCAAGAATTTTATATTGAAAGGTGAAGGTTGTCTTTATATTTTTGCATATAATATCACGATTGACGGAAGTGAAAATGTTACGGTTAATGTTGAGAAAATGCCGGATGAATATGTTTTTGAGAATGTAAAGGATAAGATAAGTGAGGTTTATTGGATGGACAATAATGAACTGTTAAAGTTTGAACAAGACGGTGAAAAATTTATGGTAAACTTTACGAAAAACGAATATGGTACGAACTATTGCGTTCGTGTCGCCAAAGCGATTTTAGATAAATAGATGTAATTTTTTGTATTATTAAAAATCAGAGGCTGAATTCAAAATTTAAAAGAGAGTGGGTGTGAGAAATGAAGTGCAAAACTTGAAAGTAATATTAAAATCAAAAATAATTAAAAACTTATAACATTCAAAACATTAAGGAGGAAAATGAAATGTTAAAAAACAAAACCAAAATTATCTCAATGATTCTTGCGTTGACTCTTGTCCTGTCGATGATGGTAAGCGTGAACGTGAGTGCGACGGCAAAAAGCTTTGTGGAAACCTTTGACGATGCTTCGAAATTTGAGGGTTTGTCAAACGGGGCGGAATTGGTAGACGAAGAAGACGGAAGCGGCAAAATGCTCAAAAATATCGGTTGGGCAAAAGCATCATACTCTTTTGATGCAATAAGCGAGGGAAGCGTATTAATCGACTATTCAATAAAACCCGGAAGCGGCTTGGATACTTTGTTATACTTAAACGATAGTGGTTCAAACAGTGTTGTCGGAACATTCTTTGCCGGAAATCCGGGCGATGATGGAAACAATCCTATGGGTATGATTTTCGGTACAACTGACAGAATGACAAATGTTGAAAGTTATTTGTTGCAGAAAAATCCAAAGTTTGATGTCTGGTATGATGTCAAGATTTATGTTGACTTTACAAATAATAAAGTAAGCACAAGAGTAATGCAGAACGGTGATGTTATAAAGACGGTCAGCAATGACTTAACATTATCGGACTTGGGCGGATTTGCCTTCCAGGTATGGAACAGGGCGGATTCAAAAGCGTCATATCTTGATAATTTTGCCGTAACTTTTATGGGTGAAGACCCGGGCTCTGAAAGCGGAATGAGCTTTAAGCCCGAGGAATACAATTATTCGGAAAAATGGAACGATAAATTCGGTGACGTATTCCCGGCATCGTTTGAAACGATGGTATATCTTCCGTCGGAACATAAAGGTTCTTATGGTACAATCTGGGGGAATTACGGGAACAATAAAGAAAATGATGTAATTAAATTTCAAATAGACGAAAATCGGCACCCGGGAATTTGGATAAGATATAAAAACAGTGAGGGCAGCCTTGTATATCCGGTAGTAGTGTTCGAGGAGGCGGAAATACCGACAGATACCTGGGTACATCTTGCTATAACCAAAGATTATGCGAACAAACGATATATATGCTATATCAACGGGAAATGGAAATCGTGGTACAATTCGGAAAGTAAGTCGTGGTTATGGTCGGTAACGCCTGAGAAAATGAACCTTGACAGCAAATTTGTTCTCGGCGGTGACTTTTACGACAGACAAAACGCAGGATATTTTAAAGGCAAAATCCGTGATTTTGCTTTATATTCAGACGTAAGAACAGCCGATGAAATCGATAACGACTATAAGCTGGGTATCAGTGACAAGGATAATCTGCTTGTTCATTATGATGAAAAAGATTCGAGTGCAAAAGTATATAGGGATTTGAGCGGAAACGGATTCGATCTTCAAAGGTATCCCGACTGGATAGAAAACCATGAACCTATTACGGATTATTCGTATTCGTTTGCGGTTGTGGGAGATACACAGATTGTTAATCGGTACAACCCGAACAAATTCGCTTATATCTATGATTGGATCAGAGAAAATGCAAAATCAAAGAATATAAAGTGGACATTTGGTCTTGGAGATATAACGGACAAAAATACAGACGACGAATACAGACTTGCAAGAGCGTGTATGAAAACGCTTGACGGCGTTGTGCCTTATTCATTTGTAGTGGGAAATCACGACTATAATTCCGGATTCAACAAATTCTTTTCATATGACGAATTCGGTAAGACGGTTGACGGTACATTTGACGGAACAATGACAAGCACATATAAAAAGTTCAAGGTAGGAGATGTTAAGTATCTTGCTTTAAACCTTGAAATCGGGCCGCATGACAATGTTCTTGAATGGGCGAATAAAATTGTTAAGGAAAACCCCGATTATAATGTAATAGTATCAACACACGCTTATTTGGACAATGACGGAACAACTCTTGATGCAAGCAATCCGGAATCTCCGTCAAACTATGGAGGAGATTATTATATAGGCTCAAATAACGGTGACGATATTTGGAATAAGCTTATAAAAAAGCATAGAAATATTGTTCTTGTTTTATCGGGACATATTGAATCGCCGGATATAGTGATGACAAAAGCTCAAGGGGATAACGGTAATACGGTAACTCAAATGCTAATCAATCCTCAAGGGGTGGATATGGATACTGTCGGAATCGGTTCGGTGGGAATGGTTGCTATGCTGTATTTCTCACAAGACGGAAAGGGTGTTGATGTTGAATGGTATTCGACAATACAAGATAAGTATTTATCTAACAAGAGCTGTTTCCATACAGAGCTTGATCTTATCGATCCCGTGCCTGATGTAAGTGAAGTAAAATCCATATCGGCAATAAGCGGAATTTCATTTAATGTTGAGCTGACAGGCGACACAAGCGAAGGAACAGTTTTTGCGGCATTATATTCAAATGACGGAAAGCTTGAATCGGTAAAGACATATCAGGCGGCGGCAAATATAAATGTTGCGTTTGAAGAAGCCGAAAAAGGGTCGTATGTTAAAGTTATGTGGCTTTTGGGTGATAAGCTTATTCCGTTGAGCAAATCATTGACTCCGATCAGCACAGTGTCGGAATAGATAGATTTGTGATTTAAATCGGAGCAACGCTTCTGCTTTGCTTGCAAAGAGCAGAGCTTGCGACA